>Ga0265797_10002645_pt1 | contig 29803 bp, 33 predicted proteins | sample P2T30metagenome_FD_192433 | JGI IMG/M metagenome (GOLD analysis project Ga0265797, IMG submission 192433) | Plant litter microbial communities from East Loma Ridge, Irvine, California - P2 T30 | ecosystem: Environmental > Terrestrial > Plant litter > Unclassified | place: USA: California...
ATGTCAGGAGCAGAAATCAGATTGGTCGCAGCTGCCTACATGTGCTGAGTTCGATGGTCTCGCCGAGAGGAACTCCTTGGAAGACGAGCTCAGTAGCAGAAGCTCTTTGCACTGCCGGTGCAGAGATAAACGCAACTGATGCATCACACAAAACGGCTTTGGCTATAGCTGCCGAGTTGGGCCGTTTCGGCCTCGTGCGCCTTCTCGCTGGTCACGGTGCTGACCTTTGCATATACGGCCATAAGTCAGTCGTTTGTTATCTACAACTACGAATGGCAGAAGATCACGCAGCGAGCGGTTCGAAAGGGTTCGATACGGATGTCTGATTGAACGTCACAAGCGGAGGTGTCTCAGTAATGGACTCCAAAAAAGTCCAAGTACATGTGCGAGACTTCAGAATCCCGACTGGCTAGTCGCGAACCTCAAGTCGACAAGTCACCATCAGACATAGTCAGCGCCCAAGTGAGGATCTGAGATGACCTTCGGCCTGCAGCTGCGCCATATCAGAGATGCCAGATTACCTTCATATCTGACCGGCGCTTTTCTCGAGGCATGATCTGTGGGAGCACTACATTTTTCCATCTGTCCATGAACAACCGCCATGCGATCATGAAGAGTACAGCTGCGTGAACGGCTCCTGATGCACCACTCTCTCCACGATCAAATCCAGCTTCTCAATCCTGCGCAGAGCGTATAATACATTCATGGAAAAGAAAAACGTGAAGATCACCGGCGGCCACACCGAGCGCCAAACACGCCCGTCCGGCACCGGCAGAGGCAGGAGGTAATCGAACATGCCAAATTGCCACCACTCGATGCCCTGCGTCTGGACAACGACGTACAGAGCTCTGAAGCAGTAGAACTGAGGGGCATCAGTGACGGCGGACTGAATGGTCTCCCAGTACTCCCCATGCCAGAGTTTCAGGGATAGCAATATGATACTTGTCGTAAGTCTTGCTGCAAGAGCAGAACACACAGCTTTGTGCGCTGCACAGCGCACGCCGTCGTTGTTGTGGAAAAGCGGGCGTCGGCAGAGGGGACAGCAGGTCTGTCGGCGGTCTTTCATAGTGAATACACATTCCCGGCACATGAAGTGTTTGCAGGGCAATGCCAAGGGTCTCTCATCTGACGACCAGCACACGAGGCATGCGGGCCCATCTTCTGAGGTGTTGGCGGTATCGGCAGCTCTGAGATCCGCAATCCCATCTTCGCGTTGCGCAGAAATCGTCTCGAGAAAAGTGCTGAAGTTGGGCAAATGCAGGTCGTTGAAAGGGCTACCTGGTAGTCTCGTCCAGACGAAGTAGGCCGATGTGAAAGCACAAGCGATTGCGTATTGGTTTCGTTTGCTGAAAAAGGCCACCGCGGATAGCGCCAACGCGTCCCAACCATACCAGCATCCAGTATTGAGATTTTGTTGGAGGTATCTTCGCAATTGAGCGGAAAGCCACAAGAGCGAGAGAGTAGCGACGATATATAGGCGGAGCTTGTCTTGGATGATGTGGGAGGTCTCGATTCTGGTGATATCGCGTAGACGAAAATGGTCCTCGAATGCTTCTGCAGTGCTATGAGCGGCAAAAGCAGTTTTTCTTGCTGGCGTTTCCATGGCTTCTCTTCTCCGTAGCGGATTATCAAAAGGCTCAAGTGCCTTTCGTTACATTTCAAGACGAGGACGTTGTATACGCCTACACACCCGTGATGATCCCTCTGAGTTCTGTACTGACCTCGAGTAGGCTCGTCGCGCGGTCGCGGTAGCCGCGCTGCGGCATGGTTCGCAGACTACCTCGGGGAACATTCGGACAAGACCGTGCAGAGCCTCGTACTTGAAGGAGGGATCAAAAGTTGGGTTGGCGAGAAGGGTGAATACCTGCAGTATGTGCAAGGATATGATGAGTCCCGATGGTGAGCGCTCTTAGACGCTACATAAAAATCTGGAGAACGAGTTGTTTTCTCTGGTCGAATAACGATTCCTTTGTCTCTGCTATACACATATAGCCTGTATGTAGCTTATAAATGCAAAGCTGCATGTCATTTTTCTCTCCGTTACACCACCTTTGTTCTTAATGCTCTTTACGTTTTACACGCCGTAGCTCCAACATTATCAAAGCGGCACAGATGTAGGAAAGGCCGACAAACAGCTGTGGGAACAAATACGGCCTCGCAGAGTTTGGCCGCCGTATCTCGAGTGCGATAATCTGGGAAACTAGAAACATTAGCGGTGATTCTGCCGATGGCATCGAAGCAAAACGCGTACTCACACATGGTTGGCAGGATGATGGTCATCCATGATAAGGAGAGTAAAGACTGCAGGTGTTCAAGTCCCGCGACTTCGACGCAGAGGGGACCAATTGTCTGTCAGTGCAACAATTAGCAAGCAAGGAGATATGTAGAAGAGGCTCAAGCTTGCCCCAGTAGCCACACTTACCATCCAAAATACTCCTAAGACAGCGCCCGCAAGCAGCGAAAAGAATACCAATAGTCCGTAAGATTGGATTGGTACCCAGAATGCAAAGCATGATAAGCCGCAGATGAGGGTTAAAGCACCTGCGACATCGATGCGGTCAGACTTGTCACTCACGATACCGATGACCGGACGTCCAATAGCGGTGCCGATATTGAGGTAGCCAATGATATCAGTGGCCTGCTGTGATGAAATTCCAATCGAGAGCGCGAAGTCGGATAGCGAGAACAGAAGTGTGATGTAGCCTAGCATGCTGATGAAAGACCAAGCAAGCAGAAGTCGGACATCATGCCTTGTGAGCAACGAGGTGTCGAAAGCTAGCTGTGGAGGCCGTATGTACTTGTTACGATCGCGGAGCAGGCTTGTCGCGATGGTAATAAGGACAAATGTAATCAACCCTGTAGCACATAGAGCCCATTGCAGCCCGAAAGCATCGATGATTGCCCCGGTCGTCCAGGCAAACAACGCTCCTCCAAAACCAGAGCCAGCACTGGCAATCCCATTCGCCAGGCTCCGGCGACCTTCAAACCATTGGGAAAGGATAGGCAAGCTAGGAACGTAGATAAAGCCGATACCAAGGCCAACAAGGACTCCTTGGGTGATCATGAGCTGCCAGACATGACTCACAAAGCCGGCTGCGATGTAGCCGCTGGTCTGTAGCGCAATGCCAATCGCCATAACGATGAATTTGCCGAAGCGGTGGGTGAGCTGCGTTACAAATGGGGCCGCAATCATCGCAAACGCAAAGTTGAAACCACCAACAAGAGCAAACTCCAATTCTGATGCGTCGGGATAGCGTTCGGTACGCAAGTAGTATGAGAGGTATACGCCGAAGGACTAACATCACTAGTCAGTGATACGATCATGATTCCGAGTGCGTGAAAGTTGCACATACCGCCACCGCGCCCCATGTGGAGAAGTTGACTAAGAACAAAGAGACAACACACACCCAGCCATAACCACCGTCTGGAGGCGCTGCGCTGGCCTCGTCAACGTCGATGGTAGGTGGCATAGCAAAGATGGACAGGCGTCCTCGAGTCTGCCGCGAATGATGCTGTAGAGGGTGAGGCACTTTATTTATCAGTAGTTGCTAGACCATCCGCAGCATAGGAAATGCGATGGAGGAAGGCGAGATGCCTGAGGCTATTATCGTTCTACGTGGCAACGCATGGTGACATGTGACATGTCATGCAAGCTACAGTGACAAGATGCCTAGTTCTCACTGACCTATAGTCGTATGTGTCTGGAGATGGTTCCAATGGGTTATAGAGCGTGAGCGTTGCATCAAGCATCACCTAGAGGGATTGAGGACGACAGCTACAACTCCTGAGGAATTGTGTTTCGGGCAAACTGAAAAGGCGTGTGTCGTCAGTGGCGTTCGGAGTCTTGTTGACATTCTGGCACAGAGGACAAGATAGAATGGCTTCTCTATGGAAACATGAGTGTCATTTCAAGACTTACCAAGCATTACGTCTGCCCTAATATAAGCGGCCTGTCTTGAAACACCTCGGGTCTGGCGCTTCAAATTTGCTCACGGCCTAGACGCCGTCCACATCCGGCCTCTCGAAACACGTGCAACACATCCTGACTTACAGTTCAAACTTCATCCCAAACGCTATCGCGACATCTCACGCACAGATCGGGCAAATAGGTAGCCGCCCGGTCATTTTCGGCGTCCAGGCGAATTTATCCTCCCTGATTCACGAGGATTCTTCTGTTCTTCTTCCGTACGTTTGCCCCCGTCGTAGTTGAAGATCCGTACTCACACTTAACCACTAGATTACATAGACAGGGTTTACTCCAGTGCCCCATTCTATCCGACTGGATTTTGCCGCAGTTCCTATACTTGAAACTCGCTTAGTAGCTTAAGGCTGGAAACAAGCCTCCGAGGATGCTCTTGATCATTTCCAAGCCCATGTCGTATCCGCCTCCACATAGGTAAAATGGATAGCATCCTCTTATAAGGCCGCCGTGTGTCTCCCCAAGCAGGTTCAGTCCCAGCATCCAACGACCATACACTCTTTTGACTTTCTCAAACCAACTACATTCAATCTTTACTCATCATGAAGTCAACTTTCTTCGCTCTGGCAGCGATGACTGCCGCTGGTTCGGCTTCGGCGTCGGTTTCAGGCTACGGACAGTGTGGTGGCGGATCCAACTGGTCTGGCGAGACTGACTGCGCGTCTGGATTCTCGTGCCAGAAGCAGGTAAATGATACATTTGGCCCAAAGATCTGACCGCAAGCTGACCTGCATCAGAACGATTGGTACTCGCAGTGCGTTCCGGGAACTGCTACGACTACCAAGGCTGCATCAACCAAGGCTGCCTCCACCAAAGGTTCGACGGCCGTCAAAGCCACTTCCAAGCCTTCTTCGACTGCGAAGGCCACCACCAAGAAGCCCGCCTCGATCAAGCCTGCTGCCGCCACCACTCAGAAGTCTTCGGCTGCGAAGCCTTCCGCGACTACGGTCAGCCACGCTGGTTCCTCTTCCGGAGGCGTCCAGTATGCTGGTGTCAACGTATGCAAAGAGTCAACCTCAAAGGCTTGATGGGATCATTTACTAACGCATCGTGTCACAGATCGCCGGTCTCGACTTTGGCTGTGGAACTGACGGCACGTGCAGCCCTGGCAACGTTGTTGACCCTGGTCAGAAGGGTCTTGACCAGATGAAGCACTTTGTTGATGATGATGGCCTCAACACATTCAGAATCCCTGTCGGCTGGCAGTACCTTACGGAAAGCCTCGGCGGCACCATCAACTCGGAGCACTGGGCTACTTATGACAAACAGATTCAGGGTTGCTTGGACGCTGGAGCTGAGATGTGCATCGTCGACGTTCACAACTATGCCCGCTGGAACGGCGCCATCGTTGGGCAGGGCGGCCCTACCGATGTTGAGTTTGCCAGCCTTTGGTCGCAGATTGCCGCCAAGTACAAGGGCAACGCTAAGATCGCCTTTGGTGTGATGAACGAGCCTGTACGTCCATTCTGCTGGAGCTTTTGCTTCTATACATACAATGATCTCTTACTGACATTTCATCTAGCACGACGTGGACATTGACAGCTGGGCGAAGACCGTTCAGGCCGCCGTCACCGCCATCCGCAAGGCCGGCGCGACCAAGAACAAGATTCTCCTTCCTGGCAACGAGTGGACCCACGCCAGTGCATTCATCTCCAACGGTTCCGGCGATGCTCTCTCCAAGGTGACGAACCTTGACGGCAGCACCACCGACCTGATCTTCGACGTGCACCAGTACCTGGACTCCGACGGATCCGGCACCCACACCGCTTGCACCACCAACAACGTCGACGCATTCGAGACTCTCGGCGCGTGGCTGCAGAAGAAAAAGCGCCAGGCTATCCTCACTGAGACTGGCGGCTCCAGCGAGGAGAGCTGTTTGCAGGCTCTTTGCGAACAGTTTGACGTCCTGAACAAGTACTCTGACGCCTACCTTGGCTGGACCGGCTGGTCTGCTGGTATGTTCGACAGCAGCTACGAGCTTTCTGAGGTCCCCACCCAGAACGGCAACAAATGGACCGACATGGACATCGTCACCAAGTGCGTTGCTGGAAAGTTCAACAAGTAAACGCAACTTGTTTATTAGGATTTAGTCGGGCGGGCGAAGAGCCTGACGTCCCTTGAGAGGCAACACTTTGACGTTCTTTTTCATTCTTCATTTCTTGTTCCCTACCTTTGGCAGTTTTTTTTCCCAACTTTATCGGCTTTTTTTTTGTCGATATTCCTGTTACTCTGAACGAAATGGGAACATTTTCATCGCACTCGCACAAAATTTGATGTTGCCCTCTCATGGGATCGCAAGTTCTCCGACTTCCTTGAAGTGCGTGGCTTCCCGAGGAAAAAGAAGATTCCGGACTGTTTACCTCTTCCGGATCTCTGAGGGTAATACTATCTGACTTTGGAACGTTCTGACTGTTTAATACCACTGAGAGTGATTCGACTGATACGCAGGTCTCTCTAATGCCTCTGAATCGAAAAGGTACTACCTCTGAAGACCAAGTCAGTCCTAATGCATCATACCGCTGAGAGTAACCCGTTTAATCCGCAGATTTGTCCAATGAGTACCTTTGAATCGAAAGGGTGATACCCCAGGGGAGAAAGTCAAATTCCCTACATGATACCGCAAAGATACCCCATCCTGCTTACCTGTCATCTAAATCAGACTGAGCGTTACCTTCGGGGCGGGACAGCCGCCAAGCCGCCCTACCTATATATTCCATCCAAGATGCACCCATCCGCACCCAAAATCACCCTTCTCCGCCATGGCCGACCATACCGTACCGCACCAAGCCTGCCCGCAACTATCAGCGACCCAGAAGCACACTCCGGAGACGCCGCACGTCACATATTTGCAGCGTATCGGCAAACCGGTATACCTAGAGCTTTGCATCGACGCATCCCGCTATACCACGCTGCTAGGCGAGATCGTCATTGTCGACGGTATGGGCCAGCAGTTGATCCATACAGATGTCGAGCTCTTCACAGCAATTCGCCAGAAATACGACTCTATGAAGCGCGGTGGACTGTTCCCATACATGTTCAAGCCGACTGACATCCAATATGTCCTATTTGGCGTCCACGGTGGGAGCGCGAGTATCTTCAGATCTCCTCTATCCCTACCGCCTCAGGTGGAAGTCGACGATAAGCGCTACCATTACTTCCTCGGCACTTGTCCATACGCCAATGGCCCGGCAGACCTTCTACCGGTACTTTTGGCAACATCCGTGGTGCCCCCCTCGAAGTACAGTCTTCATCGAGCGCTTGCCGAAGAAATTGGGCTCCAGCATGACTGCGTTGGCCAGTAGAAATCCACACGAGCTTCATTCCGGATAGGGAATACTCATTGTTGAAGGACCGAACATGGCAGGGCTCGCAACCCTGATGAGCATCAACCTCATTATATGCGGAGTATTCGCAGCAAGCTACAATGCCTACATGGGCACTTCGGATTCATTGCTCACGCAGATGTGCTGGATTTTAGCTACACTAGCAGTGCAGTGGTTGGCTTTTTACTTTCACTCCGCGATGGACCAGTAGCGCTCGACACCCATATCATATGCATACATGTACGCCAAGGCCGCGAAGCGATGCACTTGATGTATGCGCCTTTCTGACCTCTGTGTTGTCCCTAGCTCTGCTTGGTCAACAAGTCTACATTTACACTACAGGCGAACTTGCCCGCGGCCACAGACCTTCAGATCTCGTCGGCGACTCGACTCGGCGACCCATGCGCAACACAAGGCGCTACGATCGACAGGCCATGACATATTATCAAAGAATCAATTAGCTACAAGGCCCGTCCACCATGAGCGGCGTAACTCTGGATGCCCTCACAGATAGGATGTTCGAGAAAGTGGTCCCTCGAACTGCACGAGATTCGACAGCTGCGCTTACTAGCGAAGCAACGTGCCCTGGAGAAGCTCAGGATCAGTTTCTCTCTTTTGTCGATCAGAAGGATAGGGTAAATACCCGCGAAAAGGGGTCTTCACGACCCATCAATTTTGAAACAGGTCTTGTAAAAGGCTTCGCGTCAAAGCAGAAGCTCAAGCAATGCAGAGAAGAAAGATTGCTTGAGACTCAGACAAGCTTGGAAGAGTCGAAGCATTATGAGGTTGCCGATGAAGCAAAGACATTGCTCTTCTTTCTCGAACGTTGTGCACTATGGCTCCAAGATGGCAACATGGGCTTGGATATCTATGTCTTCAATTGGTAATGTTCGACGAGGATGCGACAATCTCCTCTCCAAGGTGGAGTCACGGCAAACTGGTCGCAGAAGGGTATTCAAAGCAGCGGCAAAGTCTTGCACAGTTGAAGCCTCTGCTCTACGCGGATATGGACCTCCAAGTCGTTTTGAAGAGAGTGCGAAGTTCCTCTAGCATCAGTCTTCTTTATTTGTGTAAGTTAAAGCCATCTCGGAACATTGGAGATCCGTGCCATCTGATACGAATACGACAGCGCCGCTGTCTTGCATTACTGTACGTCATTCACGTGACCTTGATTTGCGTGCTCATAAACGCTCGTGTTCGTATCCGTGTTCGCCGTTCGATTCTACACACCTTCTCAAGGACATGCCGACCCGCAAATCCCACAACAAATCTCGAAAAGGCTGTACAACGTGCAAGCGACGAAGAGTCAAGGTGAGCTGACTTCATTTATGTCCTGACTGGCCTAAGACCGGATGGGTGACCGTAGGCGCGTAGCTCACTCCTTCGACTTCATAGTGTGGCGAACAAAAACCGGTATGCAATAATTGCCGTGAGCGAAGTGTTCATTGCTCCTATAGCGCACCGCCAGATTCGCCAGCCACGTCGACTGTACCTGTCCAAACTCAGGAGCCAAATCACCACAGCGAAAATGCTCGCTCAGAGCTACCGTCTCGTCGCCATGTCGAGCTTGAACTTCTGCATCACTACATGACAGAAACATATAAGACTGTCGCTCAAGGCACACAGCAGGCAACGCTTTCTAAGCTACTGGTCGACTTCCCGCTCATTGCTCTGCGGCACAACGAACTTTTGGACACGATTTTCTCACTGACGGCATTCCACATCGCAAGCACAAGACCGCAATCTGCATATCTCTGGAGTGAGCTCGCCCTACAGTACAAAGACCGCGCTCTAGGACTTCTGCGCCAGTCGATGGCTAGCGTCATAGAGCAACATGATGAACAGAAGATCGAGGCATTGTTCGCCTCCTCTATCTTGATCGCAATCACCACCTTTGTCAGCATGAAGCAGGATTCAGCTAGCTTCGTCGACATCTTGAAAGCAGGAGGCCAACTCAGCATTGGCACTGGTCTCTTGCAGCAACGCAGGGTGGACGAGATCATGAAAAATGAACTGACTACGCTGTCGCACGAGACCCTAGACGAATCCGTCATCGATGAAGGCGTCGTAGAAGCTTTCCGGCATCTACGCGCACTGGCGTCAAGCCGGGATGACCCTGACGGTCTACGGGCTGGCTGTGTTGACAGTCTTTGGACTTGCTTCGAGTTCTGTGCGAGAGGTTGGTATGTCACGGGTGGCTCCGCTTACGGAGCCCTCCATCAATACTCGCAGCTCGCAGAAAGAGCGCCGCAAGATCATTTCACGCAATGTGTCGCGCTTGTTATTAGCGTTCTGATGTACTTCATTGACGACCGATGGTGGGCTGCAGACCTGGGTAGGCTTGGCTTTATTGAAGTTTCCGCCTTCGAGCCTTTACAGAACTCGGAGGACTGTGTTAGTCTTGTGAACTGGGCACGACACCGGATTGGGCTCTCAGAACGAGGGTAATGATATTCATCGAGTGAGAGTGTCGAGGTTGACGCCGATATACGATCATTCCGTTCTGTTTCCATGCTATTTGTACCAAATCTAGCTCAGTTGCTGACTATTTCGCATGATTCACCCCGGACCAACGCATCGCCTAAGGCATATTGCAACGGTAAGAAGAGACCAAATCCGCATCTCCGCCGATGTATTTCTGAGTTCTCGGGTAAAGGCAGAGTGGCCTACCACGTCCAGCCGTGTCGTTTCTACTGCCACTTAAGTTCCCAGTAGTGGGATCGATGTTCGTCAGATTCTGCGCAACAAGCTGCTCAGGTGCCGAGCCCTCCTCAACCCAGCGGACGAGATCATCAAGCACGCCGTGAGGGAACGGCCCTTGCCCGGGCGAACAATGAGCTGTCCCCGGAGACAAGAAGAACCTGAAGTAATCGTCCACATTGCCATCGACTTCGCGCACTCGGTTGTAGTAGTCTACAGATCCACCGTACGGAATAAGCTCATCTGCCAGGCCGTGCCAGGTGATCATTTTGCCACCTGCGTCTCGGAAGGCAGTGATGTCCGGATCCCGGGTTCCGATGATAGAATCGTACTGCTGTACGCCCAGGTGGGACAAACGATCGTACTCAGTTCGGCTGAGGTTTGTCATGTCAAAGTCTGGGTTGGCTTTGATCCAATAGCGAAACCAGTCGTCTGTGAGTGGAATTGGGAGAACTATGCAATTCCCATCCCCGACGCATAATGTACTCGCAATGTACCCCAAGAAAGCATCGAAGCCGTATCCATACCAGATCGACTCTCCAAGATGGTTGCGCTGGCCCGCCCAAACGTTCTGCACAACTTGGGCCGCGCCACTGGTGAAAGTCCGGTTGGCTCCGTTGCAGTCGTACGGTTGCCCAATCATTGCAATGGGATCGAAGTCGCAAAGGTCCGGCTCACTGATAACACCATCGACTAGGCCATCTTTGGCGTCGCAAGCTGCAATTGCAGCGGCAGTCAATGCTGCGAACTCGCAAGGCGGAGGTGCGACATCCAACTCGTACATGATCTGCCTGGCCCACGATCCGGTGCTCATCAATTGGGGCCAATTGATGGCAGGTGCCAGTGCAGATATACCATCGAAGTCTTCAGGGTATCGTTGCGCCATCATGTGGCCCTGCCTCCCTCCTGTCGAGCATCCGATCCAGTATGAGTAAGATGCAGGTTTACCGTAAAAAGAAGCAACAACGTCCTTGCCAATGACCGCTGAATCGTGGTATGCAACACTAGCGAAGGTGTTGAGCCGTTGGAGATCCGGGTTACCAGGACTGGAGAGTGCCCAAGCAGCAGAACTGAGATCATTGACAGTAACGCCAGCATCGGTCTCAACAACAGCAAACCCAGCATCAACGGCGGGGATCATCGATGCTTCACCTGGCATTGCAGACCATCCGCTTCCACCAGCTGCCGCCAGACGTCCGTTCCACTTGGATGCTTCAGGTAGATGCATTGTCACTGTGATGTTGTCATCCTGTCCTGGGTGGGTGTATTGAATAGTCACGCTACACAGGCTGATGCCGGCGAATTTCGACTTCGTCCAGACTGAGCTAGGTGTGGTCGACAAGGAGAAGTTGGTGACAGGAGAGGCTTGAACATTCAGTATTTCCAGACCGAAAGCCTGAGGAAAGGGTATGGCTTGTGCTGTACAAGCATTTGCAAACGAGAGATTTTGAGACGCCATGGTATTGATGCCAATGGGGTGGATTAGGATGGGATGCAAGAAAGAGACACAAATGGAAAATGCTTCCTTTTAAGTATCACAGCCACACACCGTAGAGCTTTCACCTCAGAGATCGCCAACTGGAGTTGGGCGTTGCATCTGACATCTAGAGTTCCAGGCTAGACGGATGAGGAATCTTTCATTATCTCCGAGACATTCATTATTATTATTCTCACAGATCACTTTCGCCGACGTATTCGTTCCAACGTACTCGTATTCGTACTCGCTCCGCGGCTCAGTACATATATGCTTTCGCGTGTCAGTACAGACTCTCGCATATCGGCGTTCGGGTTCGCGTATCTACAGTTCTGATTTTGTACACTCGGCCAACGTCCGTTCGTGGTGCGTAGCTCTGCACAATACTAAGGCAGACCAACTTCGTATGGTTAGTCGTTACTCGTTACTATAAATGTCGCTCTCAAAAGCTTCTCATTGACGTAATGCCTGAAGGCTGACTCTATCCATCTTTTGTAAGCACAACACCTGATAAGTTTGGATCAACTAAATAAGACCTGATGTCCGTTGAGATCTGTTTGGCAAAGGTTCGTCACGATTTCCTTCCTTCATCTCACGATGTTCTCTTACTCCTCCCGCGAGGCATCACGCTTCTTAGCTATCAACATCCTACTTGCCACTGCAGGAGCTGGCTGCCATGGTCTCGAAGATCATGAAGCTAAATTGAATAGCTCGCAAAAAGCATGTACGCCATCAACATTTGAGTCACTTCTTCCGAAAGGCTCCTCCGTCGTGTTCGCCTCATATGTTGAGGCGAACGGCACTTTCACCGAGAACTCCACGAATGCTGGCATATCAGCGACGGTCTCTCAGCTTCCAGAGCTATGTGCAGCAAAGTTTACAGTGCCCTCTTCCAACTCCTCGACGTTTGATTTCGCGCTGTTCCTGCCGGCTCAATGGAACGAGCGATTCATGGGCACCGGCAATGGCGGGTTCGGAGGCTACATCGACTGGAGCGACATGGCCCAATTTTCGCACTATGGCTTCGCCAGCATGTCAACAAATACGGGACACTACTCGGGCAGTCTGAATGCATCTTGGGCTCTGAACAACTCTGAGGCTATCGTTGATTGGGGATACCGGGCTTTGCATGAGTCCACGGTACTCTCCAAAAGACTGATCTCAGCTTTCTATCAAGTCGAGTCTCGCTACAATTACTTCTCCAGTTGCTCGAACGGCGGCCGCCAGGGGCTTAAAGAGGTGACTGCTTACCCGGACGACTACGATGGTGTCATCAACGGCGCACCGGCCTGGAGTTTGACCCATCTGTTTACGTGGGCGGCGGAAGTCCAATCGAAGAACGTACCTGGATCCCCAGGCTACATCTCCGAGACGCATTTCCAGAATGTCACGAAAGAGATTGTGTCCCAGTGTGATCCCCAAGATGGTCTCGCGGACGGCATTATCCAGGATCCTAGGCGTTGCCACTTTGTTCCTGAGAAGCTACTCTGTAATGGAACACAGCCGTTGAACGGTTCGACCTGTCTCTCACCACAACAGCTTTCTACTTTGTATCACGTCTTAAACGACTGGGTCGACACGAATCAGACATTCGTGTCATCTGCGCTTGATCTCGGCGCCGAGTATATCCTTGCCAACCCCGGCAGTGCAGCACCGTATGGACTTGCGTTCTTGCGGAACTTTGTGTACAACACCACGTCCTACGGCATTGAAGACTTCGACTACCTCAAGACGTTGGATGACGCAGAAACAGCCGCCGCTTATACTCTTGACGCAAACTTTGATGTTGAGCCATTCCGAGCTCGTGGAGGCAAGATACTCCAGTACCACGGTCTCGCTGATGAATTGATACCTTCCGGTAACACGCTCTTCTGGCGAAGCAACATCCAGCAGCGCCTTCAACCGAAAGGTCTCTCAGTGGATGATTGGTATCGACTCTTCCTTGTTCCTGGCATGAATCACTGCGTCTCTTCTTCGACCGGTGCGCCGTGGTATTTTGCTGGAGTCTTGCACCAGCAAAGCGTGGAAGGCGCTGTGTATTCCACTCCCGGTTTCGAGGATGCCAGACACGATGTCACGCTTGCAATGATGGAATGGGTCGAGAAAGGTATTGCTCCGTCGGACTTGATCGCGACTAAATATACCGATGATGTTGTTGGCCGCGGAGTCGAGAAGCAGAGGCCGCTTTGCCCGTACCCGCAAAGCGCTGAGTACAAGGGATATGGCGATGTCGACGTCGCGGAGAACTGGAGATGTTCCTAGTAGCTTTTGTATGTTTCACAGCGCATACGCCAACGAGCCAGGGATTGGGTAGGCATGCCTGGAGTTTTATTGGGGAGTCGGAGAGCAGAGCTAGCAACGATCAAGTTTTTAAGCAAGGGACTTTGACAGTTTGTAACCCAATCCACCGATGGATCAATTGACGGCTCAATGCAGCCACGCCAAATTCTCTGTACAACGTGTCAAAACCTTCCAGGTGATTTTCCGCCTCCGATCATCTCTCTGCAAGCCTTATCGTGCAGTCAACGCAACACAATCGCCAGACCGGAAAGATCGCCATCCGAAGAGAGCACAAGTATGTGTCATAAAAAAGTCTGGGCAAGGTATGAGTCTTAACCAGGGTATGTCAGCTGGAGTGTACATGAGTACATAAGCGTTGCCGCAGATAACCTCAGTCGGAAGAGCACGACACTCAACGAAAGCAACAATGTCCGAGTCGATCTCCCATCATACACCTGAAATGCCCGGAAACGCGAATACTGGGCAGCCAAAACCTGCAGCCAAAACCTTGGTGACTCTCGATGTCAAGCCCTGGGGTACGCTTGTCGCAGCAAACATTCCAAAACATCATTAGATCGCACCGCTGACCGACCTCCAAAGATGACACGACCGACATGCGAGAGCTCGAGACCTCGGTGCGCAAGGTCGAACATGACGGGCTCGTCTGGGGCGCTTCCAAAATGATCGCTGTGGGCTATGGGGTTGAGAAGCTGCAAATCAACTTGGTTGTGGAGGACGAGAAAGTCTCCGTGACTGACCTACAAGAGGAAGTTGAGGCACTGGAGGAGCATGTGCAGAGCAGCGATGTCGTCGCTATGCAGAAGCTGTGACAACGAAAGACACTCGGTGCTCGTTTTCTAGGACTAGCGATAGGGTTTCAAAGACACAGGCACATCGAAGGTGTATCCCACATCGCCGTTCAGCCACTTGAGCTGTTCCAGAATCTTGTTTGTCCACTTGGCAAACCACGCTCCGTTCACCGTCATGACAGTTGACTTCCGCATTTCTCTGTGAAAAGCACCGCGGGCGCTTTGTAGGGGATGCTTGATCGCAGATCCTATGAAGTCGCTTCGTTTTGCAATCTTTTCGCGCCAATTGATCATAGGGTCGCTGGTTTTGTCGAATGGCGGAGGCGTAGGTGGGTCTATGATCTGCTCTTCAATTCCATGCATCTGAGCAACTTTGGATAAATTGGCTGCGAAGCTGAGTAGGGACTCGTGGAAATGGGCTGGGAGGTTCATGCGGATGCTCATGGTCACGTTCAGTATGTCGCGGTCGATGGCCTTCTCTTCGATGTCGGTCGAGCACTTCTCTTCGCTCGGCCTTCGCCCACTGCTATCTGCTTTGTGACTGGGTGTCTCGGAGGATTGCTTATTCTCGATCGCCTCATGTGCTATTCGGATTGCTTCCGCCACTTCCTCAGGTGTAGGCTCTGGCGGGACCAGATGAGAGTGATTGGGTAGTAAACACGTCGGAATAATGAACTTTCCATCAGCGCCAGACAATGATGCCATCTGTGTGCTGCTCTCAACTTCCGTGTCAATTCTCGAGACCGCAATACTAGTAGAGCTGATCTCGGCCTTGATGTCGTACATTGAGCGCATTGGCACCTGACCCGAGGCCGTGATGTTCGCGAGATCGACGGAATAGTCTCCCACAGAGAGCCACATGGATACCTCACGTTCAAGATTGCGTATTCTGTCGTCGTATGTAGTGTGGCGTCGGAATAAGACTTGCGATAGAAGCTCACTTAGCCAATGGCCGGAGCCAGCTACGGAGACTGATGGGCATTCGAGTTGATGCGTGTGACTTGCTAGCCATAACAGCATCCGCATTGCCGACGGGGCGTACTTGAAGACATCTTGTTGGGGGAGCATGGCGGCTAGTTTCGAAGCCGTGATGTGATGTAAATGTCTAGGCGGAGACAGCCCAGTTCTGCGTAGTTCTGTGCATAGTAGAGCACGTAGTTCGACAAGTTCGGCATCTGAATATTCACCAGCTCCATGGGCGAGTCTAAGGCGTTCTCGCATCTTGTGAAGTATGCCACGGGCATTGATGTTACTCAGCGAGTCGAGGTATCGTACTTCTGCGTCTTCGTCACCCAGGGATACGGGCTGGTTCCAGCCTTGTGTGTTTTTCGTAGCGTTGAGCTCACTATAAGTCACATCATTTCGATGATGTTGAGCATTGGCATTGTGCATGAAGTTATCTTTGGCGATGGGGCTCTCGTCGGGCTGGCGCTTGCTGTCCTTCTGAACGGGTCTGGTATTTCCCTCCAAGGAAGGCTTTTCGTCATCGTCTGGACATCTATGAGCGGCATAAATTTCGTCGATTTTGATCCGACGGAATAGCTTGATCTCCACCGAGTCCGTGTGAGCGTGAATCTCGTGACCTTGACCGATGTTCAAACCTGGAGATGTTAGTGGATGCAGAAAATACAATGTAGCAAGGTATGTTGCTTGTTTACGTACTCAGGTCGATCGAATGAAATTCAATGCTCAACGTCAACAGTGAAGCAGTGACTCCATGGACAGCCACAAAGCCATTTATCTCAGAATCGATGATCAACACCGGGAAATTGAAGAAAGCGACCTTGTCCCGATGGAAGTGCACTTGCTGTAGCAACCGCCGCAGCCTGCCACGTGTGAAGCTCGATATCGCTGCATACTGGGCGATGGAGGTTGCGACAACCAGGATCCAACAAGTTGAAGCGAAAAAGATGTGTAGCAACCATGAAGTCGACGCCACGGCGTATATGGCGTTCAAACCAAGGACGAATCCCCCCGATGGCACATCAGCCTGCAGGGGAGGACCGAAGACGAGGAGCAAGGATTCAATTGCTGCTCCAGAATAGATCCAACTGTTCGCCCAATGAGAAATAATAGGGAGCGCGAAAACGATACCAGCGCCGAGAACGAGCCAGGTGAGCGAGAAGGCTGAAGTCTTAGGTCCTGTCGTCTCCATGATCCCTGTCAAGAAGGCATAGCAAGCACTTTTTTTCCAGGAAGATAGTAGTGTGATGCTGCTCGGAATTATCGATCTTCCGCCACTCGAGATCCTTGGCCCTACTTTGTTGATGCACGTGGGAGTCCATCCTTCCACATGACGTCTGTCTCCACTATGGAAGGTTCAATCGAGAGTCGAGACTAATAGGAAGCATGAGCACTCGTTACATGCTGACCATCACCATTCCTTGCTTTCAACATGCCTTTTCCCTCGCACTCATACTCGTGTGTGGCTTGGTACTGGGACGATGGAGCAAGTAGATGACGGCCACCACCCAGCGCGATCTGATAAGCCGTGCAAAGCCAAAGAAGATCGCCTCAAGAACTCCCACCCTGAGTCTTGCCGTCCTTCTGCTGCTCTTTATCATCGCCTCCCCTCAACTGTCCGTCCACCTTGCGCACGACACTTCGGAGGCCAAAATATGTCGCCTGCAAAGGTCCTATGCCGTTGTTGCTGCTGCCACAGCCGTGGCACCGCCCACATTGTCCACACACGCTGGTGCCGCGGCCGTATCGACCCTTATTGCTGCACACGTTACAGCCGTCTACGGATGTTGCAGTATCGGTCACGCCTTCTGGTAGAGAAGCGTCGCAGGCTCGTCGGGACACCATGGCCTTGCTTTCTGGCTGTTCGTCCGGATTGGAATCTTTTGTGACAGGTCCAACTCGGCGCCGTCGCAATACGGCTCGCTGGTAGACAGTGAACGCTTCGTTGGGACTTGGATGTTCAGATGAGATGAATATTGGGGTTTGAGTGCGTGATGATGACGAGGATGACGAGATGGTCTTACGACTGCTATTGTGAGTGAGCAAGGTATGCACAGCCGCAAGCCAAGTCGCTTAATCTCTGGGCTGATCCTCTGATCAGTCCAATCAGCTGCATATAGCGGATTGTTATACCCTCCTACTTATATCTATTGATAAGTTGGTGTCAGTTGGATAGGTTTCACCTAGGTATAATTCAATGGTAATCGAGTAAGAAGAACATTCCACATTGCTTACTAAAATTGATCATTCAAGGGTTAGGGTTGGGTCAGATCGGAACCAAGATAGCTCCAATATATTAGACACTGCTCACCTCGAAAGTGCTATGGTACATCACGTTATGAGTGACTCGCAATTATTATATGTCTTGATCATAAGTCTGAAGTCGTTCGGGATTGATAATATGTTCGACGTCTAGACACCGACATCTCGGCATCCGAAACAGATTACACCTATATCCCACGCCGCTTCATATCAAGAACAAACCTCAGTGGTATGTTACATCGACGACGTGAGCCGACTAGCGACACCGACCGAAAAATGACAATGCCGCAAAAGGCCTAAAACGGAATATGCGATTCGCCGATCAAGTCCGATAATCCTCGTGGTTGAGAGCATACATGCCCTAGATACCTTAGTCAGACTATCGAATGCTCTCGTCGCTGCACGATATCGTAGTAAGCAGTAGTGATAATAACAAGGGAAGAGAGTAATATTTCCAAACTTGCCCCTCCAACCACGAGAGTCCCAACGCGCAACGATGTCGCGTCCATCTCCACACAAACATTATACCCCAATCTGCTATAGCCTGGATTCCCAGCCGTGGGTATCGGGATTTAGTCCGCGTTCCGTAGTTACGGTTCTTCTATCCACTATTGTTGACAGAAGATAGTAGTCTAGGAATTCTTGCAGCGGGGGGAGATGGCTGCGAGGCTTTTGTTGGGGATTGCGGAGTTGAAAGAACACAAGAGGAGAAACATGAAGAGTCATACCTGCCGAGGCGTGGCTATATCGCAGCCGCAGGTATTGATGGAGGACTTGAGGATTTGCTTGGTGTGGACTGGTGTGTACTGTAGGGCTTATTCCGCGATGTCTACGTTTAGGCTTGTAGTCTTGACTTTGCGCTTCCGATCTCTATTCTGCAGCTGTAATCGACGCTACAAGCTGTCGGTCTCGAAGGTTTTTTCTGTTGACGTTGAAATGTGGACTTTGGACGTTGAAACAGGCGGTCTAAGGCGCGCTGGGCATCCAACACCAGATTCATCCCAGCTGCTGTGATTAATGTGATTAATCGCAAAAAGAGGTATGTAGCAGGTGGTATTAAACGAGGGCGATCTAGCCCGGAAAGTTAAAAGCCGGATATCACAGCGCCTGACAACGTCTTCGCCTGAGTTGCTCCGAAAGTGTGTGAGGACAGATTGAATCTCCCCTTCGCAACACCCGAACTTGCCTAGAATGTAGTCCGCATGCTGTTTTCGCTGTCCCGACCCCCCACCAGCTCAAACAGCGGGTTGGGTATAGTTGCAGTGAGTTCTGCGACCCGCCGACCGCAGTGCAGTAGTGCAGCAAAGTGTCCGATGTACGGGTACTTTGATGCGACTACTGCTGCATGGACTTGCAGTGGTGTTCCTGGTGGCTGCCGAGGCTGGCGGCAGGTTGGCAGTTAGTGCGTACATGAGATCTGGTGCGATGCCAATCTGAGTTGGCGTGCATCGAGCAAGTCGTTGATTGATGATCTGTACTACTGTCGAAGTAGAGTAGTTTGTACCACAAGCGAACCGCTGGCGCGTGCAAGAAAACCCACCGGCCAGGTCCCTTGGTCCAGGGTGCTGGGATCTTGCATCTCGATATCCCAGTGAAAATCTGAACTGCCGCGCCACGTAAGCGAGATGAGCGCGCATGAGGTTTCGACGACGACACGTTAAAAAGTCTGCCTTTCTGCAACGGCTTCAGGTCGCAGTATGCTTCGACGATTCGTCGCGTTCACAGGACAAGTAGCGCGCAGACTTCACAAAGCAGCAGGTCTCAGGGACATGGCCACACACACACATGGCCGGCGCCGCGATGTGCCTGACTCCGCAAACGGTGCAGCCATCTCCTTGACTCGGAGTCGACGCCCTGAGCGGCGCTCCACCACCAGGACGGCTCGGGTCCCCATTGGTTTTGGAGTGCATTGGAGGATCTAGTTGCATGCGCTGTCTTGCTGCCACTGCACTCGGCTGGGGAACGGCGCGCGACTTCTGAGCCCGGCCGAAATAACACGAGTCTGCGTGAAGGCTTGAAGGCGTGGTCTGCGCGATGTTCAGGGGAGAGGAAGGTATATGCATGGCCAAGAACCCAAGGTGCGCGCCTGGACTTGTGCGCAGCTTCGCCCATCATCGATATCAAGCGATACACGATCTGTACATGTATCTCGACCAAATCAGTTCTCGCCACAAGCCGCTGTTCGATCGACACAATACTTTGCCCTGGAACCACCGCCCTAAGACTATCTGACCTGACCTGCGCCGGCCCGTTGCACGCCTTGTTGGCCCCCTTCCGATCGGCCATAACTGATATAGCAAAAGTCGCGGAATATAGGCGGCGCGGTTCATGAGATCACCATCCATCACAACTTAGAAAGTCCGCATGCACCAAAGGCAGCCTTCTGGTGCGTGGGTGCATGCTCAAGTAGTGCCGCAGCCGCTGCTATTGACCTCCATGTTTCGTCAGGACATCATCAACAACATCAACGCCGCAAACCGAAATTCGACAAGCAGCAGTAGCCTTCATCGCCGCTCCTCACTGCTCAAGCGCGACTCGGCTGTTTCCATTGGGCACGCAGGCTCACGGTCGGATGTCCGTCGAATCTCCATGAGACGCTCCTTTCAGAGCTCCGAAGCAGCTTTCATCCAAGACGATCTGGCCGAATTCCTTGCTGAGCAGCCGGCCCAAGTCAATGAAATCATGCCTCCGGGTCCAGTCTACCGTCTGGTACGTTTAGCCGCTTTCCCTTTGCTCTGACCCCTGCCGTCTACGCGCAGCATCGCCGCATGGCGACTTGGGCGACTTTACCATCCCCCGTACGTCCACGCACCACCGGCGTTGTGGCGAGAAAAGGCCGTCGCGCACCAATGGACCGTCTTGATTTCTTGATATTGAAGAAATCTGCGATTTGGACTGCATCCCGGAGCGTCCTCCATCTCCCTAATATTGAGGGATCCACCATTGCGACCGAAAGCGGCATCATTATACGTCATCGTCCGTGCTTTTCGCTACTTCAACGCCTCGACGCTTGATGTCTCAGTGAACGGCCGGGGTGCTGCCCAATCATCAGCCTCTCTGCTCTGCCCTGTCGACCATCGAAGCATCGTCACCTTCTCCCAGTGGCAGGGGTCGTGCGAAAGAAGATGCGATTCTATAAAGTATCAACACACTGACGCAACCGCCCTCGAGCAGTATCCGCACCAGACCGCGAGTGGCCGTCGCGAACTCGCAGCCTCGCAAGACATCAATAACAGTCGTCCTGCATCCCACCATCAGGAAAAACGCAACTCAGACCGTGTCGGCATTGCTTGCGGTGGCCCTGAACCCACATTGCACAACGCTCAATTGACTTCGCACCACGCACCCACCGAACCGGCGGTCCAGGACCTTGAGCACCGACGCCATCCCTCGGGTACCTCGTACCAGCAGTCGTCACCGAAAAACGCCAGCACGTTGCCATACCACGCCAGCTCTTCGCCGCAAAAAGAACCGACGTTCGCTATCGACTTCGGCACCGGAAAGACTTCAGAGACATTGACGCGAAACAAAATACAGATTCCGCCTAGAACTAGGTATGCTGCCCATTGAACATTGTAATGTCGCCCATCTCTGATCCCTTGTAGTAGCTCGGCACATAACAACAACGACAACGCCGCTGCCAACAGTATCGACGACATCCTAAACTGCATGCCATCTACCACCAAGCACTCTACCACTGCCAGAAGCTCATTGTCCGAGCCCACCACGCCCGACACGATGAACGACACCAACTATGGCCTTGGAGACCGCAGCAGCAGAGATTCGCGGGACTCGACAGAGACAACCGCGACGTCGATTCACACCCTGCCGCCCTTGCAAACCAAGGGACCAGACAACAGTGATGTGCACGCTCTGGAACCTCTCATGGAGGATGACCCGCGATCGTTCGACCTTTTCGAGCCAGAGCAAGATGCAGGTGACGTTGGTGTGTACGAGTTGGAGAAGCAAGCCATCCGATTGCTCTCCAACGATCACCTGAGTGCCATCTTCGCCAATTCGAAACTTTTACTCAAGTTCACCGGCTTCCTAAACTCCCACCGTCCGCAGAGCATACCGTTACTCGTCTACTATTTGGACGCGCTCAAGGCTCTCCGCGCTATCAAGTACGCGAACGCTGTCGCCGAAGCACTTGATCCAATTGCTTCCTGTGACTTCACTAAGAAAACCACGCACGAAACGAGCAATAGTGCTCTTGAAGAGAAGGCGAACAAAGCATTCGAAATATTGGTCAGGGAGGATTTGCCCGCATACATCGCGTACACATGGGTCCAAGTCGTCTCGACTAGCATTGCGAGACGTATCACTGGCACCTTGGCGCCTCACTTGAGGGAAGCCAGCGAAGGTCTTGCAGAGGTTTTCTGTCTCAGCGACCCGTCGCGACCGGACAACCCCATTGTCTTCGCCTCCGAAGAATTCTCCCGCACAACGCAATACGGCATGAATTATTCTATTGGTCGCAATTGCCGTTTCCTACAGGGACCCAAGACAGACCCCAATTCTCCACGCAGACTAGCCATGGCATGCGCTGCTGGCAAGGAACAAACCGAAGTCTTTGTCAACTACCGAAGAGACGGAAGTCCTTTTATGAATTTGCTGATGATTGCACCTCTCATGGACAGCAAAGGCGATGTTCGCTACTTCATAGGCGCACAGGTCGATGTTAGTGGTCTTTTGAAAACATGCACCGATCTGCCCGGTCTTGCAAAGCTCGTCGACGAGGAGTATGAGCAGAAACACGGCGGCAAGTCCTCCAAGAAAGCCAAGAAGGACCAGTTTCAAGAGCTTGCCGAGATGCTGAACAGTACCGAGCTCGAAACCGTTCGCCGTCATGGCGGCAGCATGCATCGGGAATACGTGGATGACGCTAGCGACAGCGAGAGCCTTCACGGGGGCAATGCGCAAAGACCTCGTCTCATGCTATCCGACCCTACCCAGGAAATACTGGACAAGCAGAAGGAGCGTATCGCACCTGGTGTAACCGCCGCGGACAAGGAGCGCGTCAATGGCAAACTTGCGGGTGTGTACCAACATGTGAGTATCCCATTTCTTCGACGACAAGACAAGCCACTAATTTGTAACAGTACCTTCTCATCCGTCCTGCTCCTTCTCTCCGCATCCTATTCACCTCTCCATCTCTGCGCGTGCCAGGCATCCTACAATCACCTTTCCTCAATCGTATTGGTGGTTCTCCACGCGTCCGTGCCGACTTGCAGGCTGCGCTTGGAGAAGGCCGAGGCGTCACTGCGAAGATTCGTTGGCTTGCGCGTCCAGATGAAGACGGCGAGGGCGAGGGCCGCCCACGCTGGATCCATTGCACGCCACTCTTAGGTCACACCGGCGCAGTCGGCGTCTGGATGGTCGTGCTGATCGACGAAGAAGGCAGCCATGATAGTATCGCCGCCAACCGCCGCTTCCGCACGGCACCACCCGTTCCAACGACAATAGCTGGTAGTGCTGAACACCTGAATGGACCTCGCCATGCTAGTGGCGGTGAGCGCCGCCATCTCAATGCCTACGATGCCGACGCACAACGCCGGGGTGCCGGATCTGGATCCAATGCCCCAAACAGCGCCAACTACTATGCAAACTCGAATGGCAGTAGTGGGAACGTCCACAGCAGCTCATTCACGATCGATCGGCGGCCATCGGAGGGTTCTCTCACCGGGCCACTTACTTCCTCGCGGGAGTACCCTCCCGTGTCACAATTCAACACGCGCTCAAACCATCAAAGTCCCGGATCATCACGGGCGCAAAGCACGAGCAGACCTACTGCAAATGGCAACGGCGCCAACTACAGTGCTCTTGAAGGACATGTGGCAGGCCAATTCAATGGCGGTGGCGGCTACGGACGGCCTGATCTCCAGAGGAGGGAGACCTCCGAGAGCAACGCTTACAGCGTCAGGCTGTAACAATTCGGCAGCGAATGCACTGATGAACTAACACGCTCAATTGGCAGTTGCCAATATTCACTTTAGCGAAGGCGTTTTTTTATTGAAGATTGATGAAGAACGAAAGTTTGCCGGGGAATGCGCTTTTTGAGATTGAGATGGGTGATGCTTCTTGGCAGAAACGACACGGGATTTTCTTTTGCTTCGACGACTTTCTTGGTTTCTACTTTACTTCTTTACACAGAAGCTCTATTTGCAGAGCGATATACCCAGGTCTCCCGACCTTGCTGGGCTTGCCGTCAAGCTCACTTTAACATGTTGGACATTTTGGACATTTCCCCCCTATCAAGCCAGAGGTTGAACATTCAAATCCCTCACTGCTCTTCTCGATGAATCATCGAATTCCATCTCAACCACGTCCACGCATGTGAAAAAGCATCTCGAAAGCTACCTCCCCCTCATGACCTTGACAGACGACGGACGTTCTCATCCCTCCTCACGCTTTGGCCAATACCCAAACACTCGACAGCTGAGCATCAGCATTGACGTTCTATAGCTATCACACACGCGTTGAGTGCGTCGCGCAATCCGCCAGCATCCGCAGAAAGGCAGTGAATACCACTATGAACGCGAGAGCTTACCAGAAGTGCCATACAAAAGGGGACTCGCACACCACCTCGCGTCTCATTGAAACGACTCCCACTTCCTCTCGCTATCTTTCGTCCCTCACACACACTCGCTCATAACCAACCCATCCATGCCCATCCACCCCAACATGTTCCGCCGCCCAGCCCCGCGCACCAACTCCCTCCTCTCCCTCCCCAGCACCCTCAACCACAGCAGCGCCAACAGCCTCGCCAACAACGCCTCATCGTCATCCACCAACATGACCGACGAAGAAGCCCACCACCTCACCGAGAAAACCCCCACCTCCCCCTCCAACAAGCTCTCCAAAAAACTCTCCAAACTCTTCACCAAAACCCCCAAACGCCCCGTCCCCGCCCGCAAAGCCACCCCGTCCGAGGTCCGCGCCTTCTTCGCCACCCTGCTAACCGAACACGACGCCCTCCTCGCCGACGACGCGGCCAAGTGCGACGCCGTCGTCGGCGCGTGGAAAATCGGCGGCGGCGTCGAGATGCGCCAGTACGGGCCCGCCATGTACCTCAAGCTGTTCGGGCGCGAGTACGGCTGGATCCTGTACCGCGAGGTGCGCATGAGTGTTCGCAGGGAGAGGAACTTTTTCGTCAGGAGGCCGCTTTGTGAGTTTTCTTTGGGATCTCGTCTTTTACTATCACTGCCCTATTCACCATTCCTATCTTCATCGAGTCCCCTCGCTAACGCAAATGAAAATAAAAGACTCCTTCATCATCGTGTCCCTCCTCATCGAAATCGCAACCATCACCGTGCTCGTGCACGTCGACGGCATGGACGAGGGCGTCGAGGTCATCGTCATCCTGGCCGCGGTCGTGGCCATGCTGACGCTGCTGGTCTCGCTGATCGTCCTGTGCGCGGGCTCGTCGCCGGCGAGATTGATCGAGAGGGATTTGAGGACTTGCACTAGGGAGATGCTTGCGTGAAGGTGTGAAGAGGTGTGAGTTGGAGGTGTGGTGATTCTGTTTTCTTTGGGGTTTGGATTGGATAGGAATTTCGATTTTGTGCAAGGTACCTGGTCTACGATTCTGTTTTCAATCGAGTTCCTTACATTCATCCATTTGTTTATAGGTTGTGATTCTATTGACCCTATCAAGACTAGGGAGATGACGAGGAAAGCATCCAAAGACAAGCCGACCGGACAAGCAAGGGTAGTCTGCCTATATTAGTCGATACTTATATTATGTATATTGTGTCTGAATGGAGCAAGCTTGATCACTTACAGTTGAGCGATTGGCCAAGATCACAAGTATGGACAAGAGTCAATCGTAGGTACTTGCTTACCTATCAGCCCAAATCCACACAGCAAACAAGACACGTATGGCACAACACAAGAAAATAGAGGAGAAATTGAAATTGAAATCAAAATCAAAATCAAGCAGAGTCAGAAGACATTAAGTTTTTGGGGCTACACTAAATCCAACACACACCAAAAAAAACACCAACTAATTGGGACCGTTACCATTAACCAATCAGAAGGAGGAAAAACAAACGTTAAATCAATCCCGCCGTGCCTGCCCGTCAAACACACACGTAATCCTCGTAACCCCCTAAAATTATAGCCCGGGTATACTGCTCCTCCCATCATGAAAAATTACCGCTATTGCTGTTGCGAGCTAAAGACATGAAGAGGTGCTGCCACTTTATGCGGCAATGTGCTCCTCACGGCCGCGGGTCTCGCCGTCGACGGTGGAGGTTGCGACCTCATCATCGTCGTCGTCGTACTCGTGGGCCTGGTGTTGGCTGGCAGGGATCCAGAGGCCGGACTCGCGGTTCTCGAGAGGCTGGTCCTGACCGGCGAGGTCGTGGCCCTCACCGGTGTTGCGGGGAGCGCGGCGCTGGGAGAGAGTGCGCGAGCGGGTGGAGAGCTTGGAGCTGACGGCGGCGTTCTGCTCCACCCAGTTGGTGAGAGCATCCTCGCAGTCCTGGATGACGGCCTTGGAGGTCTCGTAGCCGTCGTAGGCCTGGCGAGTCTCACCAGGGGTGACGGGGGTGTCGTCAACCAATTCGAGGAGGTGCTTGCCGTAGCCGGCGATGATAGCCATCTTCTCGCTGTGCTCGCGGAGCGCATCGAATTGGTAGGTGAAGGCAGCCTTCAGCTTCTCGCGGGTGATGTTGGAAAGCTGGGCCTCGGCGACGAGAGACTCGGCCTCAGCACGGACAAGCTCCTGCTCGAGGACGACAATCTTCGGGCTGTTGGGCTCCTTGTACTTCAGCTGAGCGATCTGGTCGGTGATCTTCTGCTTGCCTGAGAAGAGAGTTAGTGGCCATTTCGTGGCAAAAGGAGATGCATTTGCAGCTTACGGTCTCGGCTGGGTTGGACGGAAGCCTCAATGTTGCGGACGCTCTTGATGGTGACGCGGTACTGGTCGTAGCGGTCGACGAACTGGTCCTCGAGCTCACCGATTTCGTAGATGAGCACACCGAGCTTGTCGGTGACATCCGAGACATCGTCATCGAGACCCTCGCCCCAGATGGAGAGTTGTTGCTGCGCGCATGTCGTCAGTAGTGCCCCAGTGATCTGGGATTGTATTCTTGACTTACAGCAACCTCCATACGCTCGCGGCCGACAAGCTCCATGGAGCGCATCACGTTCTTCTCCATCTTTACAAGCTGAGAGAGCTTCTTCGCGAGGTCGGGCCCGAAGGCACCCGGGTGGACGGACTTGCGGAAGTTGTGGCCTGGGAGAGATTGCGGTTAGCATGATTCAGAGAGGTTCAGTACATAGAATGCGACATTGACACACCAATGTTGGCCTTGCCAAAGAACCTGCCACTCTTGGTAGTGGCCGAAGGAGGCGGCGGGTTCTGGATCTGCGAGGCGGTGGGAGCGCGCGACTGGCGCATGGAGTAGGTGCGGTGCATGATGGCGGTGTTGGAAGTGGAGTGTGTGTTGTGAAGAGAGGTACTGCTATGTCTGGTATGGAGAGGATGCAGATGTAGGAGGGTGTCGAAGAGAGAGAGAGAGAGAGAGTGAATCGAGGCCTTTGTTGTGCTGTGCCGGTTCACATGAAGGGGAGGCGGGCAGATTCTATGGAGGCGCGCACAGAGCACTCTCGTCTACGTCACACCCTGGCTGCTGGGCGCCGATCATCCCGTACGATCGTCAAAGCCGTTGTCAGTGCTCGTTGAAGTACCATGACAATCAATTCCGGTTCATTGGGAGGGAAGAATTGGAATAATTCGTATTGTCCATTTAATTCATGCTGCATACTCATTCAACTTGATGCTCCTTCCAGAAGACACCTTAAAACATGCTTGATGCTGTCAAAGGTGTAATAGATTATGCACATACATATCTCTGCCTACAAGTATGCACAGCATCTAGACACAAAAAGGGTTGCTGCGACGATGCCGCGGCTTCCCGCGTTGGATCCTTGCTCGTCGTGGGCGCTAGAGAAGTCTACAAGATTGGTTGCGCCAGACCTGTTTGCCCTGCCGACCGTCGAAACTCTTCCAATCCAATTACCAATGTTTGAATTCAATTCCATTTGCCTATGACCTCATCTAAAAAGATCAATCAATACTGTCACGCGTGTCTGCCTCTGCCTTGGCGAGACACCGCCTGCTTCTCAGATCGAGCTTGTAAGAGGTACCTCGTAGTGACTACCCACATGTACTATGTACTTGTGTAGGCATGGGAAAGGTACTGCCAGAACATGCAAGTCAATAAATACCCTATCAACAAACAAGCATTGCTGCTACTCCATCCGATCGTCTGGGCAGTTTGGTTCGTATTCCTCCCCTGTGCCAGACACTTGGCAATGCCTGCATGTATCTACTGTTCACTACACCTGTCTTTGCTGGACACATGACTTCTATTCTACCAGGTAGCTTACACGAGCCTGTGCGACGTCCCGTCCAAAGCGACTTGTCAAAACCGGCATGTTCGAAATCCGATCGGGCCGCCGAATGGCGTGGATTCATCCTGCCCGTGTCCGGTCTACATGTTTCGTACCCGCACGCGCAGTACTGTACTGTGCCTTACTGTAAGGCTTTGAGAGTCGGGCACCATCCACGAGAAGAACAAGGGAAGTCACAGTGCCGAGCAAGTGTTGCCACTGATTTCTCGGATGCCCTTTCGTGTGACAGAGGGCATTCAGATGAGATACCAAGAGAAAATGCACCTCATCCGCACCGCTAGCTACAAGCAACAGCACCTATCAACCTTTTTATCATTTCGACATCGTCGACAACTTCATACCCCGACAGATCTCGAAGGACTCTCCAACCCCTCCTCCGGTACTGTAGGTAGCATCCAAGACCACCTATGTTACAACTCCAGCAGCCCATTCTCCCAAACCCTCCTCAAGGCTTCGGCGCCACAATCTTCCCCCTACACTCCCCAAACCCAAGCACCCTCTTCCCACTCCCAGCATCCACACACCACCCCTCCAACAAAACCTCATCCCCATCCTCCAAATACCCAACATGATACCCACCCCCCTCCCCGCCGTCAAGCAGCGGCATAACCCTCGCCCCTGTCATCTCAACCTCATACAAACAGCCCAACTCCGCCTTCTCCCCCGTCTCCCCAACCCCAGACCCCGAGATCGTCCCCGTCCCAATCAAATCCCCCGTCCGCAACCCGCAGCCGCTGGCCGCGTGGTGCGCGAGCTGCTGGTAGGGGGTCCAGTACATGTATTTGAGGTTGCTGGTGCTGAGAGGGTAGGATTTGTTGGCGCGGAGGAGGGTGGCGCGCAGGTGGATGTCTAGGGCGGCGGTTTGGGGGGAGTGCGGCCAGGTTAGGTGGGGGAAGGGAGGGGGGTTCTGGGGGGTTTGGGGGGCGCAGGAGAAGGGGAGGAGGGCTTCGAGTGGGACGATCCAGTTGCTTGTTGTTGTGCCGAAGCCTTTGGAGTGGAAGGGGCCCTGTGAGGGATTGTTAGAGGATGATGTTCGTCCTCTGAAAAGGCATTGGGATGAAGAGGTCGGCTCTTACCAAAGGTCGCATCTCGAACAGCTGATGGTCACGCGCAGACCAGTCGTTCAGCAGTACGAAACCGAAGATATGTTCTTTCGCATCTCGGATGTCAAGACGTTCTCCCCATAGCACCGGTTTGGAGAGGAAGTAGCCCATCTCGAGCTCAAAGTCTAGTTTTCTCGTAGGGCCGTAGGTGGGCTCCGAGTCGATTCCGTTGGAGAAGTAGACGTTGGAGGGTCGGGGGATGGTGCTTGGTGTAGGGAGAATGGAAGACACGCGGGAGTTGTAAACTGACGGGGCCTGAGAGTGGAGAGAGTGAGTCCTGTTAGCAACGTTGTTTTCTCTTTGGGCATTGGCAACTTTGTCGAACTTTGAACATACGTAGAACCAATTCTTGGGAATCTTTGCCTCGGCCATCTCGCCAGAGCAGTTCTGGCAGTGCTCCAGGCTGGTATAGAAGTCGCTGAAACCCTGGATGTGCATGGGCAAGTGCTGCTTCACTTCATCCAGTTTCAGCAGACAGTCGGCGGGGA
>Ga0265797_10002646_pt1 | contig 29793 bp, 19 predicted proteins | sample P2T30metagenome_FD_192433 | JGI IMG/M metagenome (GOLD analysis project Ga0265797, IMG submission 192433) | Plant litter microbial communities from East Loma Ridge, Irvine, California - P2 T30 | ecosystem: Environmental > Terrestrial > Plant litter > Unclassified | place: USA: California...
GCAATATTGGTCCATGATTCGGAAACCTCGAAAACCAGGGGTCTGGGCACGTAACCCAGCAGTCTAGAGATGCGCTCCAAGCGATTTACTTGGGTGCTTTGGCCCATGTAGCGGCGGGCCGCGGGTGGCATTAGAGACCAGCTGGGTTTTCGTGTGAACCTTCATATGCTTAGTGTTAGGGACACCGGGTGTTGAACCGTTCACGGCAGGGGAGCTGAAATAGCGCAGAACCACGACTCGCACCAGACCCGAGGCGTTACTGGCACGTGGATGGCTTGCTCCAGAACCATGCAGCTGGAAGGTGCGATTCATTCTTCAAGCCTTCTAAGACGGGGAATATGATATGGAACGGTACATATCATGCAGGTCCCCGGGGCATCTTCGCGACTGTGCCGCCAATGTAAGCCACGACGGCGAGGAGGCATAGGATGAGTCTGGCCTTTACATCAGCAGTATGTAGTACCTCCTAGCAACATCAGCTGGTTGTTTGCATCCTTCGAGGCAGCTGCACCTGATGGGGATATGCCTATAGTAGGCTTCACTCTCCGGCAGTTGTAAAGTAATTTGGCCGCATCTTCGAGCTATGCACCTGGTGTCGATCAGCGTGGTCGTGAAGAAGCCAGCGTAAACCTTGAAAAGGGTTGACCGCCATCGGGCCGAGAATAACAAGGTGCCTCTGTGCATATGCCAGAATTTCCCCTCGGCTTTGGCGCACTCGCTCGCGCAACCAACAAACCACGGCCAAGGAGATCTCGAAGGGCGCGCACTTACTCGTGCATGAATACGACATTTCGTCCTCCACTTCCCACGGCAGTTGGACCCCAGAAGCAAGGCGGCCAGGGGTTCGCAGGTAGCTTCTCGTGCCACAGCCGCTATGTTGCCCATACCTCTCGCGGGCAACCTCTTCCACGCGAACCAGCAAGGATGCCAAGTGCACGAACTGGTTTAATCCGGTCTGGTTCTTGTACATCGACATCTCCAGCTCAACGGGTGCAGTCAGTGGAGTCGTCGCCTGTCACCTGCCGCCTGTCGCCTGTCAAATCCCTCGCTCCCACAGGAACAATTACGACACTCGCAGCCTTTGCCCAATGCTGTCGAACCTCCGTCGCTTATGGTGCGCTAGGTCTACGCGAACGAATCAAATTCATTGCAGTCGCGTGTCCAGTGTATCAATTAACACCCACAGCCACGCCCGAGTTTGCCTCTCCACACCCTGCCGAGGCTTCCGTAGGTACCTTGCAGATGTGGTACCTTGGGTACAGACGAGCTCACGCCATCAAAAGTGTAGTATGTGCACGCTTTGCCCAGGGGTGCGAGTCAGTGGACCTGGCAGAGAACAACGCTCAACTGTGCACTCCAGCACCCGTGACACCCTGACCTTCAAGGTCGATCTTTGATCTGCTTGATGCTAAGCAAAAGGCGAGTCAGCCCGGAATTCTCCTCCCCAACAATCGGACTCGTCTCCTTGCGTTGCCGGATGGTGTCTGTCCCAGCAGACAGTCTCTGAAAGCAGGGACCGGGTGTCATCGCCGCCGAGAGGAAAAGAACCTCGCTACCGCACTTTCATGTATATACTTGCGTGATGTTTCAGATTCACATGTCCGTTTCATAGCCATTCCCCATAATGTGGTGCCCCAACAGTAAACCCTATCGCAAACCCTAGTTACGATCACTATATGCCGGAAGCAAATCGCCTATACGCTGCAAACCATACTGCGCTTAGCAGTTGTCAGGCTTCCAGCCCACTATCTGACCACCCAGACACCTGGATTGTTCGGCGTTCGCCGCGGATGTAACGCAATAGACACACTATTTGCTCGAGTTTTAGCAGACAGACTACCAACGGTCGAGCCCTTGGCCACTACTTTGCCAGAGCCGAACTGCAGAGAATGTCACCGTGTCAGGGATAGATTAAGTCAGGGCAGCGTTGGCCTATCTGATGACGAACCCTAACGACCAGGCTAGGGCCGTGCTGGTGCTGGTACCCGTGACGAAAACGACGTTTATGACGACGCTTTGCGATCGACAACAGCTTCCTCTGAGTCAGGAAGTGAGATCAGTAAGATGGCTCGATGGATACCAGACCCCTTGATATTGATGTAACAAGAGCCAAAAGCACTGCCTCGTGCCGGGGCGCTGTCCAGAAGACCAAGCGCCGGCTTTGACCTGCGACAAGTCGATTTGCACAGCAAGCTTCATATGCCATACACTTAGATCAGAAACGATTATGCTGCATACTCTAATGTTGTGATCGCGCAGACGCGTACCGAAACCTACAGAATAACGGTAAAGTCAAAATGTAGCTTTAGGTTTCAATACGCTGACGACGTTCAGCCTCAGCCTCAGCTCAAAGATGATTTGAGATGATTCGAAATGAGGAGAACATGTTCACAAAATACACAACTCAAGTCTCAACAGAAAACGTATCTTGCGTAACAATAATCTTCAGACAGGCCTGAGAGCAACAGACGCCTGCGATTAATTGATCAACAGTAATGGACCTCCTCAACGCCTCTGCCTTCCGTCAGCACGTCGAGGCATTAATGGAAACATACCATTTACCAGGCCTAAGCATCTCGATCTGCCAAAATGATACTATCACCTCCATTGGATTTGGCGTATCGTCTCGCAAATCTCAAGAAGCCGCTACCGCCGACACGCTGTACGACATCGCATCATCTTCCAAGTCTCTCACAGCTGCATCCGTCGCACTTCTAGTAGAAGACAATGAGAACTTCCCGGAAGTTCAGTGGAAGACACCACTGCATGAGCTTCTTCCGGGAGACTTTGTTATGCCAACGCTGGAGCCTACCAAGCGAGTGACGGTTGAGGATGTATTGAGTCACAGAACGGGAATGGCCTTGTGGGTGTAGCTTCACAATCAGTGCTCTTGATCCTGTAAATTCTGACCATCACTATAGACACGATCTAGCGTATCTTGGAATCGGAGCCGAGCAGGTCGACACGCCTCGCGAGATCACGCGAAAAATGCGAAGCCTACCAATGGCAGCGCCAGAAAAGCAGAAGTACATGCTCTACAACAACATGATGTACACCGTTGCTTCTCACTTGGTCGAAGTGAAGACCGGCAAGCCATTCGCGGAATTTCTGCACGAGAGGTTCTTCGAGCCACTGGGCATGACATCGACCTACCTCCAAGCTTCTTCCGCCATCGCGTCAGGCCAGAGCAATCGCCTTGCCTCAGGTCACCAGTTCGACGAAGATACTGGAAACTGGGATGAGTTCGACGCTCCCGACGCGCCAGAAGCGCAGGGCGCAGGCTCCATCGTCACATCAGCAGCAGACTACATCAGATACGTCCAAGCCATGCTTCACAGCCGACATCCAATCTCAGCCAACTCACGCAAAGCCCTGATTAAACCTCGCATAATGACTGACACGGAAGAGAACGATCCTGACCCTTTCTGTTCGCCGGAGCTATACTGCTTGGGTTGGGGAACCTACTACTACCGTGGATATCAGGTAGTCATACACGAGGGCCTGATCGATGGCTTCGGCTCGTCGCACTTCTTCTTACCTGCTCATGGTTTTGGTGCAGTCATCCTGGGAAATGCGGATGGAGCGGAGCAGATCACCTGGATTTTGGCAAGAGAGCTCATCGATGCGGCCCTCAACATCACGGAAGCAGACAGACCTGACTGGGCAGTCTTGCAAGCCAAGAAATTGGAAAAGGATGACAGCGACACCAAAGACGAGCTCGAAGAGTTGCGCGAGCGCCTCAAGTCTGATCAAGGTTCGGATAAGCCAGTCCCTGCTCTCGATGCTTTCGTTGGAGACTATGTCCACCCCGGATACGGGACGTTCAAAGTCGAAATACGAGACGAGAGTCTTCTTATCGATGCGACAGACCGAGGATTCCCATGCACCTTCACCTTCGAGCATGTCCGGACGTGGCAGGATGCAGATGAGGTAGGCTCACTGGTGCACTCGAGCATGATCGCAAATCTCGTCCCTACGCGTGGAAGCCCAGATGAGCATTTGCCGGCGCAGTTTGTCTTCAAAGCTCGTGGTGAGAATGGTGAGAGTGTCCGGGCGACGAAGATGGCTATCCTGCTGGAGGACACGCTGCCAGACAATGAGATGATTTGGTTCGATAGGGCGTAATGTTCCGGACTGTGTCAGGTGACTCACTATGCCTCTGTGGTATGTCAAGCTGATGTTAGGCTCGCTGGCTCAAGTCATTCTGACAGACTCTCGCATCCGGCGTGTCTCAGATTCCGTCCAAGTACAGATTGGTGGTGTCGCCAGCGAAGGATTCTGCCCTTATATGTACCTCTGATGAAACGTAGCCGAATACATGAGCTTCCCACACGTGCTTACACGGGCTGCAGAGTTTTCAAGAGAAGCAGTCACAGTTGCAAAGGAGATGAGATAACGCGAGTGTGAAGACACGAAAGACAAACCATATCCGCATGTACCTGCCCGAAAGGGTAACAAGCCATCCCCAATCCTGGAGCTATAGCGCGGTTTGGGCGCGGTTTTGTGGAAACATGCACCGCCTGTACATGCCCTTTATATGGCATCTTACAATTGCGATGACACGAGCCTGCGCAACGTACTGTCATCTGCTGCGATTGAGCAGCTCACATTGGCTGAAGAATGTTCCAGCCCTCTCCCAGACGCATTTCCGTGTCCTCGGCCAATGGTTTTTACCCCACAGATAGCGATTAGCGACATCATCGCTGCATTATCGATGTAGCTGTCCGGGCCCGAGCTTAGTTGCGAGGCCGTTTACTCTTCCGCGAAACATCGGCAGCCCAAGGCAAACCGCCTAGCAAGAAGGAGAACCCGCCCTCCCCGAAGAATGACTTAAAGCACCTTGTCCCCTCTCCCTCTTCCCCTCTCTTTACGTCCCTGGTCCCGCTAAAAACCAATCAACGCATCACCCGTCAGTAGTCGTCACCATGCAGCCACTCTTCCGCGCCGTCACCTCCAAACCCGCCCTCCGCTCCTACATCCAACACACAAACCGCCTGAGTGTCCTGCCTTCACGAACATACGCCAGTATGCAGCACTCAGTCCCCTCTCTCAATGACAAGAGCCTGCTGAAGTCGCAAGCATACGTCAATGGCCAATGGGTCGACGCAAAGTCCGGCAAGACCTTCGAGGTCACTGACCCCGCTACCCACAAGGTGATCGGAACCATGCCGGAGATGAACAAGGAGGATGTCACAGCTGCAATTCAGGCCGCAGAGAAGGCGCTGGTGTCGTTCAGAAAGACGACGGGCCGCGAGCGAGCGAAGATGCTGAGGAAATGGTACCAGTTGATGGTTGATAACAGCGAGGATTTGGCGACTTTGATCACATGGGAGAACGGAAAGCCTCTGGCGGACGCAAAGGGTGAGGTGACCTATGCTGCGAACTTCTTTGAGTGGTTCAGCGAGGAGGCTCCTAGAGTATACGGCGATACCATTCCTGCCACTGTGCCCGGTAACAGGGTATTCACAGTGAAGGAGCCCGTTGGTGTTGCTGGATTGATCACACCGTAAGTAGATCCATGAGTACTGAAGTTGAGACGAGTGCTGACAGACTGCAGTTGGAACTTCCCCGCTGCTATGATCACTCGCAAGATCGGACCTGCTCTTGCAGCAGGTTGCACAGTCGTTGCAAAGTCTCCCGGTGAGACACCTTTCACAGCCGCCGCATTGGCTGAGCTTGCACACAGAGCAGGCATTCCCGCAGGTGTGGTCAACATCGTCACAGCCATGAAGAACACACCCGAGGTCGGCGCAGCCATCACCGAGTCCGATGTCGTCCGCAAAGTCTCCTTCACCGGCTCTACTGGCGTTGGCAAGCTTCTCATGAAGCAATCAGCCAACACACTGAAGAAGCTCTCGTTCGAGCTTGGTGGCAATGCACCTTTCATTGTCTTCGACGACGCCGACCTGGACGCCGCTGTAGCAGGTGCTATCATGTCCAAGTTCCGTTCTTCAGGCCAGACTTGCGTTTGCGCCAACAGGATCTACGTGCAGAGAGGCATCTACGACAAGTTCGCAGAGGCTTTCACCGCCAAGGTCAACAACTTCAAGCTCGGTTCCGGCTACGGTGAGGGTATCACTCACGGTCCTCTGATCCACGACCGTGCGGTCGACAAGGTCGCATCTCACATTGAGGATGCCGTGAAGCAGGGCGGCAAGGTCTTGACTGGCGGCAACAAGGTTCCTGAGCTCGGCGAGAACTTCTTCCAGCCCACCGTCATCCGCGACATGACACCCAACATGGCCATTGCACACGACGAGACCTTCGGCCCTGTCGCCGGTCTCTTCCCCTTCGAGACCGAGGCCGAGGTTATCGCTCAGGCCAACGACACCGAGGTCGGTCTTGCCGGATACTTCTTCTCCAAGGACATCCAGCGCTGCTACAGGGTCGCCGAGGCACTTGAAGTGGGAATGGTCGGTGTCAACACAGGTCTGATCTCAGACCCCGCGGCGCCGTTCGGTGGTGTCAAGCAGTCTGGCTTCGGTCGCGAGGGCAGCAAGTATGGTATCGATGAGTACATGGTTACCAAGATGGTCACGCTTGGTGGTATGGGACAGGAATTGCAGGGATCTTCTTAGTTGGAGGACAAACAGCACAAATAAGGGAAACTGTATGAACAAATGAACAATTAATGGCTCAATGCCGGTCACGTTACGCGAGTTTGGTAATAGCTACTCATTAGGCTTTATGCTCGAGTTCAGCATGCATTGGGAAGGAACGATCGGACGCGACAAGCTTGGCTTCCTGCCTGCTGCCTGATCTCGGTCCACGCGCTTCACTTCTCGTCTCTCTCCACTCACAAAACACGACACCCCCACGCTCTAGAGAAGAAGCACACCGCCCACGCGATTCATCGTATTGAGCCCACGCTCATCTCACTCCGCTCGCGTATCACTCCAGCCAGTCCCGCGCTTCAGACATGAGCGATCAACTCCCACTTCTCAGCACTGGAGAGCTGGCGGCCGAAGATGATCCAGACCTCAAGAGCGACTACGAAGAATCCGAAGACGACCTACCGACAGCAAAGTTCTCTTCACTCCACTCGGAAGATGAGCGCCAGTTTCCCCTCATGAAACTGCCAAAAGAGGTCCGTCTGAACGTGTACGACTGCCTTTTCACCGACCTCACTATTGGCCGCCAGCGTGAAGTGGCGGACCTGACAGTGATTCATCCACCCGATGAATGGCCGGTTAACGACTTTTCTGCTTACCGCAACCTGTTACTCACCTGCAAAGAGGTACACGATGAAGCCAAGAGTCTGTGGGAGAATATGTATATTCGCCATTGCCGCTTCAACTTCTGGAAGGTGCCGGAATTATATCGTGTTGCAAAGCTTCTCGCCGATCTTGGTGGGCCGTACCGGCGTGTGAGCTACTCTTTGCGTACGCGATCTACTTTGCAGAACGGTCGTTCTTCAACAGACTTCATGGACGACTTGGCGATGGAACTCATGCTACAGCAACGCGGGTTTCCTGAAGATGATCCAGACTACTATGACTTTGGCTGGGGATGGCCTACATTCAACTGGGCAGAAACACCAGGAACACATGCCTTGTTCGCAGGTGGACAAGTTACATACAAGCTCCACATGGACGGAAGGGGGTTAACTGCTAGGGCAGACTTCCCTGGCCTTGAAAGTTGCTCGATTTCGCTCCATAAAGGCTTCTGTTTCACGCATATGAGGAGCATTCATACACAATATCTGCTGATTAGCGGGAAAGTTGGTGATGTCGTTTGGGGAAATTACGATTCGGCTGCGGGCCATGCGAAGATGTTGATCTGGGAGGCATGGAACCGGCTCGAACAACCGTCATGTTGCCTGGCCAAATCTGAAATTGTACTCGCCTGGAGAGCACAAGCAATATCAGGCTACGACAAGACTTGGCTTGCACTGGGAGGAGATCCGAGGAACCTTAGTAGCGTTGCAGATGTACAGGAGGAGTTGGGGCTGGGCAGTTGGTTGATGGCGGAGGGACCTTGAGCTGCTGTTTTGTCAAAGTCTACTTCACTGCTCGTAATCATATTCGAGTAATCATGGTTAATGTAAATGCTTTGACACGAAACGGATTCTGATGCATCTCCTTGACGCGAGTGCTTTGTGCGATGCTTCACCTATCAGTGAATCAAACGTGGTACTCTTATCATGATACGAGCCCACTAGACAAGCTTCGGTTGCTTAATCGTGCAATATAGTCATAAATCGGCCTTCACTCAGCACGAGCAGCCTTTTTGCCTCTACCCCTGGCGGACTTTGCAGCTCCCCTACCTCTCCGGCTCTTTGTTCGCGGAGCCTCAAATTCACTCTCGTCATCATCTCCCACGTCATCTTCGGCCTCTGTAACCGGCTGCTTTCGCTTCCTGCCTTTGGTCTTTGATGGAGCACCAGAGTCGGCAGACTGCTGTGCGCCTGCTTCCTCGCCCTCAGGCTCAACATCAGCCGGTTCGCCGTCCTCCACACGCCCACCACTCCTCCTCTTCTCAGCCTGCGCTGCCATTCGCTCCAGCGCGCCGCCCATACGTTTACTCGCGCCCGCAAGCCTCTTCCTAGGTGCAAACGCCTCGCCACCGGGACCCTTCCCAGCAGCGCCAACACCGACAGCACCGTTGAAGAATTTGGTGATGTTTGCTTGCGTACCCTCATCCATACGACGATTCATATCACGAATGACCGGAACAAGGACCTCGTCCGTACGCTCCTGTGACCAGCCAATCGTCGCCATAAGAAAGCTGCGCAGGGCATCAAGGTCTGGCACACCCCACTGGAAAGGCTGCGGATCAGAGTCGACTTCCGGCGCGGTATAAGCTTCGTTGACTTTCGTGTCCGGGAAGAACTGCGGGAGGAACAGCTTCGTAGCATTGCGCCTGAACTTTCTGCGGAACGGATTGCCCTTGTCGTCTTCCTTCGTGATCTTCTGCGACTGTACGCCTTCCCACCATGTCTTGAAGTCGTTCAAACTGGGAAATTCGCCGATGATCTCGAGAGCTGTGACGGGTCCAACGCCTTGAAGTCCTTCAGTGTAATCGGAGCCTAGTAGGTGGGCGACATCGATCATCTTCTGGCGGGTGAGATCAAATTCTTTCTCAAAGTCAGATGCGAGGTAGCATTCGACGAATTTGGCCTGGTTGAAGAAGTTCTTGTAAATCCTGGTGCCGCCGAACAGGAAGCAATCGCTGTCATCGGTGACAATGCCATCCACGAGGCCCAGTTGCACGAGCTCAGCACATTGGGCTTCAGCTTCCATTGGTGCGGTGACATATGGCAGGCCGAAAAGGCGCAGAAGCTGTTGACATTCGGTGATCATGATGTGTGTCACTTCATCCGCGTCTCTGCGATCTTTCTTTTGCTGGTTACGCAGTTGCTTCAATTCGTTCTCGTAGTCTGCGATGTTCTGGGCGGTCGTTTTGTTGTTGAGCTCGCTAGTGAAACGGGCATGTTCCTCAGCTTCCTGAGCTAGGGCACGCATGATTTCCATATCTTCCGGATCCGAAAAATCATCAAAGTCTTCCTCGATCACATCTTCAGCTGGAAGATCGTCCTGGTTGTTGAATCCAAGTATATGCGCATCGTCAACATCAGGTTCGAAGACAGGCTCGTCCATTGTGCGTGACGTCGGTGCAGGCTTAGCTTTTGCGTTCATGTCTACGTCTTCGAAGTCGGCTGATGGTGAGCGCGTTGCTGGTCGGACGTATCCACCAGCAGGCTCAGCTGACTTCTCTTTCAAAGTTTTGGAGGTTTTCGTGGCCTCATCTTCACTCTCGCTCCAAGCAATTGCCTCATCCTCATCACTAGCCGCGTCACCTGTGGCCTCTGGCACTGTCTCTGGCTTGGCGGTCTTGTCTTTCCCAATTGTAAGCGCCGCAGTGGTTTCAGTCCCAACTTTGGCACCAGAATCTGCTTCTGAATTGGCCATGACGACTTCGTCCTCGCTATCCTCTCCGAATGGTGCGTTGGCGCGCGGCGCTCCTGGCGATGGATTCTTGGATTCTACAATCGCCTCGTCAGGTTGCGGCACGAACCCATCGCTCTCATCGCCACTACCCGCCTCCAGAAAAGGTGCTTTCGCGGCAGCCTTGGGTGGAGTAGGCTGTCTGTTGTCCGGCTCGCCTGGCGTGGGAGGTCGCGCACGAACTTCGTCTGCAACATCACCTAAACGCTGGGGTCCATACCTAGCTGTCGGTTGACTCGCAAGATCCTCGTTCTGACTTTCGTCGACAGGCCGGAAATCGTCTTCCTCAGCCTGCTCCTCGTCGGCGTCAAGATCGATGACTTTCGACTGCTCTTCATCATAAGCGTCGAGATCAATCACAGCATTTGAGTCGTGAGCGAGAGTGCTCCCTCCTCGATCATCGAATCTAAACTGCTTGTTAAACTCTCTAGCTCTCCTTCGATCCTCATCATCAATTTCTTTCTGCTTCTTCATATCTGCCTCCACGTCCCCACTGAACCAAGGAGGAAGCGGCTCAGCTGGCTTCTTTTTCTTCTCAGCGAGCGCAGGGTTTTCGAATCCGCCTGCCGTTTCCTCCTTGCGCTCTTCCATTTTCTTCTTGCCAAGTAGACTTGTTCCCAGATCCAGCTTCTCGAAGGGCAGAGGGCCGCTGAAGCCATGGTTCTTCGCGACTGCGGTAGGCTTTGGATCGGCTTGAGGCGCAAGCTTAGATTGGGCGCGAGGCGGAACATTGTTGAACTTCGGTCCAGGAGGAGATGCCTTTCTTTTCCCTCTTCTACTTTCAGCAAGAGCAGCCTGGAAATCCATAGCGTCGTCGTCACTGTCACTTTTGCCGTCTTCGCTCCGCGGTGCTGGTACACCGAAGGAAGTTACTTCGTGCGACTCGGGCGCAATGGCGAATGCGCGCTTGTTGACAATGCTCGCAATAGATCGCCCACTGCCCTTGGGCAAAGGCTTTGCCTCTTCAACAGCTGACTGATTGAACACTTCCAGCATGTCGTCTTCTTCTTCAGATGGAGGCTGATTCTGCCCAGCTTCATCGACGTCGTCTTTCTGCATCGACATGGCGATTGCTCGTTGAAGTTCTTCATCTTCGTCCACCTGGCTGCCTTCGCCGAACAGGTCGCCATCTTCACCCTGTTCTCCAACATCTTCTTCAGACTCCTCCAGATGCTCGGCCACAAAGAGTGAATTCGAATCTTCCCGCACAGGCCGCTTAGGCTTACGCTTTGTTCCTGATCTCCTCGATCGGTAGAATGCTTGTCGTTGCCTCGTGATATCATCGCTAGGCTGCTGTTCTCTTCTCATTGACTTAGGCAACCGATTGAGGCCCTCAATGGCCACATCCTCGAACTCTTCCTCTTCCGACTCATCTTTAAAGACCGGCTCAGGCTTGTCAATGTCAATAGCTTCCTTGGCCGAAGTCCCCTCGTTGCTCACAACACCCAGAGCCCAGCCACCTTCGACGCCGTCGTTCTTCACCAGCACATACTCTCTGCCCTTCTCACCCGAGACTCTGCCCACACCGTTGATACCGAACGCCGTATCGTCCGCACCATTGATACTCATTAAACGTTGCGTCAACTCGTTCCTCTCAGTAACCCGCTCAATTTGGAACTTAGAAAACTCCATACGATCAGGGAACATAGTATCAAGCTGCTCCTTCGAGTGTCCCATACGCAACCGACTTCTCAAACGTGCAGCATTGAGAATATTGTACCGATCGGACGCCGGCAAAGAGGTGAAGAACGGCGAATCGTAGTCGATCTTGGAGAAGTCGTATACATTGATATCCTCGCCGGTATCGAACTGGCGGGCGTAAGCTTGCAGCTCTTCTATGCTCATGATCCTCGGGTCGTTCTCCCGGCCCATCTCGTTCATCGACACGTCCAGCTCGGGCAGGTGGTATGCGTCCGTCTTTCTGAATTTCCGGTTCTGCTGCCTCTCTTGCTGCGTCATCTGCAACTCATCGACGTACACCAGATCCTCGTCACGCACAGCCTCTTCCTCAACAACAGCCGGCCGAGACCTTTGCTCTTTTCTCTTCTGCTCTTCCTGCTCAGCTCTCCGCTGCATCTGCACCGCAAGCAGCTTGCCCGCCGTCCTAGCAGCATCGTCCCGTCGTCCCTCTCTCCTCTGCTTACGCGCGCGAATGACATTGCGCTTGAGCGCCGGTGCGCCGCCATCGAAGACGAACACAGGTTTGATGCCGAAGTACAAGAGCTTGCAGATACGGCGGAAGAAACCGACGACATGACTGTTCCGTAGAGCGTTGCCCTCTTTGTCGCGTACGGCCTTCAAAAATTGGTAGATCCAGATGGAAGCGTCCACGGCGAGGCGCTTGCGATTAAGCGTTTCGAGCTTGGTTGGGCGGGCGCATGGCTGGACGATGGACCATAGGCCGGTGACACCCATTGTGTGTCAGGTCCAGTAGGGTATTTGTTTGTTGATGGGACGCTACTTTGCGCAACACAGTGAGAGAATCATTTTAACGATGAGACTGAGCCAGGCAGACATCAGCAGGAACGCGATCGACCTCGAGGCGGGACATCCATCATCAATGACGAAACGCGCGAGCACGTGCCGCTCATCATCACTTGCATACGCGCCTACGGCAGACGATACATGTGAATATATCGAAACATGTTCGAGAATCGGAATACTGTAGGTTTTGACAACGCAAAGAAATAAAACACACAGTCATAGTGGCAAGGATTCAAATTAACTTGTTATGGAGGTGACCCTCAACTCGATCGATCATCCCTCCCTGTATCTAAGCAAGCATGCATACTGAGCATCTTGCTGCTGGCCACATTGCGCGATAAGCTAAAAGCGCCTTCGTAACTCAACATTTACCTCTTGCCCTTGCTCACAGCCTCGCGCCTCTTCATCCTGTCCGCAGTGCGCTGCAGCGCAGTCTTGACATCGCCCTTGGGCAGGGAGTCAAGGTCGTAGTACATCGGCGCGATGTCCAACAGCCACTCAGGCTTCACAGCAGTGACAGTACGGATGTAGTTCTTGCTGGTGAGCACGAACTCGTTGTACAGCACCCACTCGCTGTCCTGGCCGAGGACGGTCGAAGGGTGAAGCAGGACGCTCTGGTTGTCCTTGACAGTGCTGTAGTTCTTGCCCGAGGTGTCCTTCTTTGCGACCTGCATGAAGAAACCGGCACAGAGTGCACGGCGGATGTTCTCGTAGTACTTCTTGTCCTCGAAGGGTGTGGACACAAGCTCGATCTCCTCGCGCTCCATAATGCGCTTAAGCTGCATGCGCACATTGTCGGCTTGCTGCAGAGCACGGAAAGAAAGGAAATGGTCGTGGCACCATTGCTTTGCGTTCTCCTGCGCGGCGGGTGACTTGAAAGCGTGGTAGACGTTGAGCATGGTAAGGTGATCACCATCCTCGTGAGCGAAGAGGTCCTTCATCTCGTCGGCGCGTTTGCGTGCAGCCGCAGGGCGGACGAACACTTGCGGGACGGAGATCAGGGCAGTCATGGAAAGCATCTCGTTACTGCAGTAGAACTCGGGAGAGCTGATGAGCATGACTGCAAGAGCAGGGTCGAGCGGGAAGTTGGAAGCAAGCTGGCCGAGCTGGGTCAACTCACCCTCGTCGTCGAGACAAGCAAGGTAATTTAGCTCCTCGAGCGCACGCATGAGGGTTTCAGGCGCAGGAGGGTCCATGAGATCGAAGTGAACGAGATCGTCAATGCCGAGCTTCTTCAGCTCCAACACTGTTGATGACAAGTTGGAACGCAGAATTTCGGGATATGACTGGTCAATGAGCTCCTTCTTGAATGCCGCCTCGGTGTACAGGCGGAATGCCTTACCAGGGCGGGTACGACCAGCACGACCAGCACGCTGCTGGGCTGATGCCTTGCTGATTGGCGAAACCAGGAGGGATTCTACACGAATGCGAGGGTTGTAGACCTTCTGTTTGCTGAAACCAGGGTCGACCACGTACACGATACCATCAATGGTAAGCGATGTTTCGGCAATGTTGGTGGAGATAACGACCTTCCTGCCAGGTCTGCCGCCCTGCTTGAAAGCCTTGGGTGCGGGCTCGAAGATCTTCTGTTGCTGGTGTGGAGGAAGCGAACCGTAGAGAGGATAGCACTTTAAAGGTCCTGCGTCTGCTTCTCTGATCATGTCGTCCGCCTCCAAATTGATCTTGCGGCACGCGTCTTCAATCTCTTCCTCACCAGTAAGGAAAAGCAAGATGTCACCCTCTGGTTCTGTGGCGTGGATTTGCAGTACTGTTCTGATCGCTGCCTCAACGTAGTCCCTCTCCGGCTCCGCAGTGTAGAAGATCTCGACGGGGTGAGTACGACCAGGCACAGCAAGAAGCGGCGCGTTCATGAAGTACTTCTGGAACTTTTGTGCATCAAGCGTGGCAGACATGATGATGATCTTGAGATCAGGCCTCCTCTTCACAACTTCCTTCAACAGACCCATCAGGATATCCGTGGCAAGCGTACGTTCGTGGGCTTCGTCAAGAATGATTGTGCTGTAGCGCTTCAAGTCGTGGTCGTTCATAGCCTCGCGGAGCAGCATACCATCTGTCATGTACTTCATGATGGTCTTTGGGCCAGTCATGTCCTCGAAACGAATGCTGTAACCGACCTCCTCGCCCAATGTGACATCCATCTCTTGCGCCACACGCTGCGCGACCGACATGGCGGCCACACGACGCGGCTGTGTACAGGCAACCATCTTGCCCTGCGATTGCGGCAGATCATCGAAAAGGACGAACTGAGGAATCTGTGTAGTTTTACCCGAACCAGTCTCACCGACGAAGACCAGAATTTGTGATTTTTGGTAGAGCTCAAGGAACTCGGCACGCTGCTGGTGCACAGGAAGGTCGCGACGGGTCTTGAGGATGCTGAAGTATCGGTCTGAGAGCTGGTTGCCGTTGAAAGGGTTCTTTGGGCCATCTTCGGCCTTCATCGCGCCCTCTGCGGTGGTGGCGTGGCGCTGGAACGAGTCGAGCGAAGAAGAGGCGCCACCGTTGGAGTAGCCATTTGATCCTGCATCGTCGTTGCTGTTGTCGTGCATGTGTGCCAGGTAGGGGTTGGCCTTGTCGGCGGCGGCGCTGGTCTCATCGGAGACCTTCTGCCTCTTGAATCTGGACTCGGCCATTTTGTGAATGCGCTGGGGCTGGCGCGGCGGGCGGTCGTCGTTGATTTTGAGCCGTGAACCCAGGAGGATTTCCAAGGAGTTCAAGGGTTCTTTGTTGTTTGGTGGGCTGTAGATGGAATTGTAGTAGCAGACGTTCCGCCACGGACAGTGATGAGGGTCTTGATGCGCGCCATGAATTTTTAGCGGGCAGGCGCAAAAATGCGGCTTACAAGCTGTACCCTCGTGACGGGGTCGTCGCGGGCTCAGGCTGGCGTTCGGGTACTCTTCAGCGAGCTCGTCCTCGATCTTGTTGTATTTCGGTCTTTTCGAAAACATTGTGCTTGATGAGGTGGATGATGGTATATTCAACAATCAACATGCAGGATGTGTGTGGCAATCTTAAAAAAGGAAAGGCAAACGAACGAAGGCAACAACATCACGCTTCAGAGTGAAGGAAGGCACGACCGGCTTGCACTGAAGCAGCCCTCACTTTTGGCCCATCTGCTATACACGTACATTTACACATCTAGTAATAAATCCGACCTCTCATCCATTCATACCGCGAGCGATTCCAGCTCTCCCTTCCTTAGTCGGTACACTTCCTGTGCCTCTCGCTCACGCTTCCTCACGAAGCTGACCTCTTCTCTCAAGCCCTCCAAGCGTGTCTGCAAAGTCGCGTTCTCTGCATACTGTGCTGTCCGTGCGGTGCTGGTGTCCAATGTAGTCTTCTCCAGGAATTCTGCCGCCTCATTGATCTTTGCTCGCAATCTGCGGGCGCGCTCGACATAGCCGCCGTGGTGTTTCGCCAGCTTCTTCTCCAATGTTTGTCCGCGTTGCGCCGACTCTGCAAGTGCGTCTTGCACATTGTCGAATGCTTCTGTCAAAAGCTGCTCTTCGTCAAGCTCATCCTCTGCGTAGCCTGCAAGGCCGGGAAGAACTTTGCCACCAGCATCGTGTGCGTTCTGCCACTCACGTGCGAAGGCAGAACCAAATTGTGACCGTACAGATGCATCCTGGCCCATTTCTAGGATGACCTCCATCTGTGCTTTCTGCATGCTCTCCTCGTCAAGAGCACTCAAGGCGACCTTGGCAGGGTTCTTCACACGTGCGCCACCAAACCTGGCCGCATCGTGCGCGATGAGGAGCGCCGATTCTTCGGCAATTTGACGAGCGATAGGGTCGGCTGTTGCGTGGGCCACCTTGAGCAGAGCCTCAAGGTCGATGGCCTTCGGACGAGGCAGGCCCCTTTGTACAACACGGGTTTGGCGTTTGAAGTCAGCTATTGCGGCAGCTTCGGCAAGAGCAGCGTTACGTCTGTCACGAGCGGCAGAATCTTCCTTCTGAAGAGCTTCGGCTTCGGCAGCAGAAAGCTCTACCTGTTCCTCGGGCAAGTCGAGTTCGAACTCCATTTCTCTCGGTTTAGGAAGGCTGGAGAGCTTCCCACGTAGTGAGCTCCGGGCCGCTTGTTCCTGCAGGCGGATATCGCGTGGTGTTTGACCAACAAGTTGCATGCTGCCATCTTCAGGGTTGAGGCGGAAGTTGTCGCGCGGCGTGCGCATAGGAGTAGCTCCAGGTCCCCGAGGAGTTGCGCCTGTCATATTGCCCTGGCGCATGGGTGTTGCAAGAGGGTTGGGTGTGGTGAGCGCTTGCTTAGAAGGCGCAACACCTTCATAGCCTGTAGTGTTGAGGCCTTCGTGTATTGGTGTTGCTTCTCCGCCTAGAAGGGCTGACTGTGTTTCGGTCCTAGCGCGAGCATTCCTGAGCTCGTTTGCGATTCGATCTTCTTCTTGTGGTGCTCTAGGTGTACGAATGGGAGTTGCGCCGACCATATTTGAGTAGTTTCCAACAAGACCTCTGATCGCGTCGTTCTCGCTGATTCCAGCCAATGCGCTCGCTCTATCACCAGTCATGCCCATCTTGACAATGTCCTCCAGTTCGCTCTCGCTGACTTGGGGAGCAGGCAGTGTCAAGCCTCTCCTCTTGCTGCTCTGTTCTGCCTCCCTGATCCTCTGAAGCTGTCCAGCCTTTGCTGCGGCAGCGTAAGCAGCGGCTCCGCTATCCTTGTCGTTCTTTCTCCTTTTGGTTTCTTGGCCCTCGTCCTGTCCATCGCCCTTGCGCTTATTCGCCAGTTGTTGTTTTCTAGGGTCGAACGCTTCGCGCGAGCGTTCGTTACTCGCCATCTCCTCCTGGGTATCGTAGAATCCAGGCGCCGGCGCCCTCTCGAAAGGAATGTCGGCATTGTAGTCCATCTGGCCCTTTTTCCTCGTGGTGACTTTGACATTGATTCCAGCCGCCTTCAACTCTCGTCTCTTCTGCAACTGTGCCATTCTCTTACTTTCCTCAAGTTGCCTCTCGCGAGCTTTTCTCTTCGCCTTCTTACCCTGTGTGTTCGCCAATCTAGCTCTCGCCTCCGACAGCATCTCCTTCTCATCTTCATCCATATCAATCGTATCCGGCCTCGCAGGCCTCGACTCAGGCTCCGGATCCACCTCACCAGGCCTCAGCTTCCTCACATCGTCGGCACTAGGAGCCGCCGTCTCACCACCCTCCGGCCCTCCAAGCCCCAGCTCGCCACTCTCCCTCGCCTCCGCCTCGTCCAGCAGTTTCTGATAGCGCTCCAGACATTGCGTCGCGGTCCGGCCGACGATAGGCGCAATCGTCCGCCACTGCGTGGGCATCAGCTTCGCCAGGTGCAGCAGCTTCTCGTCTTCCTCGCGACTCCATTCGATCTTCCGGATGCCCGGGTCCAGCCATTCGGCCCAGCGCGCTTTGCACTGCTTGGGCGTCTTGCGCGCGAGCAGCGAGGACACGCGCGCCCATTGGTTGAGGCCATATTTGGAGACGGCGGCTTTGAGGATCTCGTCCTCGATGTTGGTCCAGACACCACCTTTGACGACGGGCATGGTGACGGTGGGTATGTGTGATGTAGCAGAGTGGGAGGTGAGATCGTGGTCGCGTTTGAAGTTGCTACAACTTGAAGTTACAAGTTCGACAGAGCAGAAGCTTGTATACGGTAAGCTTGCTTCACCAAGTCTGCACATAAGTCTGTACCCTGCGCTGCTGCTACCTTTCCTGCAGAGAATTGAATGCAATGATTTGACACGGAGACATTTTCCTATTCAATTCCAAAAGTACCTTAGTATCGCCAGACAGAAACTATCGGGCATGAACAAATGGGCAATCCAAAGCAGTGAAACGCCATGTGTAGACTTTCTCTCAATCAAAAGGAAAAGCTATGATGAAATCGTTGGTCAACGGCATGCGATCAATGTTACACCTACATAAGGTATACATCACCTCCAGAACATCTCTATAATCCCTAGCTGTGAATTCTGACAACATTAACTTCTCTCCCATCACATCACAAAGCTATCAATCATCACTCATCACTCATCCAACCACAACAATGCTCCGCACAACTCTCCGCGCCGCAACCCTTCGTCCCCTACAGCAAACCACCCGCCTCTCCAGCACTACCTCGCCCTCAGAACCCTCACAAGCAACAGCCAAATCTACAGAGCAAAAGAATTCCCAAGTTGAAGAGAAACCGGCTCCCAAAAAGAAAACCATCGCCGAACTGGATGAGGAGCTTCGCCAGAAAATGTCTGGCATCGCGGGCGATGGAGGAGAAGCTGGTGTCGAGTTGGAGGGTGGTCAGGTACGTTTGATTTCAATCATTTGAGTGTATCGCCTGGGCCTCTGTTACTGACTTTTTTGGTTTTGATTAGCCTGTATCAATGAAGAGGAGCGTAAGAGAGAACATGTTCCGCTATATCTGAGCTGATCTTGGTGGCGAATTGAGAGCTGCCATCGGTGGACGACATGATGAATACTGAACATACGGATCATCTCACATTACTCACGGATGTTCTCACCTCTCGTTATCCACCGGGGTTCGAGGAACCAGAGACGTATCGCATAACTCAAAACATTGACACCACGAGGATACTGGAAACCCAACTGTACGTCGCGTCCTCGCGGACAGAGTTATTACCAATTATATACCGCCCCACGACTACTATCTACAACACCAATCCGCACAACAACATCATCACGCATACCGAAAAATCCCGCCTCCCTAAGACGCGACCTTGGCTTCTTCCTGCCCCTGCTGAGCCTGCGGAGGCGGCGAGAATGGAAGGTTCGGAGCCTGCTGCTGCGTTTCCTGGCCCGCGGCTGGTTGTGGTGAGAGCGGCGAGTTGACCGCCGGGGTGTGTTTGATCTCCTTGCGGCCATTGGACTTGTAATAGAGGAGGACGTCGCCGCCGCCACGCCACATGGAGGAGCGGATGGTAGCGAGGGTCATGTTGGCTGGGACGATCTGTGGGATTTAATGTTAGTGTTCTGTCGACGAAGATAGCATGTACTGTATATCACTCACCTGGTTGTGACACCAGAGCTCCAAGTACTCTTCCGGCTTCAACGCGCCCTCTTTCTCTTTCTCGTCCTCGACGCCCGGCTCGATGCGCTCAGCAACGTATGCGAGGATCTTCTTCGCCCGCAACATTCTGTTAGCATTGAGGCGGTTGTTACCATCGGCAGCGATGCTGGGCAGAGGGGTGTACTTGTCGGCGTCCGCGCCCGCGCCATCAGGCTGCCATGGCTCGAGCACGAAGCTGATCTTGGAGATATCCTTGTGGGGAATCTGGTTTCGGAGGAGTACCTCACCGAGCCACATGGGCGCAGCGCGTTCAACTGCATCACACAGCTCGCCCAGAGCACCAACAGTGCCCTCGAAAAGATCCGCGACGCCACCAGCTTCGGGTCGGTCTTCTTGAATGAGAATCGTTGTGTTGAGCGGAGGCTTGAGGACAGGTGTCTCAGCAGGCAAGGAAGGTGTAATGGCCGAAGGCAACTCAATGGGCTTAATAGCTACAGGTAAGCCATTGTCGCGCGCCACTTGCGACTGCAATTGTGAATTGAGTGAGTCTTCGTAAGCAAAGCGAATCTTTTGCACGGTGCCGAGGAAGTTCTCGTCGACCACGCGCGAGTTACTTGTCTTGCTCGAGCGGGAGTCCGACTCGGTCTCTTCTTTTTCTTCTACTGCCGCAGGCTTGTCTTTGTCCGCAGCCTGAGGCTGGCGACCCATCTTCTTCATACCACTGAACGACATGCCCATGCGGAATTTCTTGCCGAACAAGCCGTCCTTGCTTGGGGTGTCTTTCGCTGCAGCGCCGTCTGATGGCGTAGTGGGCTCGTTGCCTTCTCCGGGCGTAACAGGCAATTTTGCAGCTCCAGGCGAAGCAATTTCGGAGCTTGCTATGCGAGAAGTAGAGAAATAGTCGCTATGACGATCAGTAGACTTTCGTGATGATTGCGAGACAGTCCTGTCCAGTGGCTCGCCATCGCCTGAAGTTTCCGAAGCGGCAGGGGCACCAGCACTCGTTCTGGTGAGAGCTGGAGATGCCATTGCCACGCCCGGAGTAGCCAGTCCGATAGGAATTCCAGGCGTCTGCACTGTTGTGTAGCCATTTGTAGGTTTGACCGTAGAAGCGGAAGGCGGTCCTGACGACAATACTTGCCATCCATCTGCAGTTTCGGTGTCCGGCATTTGTATCGATCCAGGCGCATTTTCACGTTGCATTTTCTGTTGCTCCTGTGCATTCAGAAGCTGACTCCTGTACGCCTGGTCACGCTCGATCTCCTCTGTGATCAAGCTAGAGAAAAGATAGCGCAGTACCCATTTGCCAAGGTTGATGCGCTGATCGTCGCGGAATTCAATGTCTTCATCTAGATCCAGTTCGTCCGCATACATCTCAGCATCGAAGCAATTGTTCTCCTCCAAAATGACTGTGACGCTTCCAGTGCGTGTATCAACTTGACACCAGTTTGCCACAGTGCCGTTAGTAGCAACCTCTGCCTGAACGTCTTCGATATGTCTCTTGCCAAACGACTTGACTGGAACACACTTGAGCAAATCCCACATTATGACTTCGCCTGCGGTGTCCAATGTAAGCACTCGCCTCCTGTCGTTCAGCATGACATGCTTGATCAGGCCGTTCTGTCCCTCGATAGCGTAATCAGGCTGGTCTCGTACAGGCTGCGATACGACAAGATCCTCGCTAGCTTTGTCTACGGTGGATCTGCGTCTTGGTGTGGTCCCGTCATTCGTCTCGCTTTCCGGCGGTGCTACTAATGTCGGGAAATATGCTGCATTGCTCAATCGTAGCATGTGTTTCAGTGGGATCTTCTTCGCGACGCCATTAGTGATAGGCTCGCTCTCCTTCGAATCTGGTGGGCTTGGGTATCTCGTAATCGTCGGCGCCATGCTCGAACGGTGAGGCTTGTGGGTGTAGTTATCAGGAATGTCGATCTCTGCATCTTTGGTGTCGATATCCGCCCAACGGTTAATGCTGGGCCTACTGGTGGCGGTCCAGACGTAGCCTCCTGCAGCCTTGACCTTGTGCACGCCTTCGTGTTCTTGGCACAAGGCGACAGAGAGACCCTCGTCAAGCTCAATTGTGTTTCGTGTATCTGTCTTTGCCACCGTTCCGTTCTTGTCGGTCGAGTAGAAGACACTCAGATCCGGGTCTTGAGAGCAGAGACTCCACACGCTAGAGTCATGCATAGTGAGTGTGTACATGCATCGACCAGCAACCGTACTCCACACCTTCACTGTGCGATCGCTACTGGCGGTCAAAATGGTGCTACCATCCTGGCTGACCAGTACATCGCGGATGTTATCAGTGTGGCCCACGAGTTTTGTTATCCTTTTGCCAGTCCTAGAGTCCCATACTCTGACAGTACTTTCGGGCCCTCCGCTGCACAGAACATTGTTCGTCGCTGCGAGAGCGTACACACTTCCCTTCTCTTTGGCCGTCAGGCTTCCCGCTTCATCTTCTCCAACATCAATGCACAGCTTTTGTCCCGCTCCGTTGAGATCCCAAAGACAAATCTTTCTATCCAGGCCACCACTCGCGACCCAATCGCTCGTTTGAGAAGGCACGGCCAGAGTCTTGACGTAATCGCTGTGCAGTCCTATGGACTGGGGCGGCATGCCATCAGTCGCTGACGGTCGCCATAGCTTGACTGTGATGTCCGAGGAGGCAGACAGGAGCGCCTGGTTCGACTGGCACAGTGCAATGTCGTTGATCCAATGTGTGTGCGCCTGGACCTGCTGGCGGAAAGCGGTCGGTGGAGGCTTGAAGTCGGCAGCTGGTTCGACGGTGTTGTTCAGGTCAAGTCCGAGATCCCAGGCGCATATGACACCGTCTCGACCGCCGGAATATCTATATCGTTATCAACATATATGATCCGGGCTGTGGCGGTAGGCATGCTTGTGGGCGGAAGAGGAGGCATACAGTATGGAGTTATCGGTATCGACAGCCAGGCCGTTAACGCCTAGTCTATGTCCACCCTTCTGGTTGGCGAGAGGCAGGACTGCTCATGTCAGCCGGGGTGCGCGATAAGCGGTACAACGGTCGCGTCGCATCACGCAATCGTGCGCGCACATTGAAGAGAGTGGGATGGCTCACCATAGCTGATCCTCTGCCTCGCCTTACGGGCCATCTAGTCGCGGACCAGAACGCTCTACCAAAGCCAATATTGCATGCAACGGTGGTTGAGGGCGCGCGGCGGGGTTGGAGCTGGGGACGAGGTGGAAGTCGCAGCAACGGCGTCAATGCGCGCAGACACAGCAATTGAAGACAGCAAGGGTCACGCGGACGGGGAAGTGAGGTCTGCAGTCGTGCAGCGAGCGAGCGAGAGAGTTCGGGGGCCCGACACCAAGCAACGCAACAAGGACGAAGGCTGGGAACTCGGGTTGCTTCGCCTGCGCCGCGAGCTAGTGAAGCCGCCCCCAGCACGCTAAAAAGCGTCATATCGGTGGGGAAAGCCGCGGGGAAAGGGCGAGATTAACGGCAGTCACTGCGTGTTCGCCATGTGGTCAAGGGCCAACGTGGAAGTCTTCTCGAAGCCCGTGATATGCAGGGCAGCGATATGGTATGACCACACACAAAGGTAAGCAAGGACGTGTCGCGTCAATGTGCAATCGAGTTTTGGCCATGCGATGCCACGCCATGCAACGGCCCGCTAATGTTTATTGATATTTTATGCGTTCGTCAAGTCAAAGTCCTCATTCATGTCAGCATGTATATGCCATGCCTATGCCTAACTCATGTTCCTGAGCTTTTCCTGCTCTGCCGGCGTGAGCTGCGCGAAGACAGCCCCGAAGCTGGGATCCGCTGCCTTTAGTCTGAAGAACTCCAGCAAAGCCGTCTGTGTCTCGTCATCGCGAGCTCGCGCTTCAGCGCTATCTTCTGCACCCAGTGCCATGAGCTGGGCCTTAGTCATGCCCGATCCGAGGTCCAAGAAATCCGCTGGGTCGTCTTCCCACTCGCCATCATCACTAAGCTCTTCGTCAAGCTCAGCTGCTGCAGCGGCGTCCAAGGAGCGTGGTCCGGAACCTGAGAGAAGTTCTTCGACAAGCACCTTGATAATCTTTAGCTGAGCAGAGACACTCGTGTACTGGTCGGGCTGCGCGCGTGCACGCGAGCGGGTCATGATGCGGTTAGATTGTGTGACGACAAGATCGCCCTTGACTTGCACCTCAGCGAGGCGAGGATCCTGGAGATCGTACAGCTTGCAGAGCGCAACAACACTATTCAAAGTTAGCATTTGTGCATCGCCGATTTTCTTTAGAGAACACTTACTTCTGCCTGATCTCGTCGTATCCAGCGAAGTTGACCGAGTTTTCCAGCCACTTGCTCATCACGACTTGTAAACCGCTCTTGTCGCCAACCTGCACATCAGCCAAGAATGTAACGACCTCATGTGCGGACAGCAGTGAGAGTCGTGCGAATACGAGGATCAAGCTCTGGATAAGGTGTGCTTGAGTCGCCGTCCCAAGACGGACGGCAACGGCGTTCAGCAACTGCGCAAGGTAAGGTCCAAGTCGTTCTCCGCCTGCCTTCTCCACGACTTCAGCTGCCAGACCGCCAACCTCAGCGGCACCGTTGTCATCAACATCAGGGTTGAGCAGGCGATCGATGATAATCAGGACTACCTCCAGTCCACCTTTGCCAGCTTCGTCTTGCCAAGCGAACACTTGCTCGTGGTCATGAATAAGCATGTTCTTCACTGCCGCAGTAGCCGACTTCAGCAGCTCCTCATCTTGAGACCCGAGGAGCAGTCTGTTCAAGCGGGGCATACAGGTAGCAGCAAAGTTAGGAGGCAATGGCGTCGTCGCTTCAGCTGCCAACACTGACAACAGCTCAGCCGCGAGGTTGGCGAGGTCATCTTCCTCCGTCATGGATGCAACATCGAATGCACCCATCAAAGATGGAAGCACTTTGGCAGCGAGCTGGGCGAACTCATCATTGCCAATCGCAGCAATGGTGTTTGCGATGTCTTCGAATGTTTCTGAAATCATGAGAGAAATTTGGAAGTTGCTCGCACCCTGGCTTGCAACCGTGAACAACAAATCAATGCCGCCGCCAGTAAGGCAAGACTTGGGGTCCAGCAGAAGCGCATCTCGCAGAGTTTCAATCACAGTGATGAGCAAATCGTCACTGTCGGCGAGCTCACTAAGATCTTGTGTTGTCAGGAAGTCATTGATGGCTGCGACAACTGCAGGCTGCAATGGCAAGGTGACAGAAGGTGGCAATGCCGCAAGATAGTATTGAAGAGCCCTGATGCAAGAAACCTTGACGACTTCGGAGGCGTCGTTGGAGATAGCGTGTAGCGAAGCCTCCATGAAGGAAGTAGCAACAGGCATCAGGGCATCTCCAGATGTTCTGGTTAGGCTACCAGCGACAAGGAAGCCACGGGCACGAAGGAAGACCTCTTCCTCCTGAAGAGCGTGCTTAATGAAGTCGACGTAGCCATTGGCTGAATCAGAGCCTATTTGCTTCTCGACATCCTGGAAATCGCTGAGCAGCTGGTTTAGAAGGTAGAGAGCCGCTTCTTTGGTCTTCCAGCTTGAGTTCTCCATGTAAAGCTGTCTTGTGTAAGTGAGCAGACCTTCCACAGTGGCTGCATTGAGCCACTCGCCGAGTTTGATGACAAGGTCGCCACAGGCAGTGCGTGGTGTGTAGTTGGCCGTGACATTGGCTTCCTCAGACAAGAAGATATTCACGTCGATGTCCCAGAGGCCTTCCTCCTCGTATGTGATCTGAGCATAAGCAACGGCCACCTTCATAACTTCAGTCACCCAGTTGTTCTGGTTCTGAAGTTGCTGTTCGAGCTCTTTGCGAACTGGAGGCGCCTTCAAGCAAGCCTGCATGAAGTCAAGCTCCTCCAAGACCAAGAAATCAAGGGTGTATGGTAGGCCATCTGCATCTTCCAGACGACCTTGGCGATCCTCCTCGATGTACATCTGGTGATATTGGCTCTGCAGCGTCGAAAGCTCGCTCCATGTGGCAGAGAACAACTCTTGACTCTGAGGAGACAAGATAGAAGGGAAGAGGCTTCGAATGCGCATAAGAACCTTGACGACCTGTAGCTTTAGTGCGACAAGACCTCTGTAAGTCTCGGGGACTCCCGGAGCCGATTCGTTCTTGTCCTGTGGAGGAGCAGGCGGCAAAGGCGACTTGAGCATGGCCAAAAAGAAGGGAATCCAGCCACTCATCGTCTCTTCGGCATATGCCTTTACGGCAGCCTTGTGGTCCTCCATCACCATTTCCAGGGTGTCAAATGTTGACCTGAAGACAGATACTGCCAATGCACGTAGGATCGGTCTCCTTTGTTCCGCGATGGCAACATCGTAGACCGCCTTCGTGAGGTCACGAGCAACCTTGAAGAACTGCTCCTCGTTGAAGCAATCGTCGACAAGCTCGTTCAGGACTTTGAGGGCACCATGGAGTTGTCCGTCGGATCCACTAGACACCACGTTCAAGACAGTAGGGAGCAGGTCAGGCCAGGCGTCCGGAAAGTCAGCGGTGGCAATCTTGCTAACCACCAAGCTGGCCGCACTCTTGATCTTGCGCTCATCGTGCTCACTCAGTGCGATTCCAAGAAGTGACTGGCGAATTTGAGATTTCCTGCTTTCGTCGTTGTAAAGCTGACCATTGAACTCGTCAAAGGCGGGTGACCAGCTCGCAAGAACAAATGTCTTGAGGTAGAGTAAAGCGCTCTGTCGGACCTGGATGGGCACGTTGCTGTGCTGTCCTATGGAGACCAGACCGATGGGGAAGTCTGGATTGGCATATTGTTGCTTGAGTTGCAACTCCGCAGCCTTTCTGAGATCTTGCTGTGAAGACTGCGTTTCGGTAAGCAACCGCACTAGTTGCTCCTCCATGTTGCGGGATCCGGATGTGGCTAAAGCTGCTAGTGCCCGCTACGATAAGTCGTGCAACATAGAATGCCGCTTCTGTGCGGTCGTAGAAAGAGTTGTCGCGGGTTTCTGGTCAGATGCTCAGCAGACCGATGACGCGCAGCTCGTCTTCAAATTTCACCGCAAAGGTCAACGTCCGGTCGTTGTTGTCGGCTGGAAGGCTTCTTGGCGCCGAGATTCTTGCGAGCGATGGTTTGAATGGTGTTGATACGCAAAATAGCAGCTCACTTGGTTGTAGTAAAGGAGTGATATGCACAGGTGCCGTAAACGCTCGCCTTGTTGTGCGAAGAGCAAGAAAGTCATCCAAATCCAAATATGCAGGGTCACGCTTTGACTTTTGCCTGACGAACCTGCCTGAGGCAAGAATTGCCCGATTTACCTTGCCGCTTGCTGCCCATTTGTCGAGTTTTGTACTCACAAAACAAACAAACAGAAGACTAGATCGTGGTGTTCAGGGGAAATCTCAGCGCGTCAAACCAAACTGATACGCCATCACTCGTTAACAACCAACAGTCTTGTCAGAAGTGATTTGCTCTTAGCATTCGCAACGATACAGCGACCTCGGTGTCCTAAGCACCACAATGGCAGATCAGGCACCGACTTTCAGGATCTTGATCGCCGAGTTCACGGAGTTCCTCACGGTGGCAATCCACACAATTCTGTACGAGCGGTCGATTTACCCACAAACATCGTTCTTGACAGCAAGGAGATACAATCATCCTGTTCGCCAAAACCGCCACCCGAAAGTCTGCGATTGGATCAACGATGCAATAGCTGCCGTGGAAATCGAGCTGCTGAAAGGAGTCGTAGCCAGCGTGGCTGTTATTATCTTCAGCAAAGACAACAAGGCCATGGAAAGATTCGTCTTTGACGCGTCACGGTTTCCTGCTGTGCCCGCTGCTGACCTGGACACACCGCTCGAGAGGAGAGACTCAGAAGGCGAAGATGTGGATGTGCTGCCTCAAGTCGATATGGAAGAACAGTTTCGCGCAACTATGAGCAAACTCACCAATTGCCAGTCCGCACTAAAACCTCTGCCGCAGGGTTGCACGTTCACAGTCGCAGTTGAGCTCAAACCTGATGGTGATGCTCCTGTGAGCCATCCGCAGCCTTGGGTTCCCGCGCAGCCTGGTGAACACGATGGCAGCAGGAGTGCTCGGAACTGCACTACCATACCTATCCGTAAGGTCCAAGCTGGTGACATGATATTCGAGGCTTGGATTGAGGAAGGACAGGACAAGCCTTGAGCATGGTGTACATCCAATTGTTCCAGCTTGATCCTTGCAGCCGTACTGCATCAAAAATCTTGTCCATTGGACCGTTGCCGCGCCGTATTTGAGCGCCATACCGGATAGTAACTGACATACGTCCCCGGCAAGTTTCATGTGATTCCTGACCGAGTTGCCGCCAAATATCCTACAACCTCAGACTGGAGAGGTATTTCAAAGTGGAACCACATTCGACGTCGCGAACCAGCAAAAAGCTCCGTCGTTGTAAGCTGTCAGATCGCTACTTTGCGATCAACATACACAATTTCAATACTAGACTGGAGCACTCATTTACGACACCTGCCGACGATAATATTGCAGAGGCAACAGTTGCATACTGCTTCATTGTTCGTAATCTATCATCTATATAAATTTATGGCCACATCAGAAATGGGCAATGCTGGTATGCAGGATCATCAATAGACAAATGGGTTCAACCCAGCAAGCTGTGCGTCAACGCGTATTTACACGTACTCAACCACGAGGTCAACGTCAACGCAGCCCTCAGTGGTGGTGGAGTTGTCCCACTTGGCGAAGAGAGCAGTGGCCGGTCCCCAGCGGAGAGCCCAGTTCTCGCAAGCTATTGAAAGTCAGCATACAGCTCTCACAGCAACATCACGTCGGAAAGACTTACCAAACCAGGTGATCGGAGTGCCGCTGGGAGACTTCCAGACAAGGAGGCCGTCTTCGACAGCCATGCCAGGGGTACCATCCTGGCCGCTGAAGATCTGAGCGATGGAGTTGGGGTACTGCTCGGTAGGCTCGGTGACCTTGAAACCCTGAGGGTACTCATCGCCAAAGCTGAGGGCAGAGTCGGAGATGGAGCCGGAGATGGCATCTGACTTCTCGGTGTGAAGGGTAGCGTAGTATCCGCCGCCGTAGGAGTACTCGGCGAAGAGGTAGCCAAGGGAGTTTTCGAAACCCTCAGCGCCCTTCGGCTTAGAGTGGGTGATGAACTTCTGAGACTCGGCGGGCTTGGAGGTGGTGTCCTCGCGAGGAAGGACAGCAGCGCTGCAGACGGAGCTGAGCATGAGAGCGGCGGCGGCGGTAGTGAACTGCATTGTTGTGTGTTGACTGATTGGTCGTTGTTGTTGGTGTGGAAGTAGAAATGGAAGTTGTGTGTTTGAATGTTGTGGTAAACGAACTTGGTGAATACTTAAGTCTGAGACATAGATACTTGGTTATATACAAGCGAAGACCCTAGAGATCGTCATTCAGTTCGTGTTTGCATCTTGGCATATATGGAGCGAAACATCATATCCCGTATTGTTAAAAATAAGTTAAGGTACGGTTGTGGAACCGGGCAGGCCGCTGTCCGGCACGGCAGCCTGGTCAAAGTCTAAATGCTTGTAGTTGAGATGAGAAATACGAAGTCAAACTTGATTATCGAGGCTGATAGCTTGGTGAGCCTCGGTATCTGAACACCTCGAGTATCGCCAGATTGCAGGAATGTCCCCCAAACGTCCGTACCCAATCGTTGGGGTTGTTCGCGGACCGGGCGATCATATGGGAGGGCCTTAGACGGCACGGGCGTTTCTAAGCGAGCTTTTTTCGGAGTGAAGAAACGGTTGCTTCCCGGCGTCACGGTGTTACATCTGCATTCGCTTGTTCGCTTACCCTACATTTACTAATGCTTAGTGTTCCAACGCTGTCCCCTAAGAGGAAATCGCATTGATTCTACCTCCGTAGAAATTGAAAGAAAGCGACGTCATTGTGGTCGGTGGGCTCCGAATCTCGGTTGTGCTTTCTAACATCGGACATTGTTTTGTCTCGGAGCTCCCTTAATGTTACTCACATCAAGACTATGGACGAGAATTTCGGGGAACGCATTGGACATATTGCGCGCATCCACATACAAAGCCTGAGCGTAGCGTTGATGGACGGCAGATCCGACCCCAACTCTAACCCTTATGCATCTATGGTTGATGATGTTCCAGGAGAGTCTCTGCCATCCGCATGAAGAGGACTATACCATCGACTAGATTGAGATATATGCCAAAGACAGAAGGCCATTTGTTCAGTGGTTGGACTCATGCGTGTCCTTATGTGATCGATAGATCGATTTCTGATCAGCTGAATCGATCCCAAGTGTCGTTCAACCAACTTCCCGCAGAGAAATTGTGGTCATGACTTGAGACCCAGATAAATAAGAGTGACGATGTATGCGAAAAGATCGTAGACTGACATGTGTT
>Ga0265797_10002647_pt1 | contig 29792 bp, 33 predicted proteins | sample P2T30metagenome_FD_192433 | JGI IMG/M metagenome (GOLD analysis project Ga0265797, IMG submission 192433) | Plant litter microbial communities from East Loma Ridge, Irvine, California - P2 T30 | ecosystem: Environmental > Terrestrial > Plant litter > Unclassified | place: USA: California...
AGGCGTTTGGCGCTTTGCGGATTATGTGAGGTCGGCACAATTGCGGTTGTAGCGTGGAGAGAAAGATGGTTTTTAGGGTATGAGTGTTATGAGTGGCGGTTAGGGGTAGTGGTCGGGGCCAATTGGTATGGATCATGATGATGATAGAGGTGGAATTAAACGATAGCATGAATGCGTTTTGAAACATTTACCGTATTTGCTCGGTTTTCAGCGTTCAAAAAAGAGCAATCGAGTAGGATGGCAGACCGCGACAGCCGTGAGCATCGCGCGGGCTTGGTACTAATATTCAAAATTCAGCTTCACAGTGACAGGCAGGAGCAATGATGACATTTTCCATTTGCATTTTCCAAGGTATCGATACACGACGTTGTCATGCTGGAGTAGCCTTTCCCATCCATCCATATGTCCCGCCTCTATTTCATCTGCCCGCAGGCTGCTCGTAAATATGATTTTCCTCCGCCAATGATAGAAACAAAAATGAAAAGAAGCAAGTGAGTCAAGCCATCTGTCGTATCTCGTGCTCAATAGTCGTGAAATCATTATCAGGAAGAGCCGTTCCCGGCAAGAGAATGGTCTGATCCATTCGGCCAATCTCCTCATGCCCAGTTCGTTCACCTCATGGCGCTCCTGGCCCTTCGGTCGTATCGGTCGTCGTACCTGTCGTCATAGCGGTCGTCATCGCGGTGTCCCTTCTCACGCTTATCTTCGCGCCAGTCTTTCCACTTGTTCTCAGCCAGGTTGGCTCCGAGGCCGCCGACCACGGCTCCGATCGCCATGTCGCGCTTGCTAGTCCTCTTGTTGCCACCAAGCTCTCTGCCAGCAAAACCACCGATCAGAGCGCCGGCGACACCGACACCGATACCTAGCGGAGTGACATCGAAGTGTTCTTCGACTTTGCCGCGGAAACCGGAGCGTGAGCGGCTACGGGAGCGCGAGCGAGAGCGAGATCGAGAATAGGAGTCGCGACGGCCGCGGGATTTGTCGCGCCTTGAGCGTGAGCGCGTGCTTTGTGCGAGTGCGAGGTCGCCTTGCGAACGTCGGTACGGTTGCACTTGGTTGTTTTGTTGTGGTGAAAGGTAGGGCTGATAGGGGCCGGATTGGTAGGGATCGTTGAACGACTGGCGACCGCGAGCATCTTGGTCGCGAGCAGGCTGCAAAGAAGACAGGTCAGTAGGCGCAAACGATTTGACTGAAACGTTCCGGACTCACTCCACGGTAGCGCTCTGTTTCTATGATCTCACGATCAAACTCGCGATCGCGCTCAGCATCGTAGCCACGGCCAGTGGTCCTGGTTCTCCTTCCAGTGCGATCATCGTAGTCGCTCTCGTACTCATCGTCATAATAATCGTCGTATTTGCTTCCACCACGCTGGGAAGTGGGTCGCTCAGAGCGGCCGTAGCCACCATTTGCATGTGACATCCTGACGCTGTCGCGACGTCTGTCCTTGGCCTGGCGAAGGCTGAGGGATCTGGCTACGAGAGAGGCGGAGGGCTTGCGCTTGGGATCGTCGCGCTCGGCTTCGTACTCGCGGAGGATCTGCTCACTCTGCTGGCTCTCTTCGTCGATGTCGTAGCGATGCGGGCTCGCGGAGGCGTACCGTTGCGAGCGGTGGGAGGAGGCGGCGGCGGCGACAGAGGCGGGTTTCTGGCGCGGGGTGGGGTCTTTAGGATCGTGTTTAGAGCGCTGGGTGTCGGAAACGGCGGTGGGCGGCGGCCTGTTGGCTTGGGCGTTGGAGTCTGACTTGTGGCCGGTGACGGCACCGTAGATCTTGTCGAAATACTTAGACTGGACGAAGGCGTCGGCGGTGACGGCTCCAAACTCGACGGGATAGTCCATCGTCGCAAAGAGAGGCGGAGGGAGCGGATGCTATATAGGCTGGGCGCAGGTGATCGAGGCTGAGCGTCACCGGCAGCTCCACTCTGCTGGGCTGCTGAGCTAACACGCTTAAGGCGCAACTTTGCGCTCAGGCTGGCTGTGTCTCGGAGGCTGCTGGTGCAAGCTGTGCAAGGGTCTGCCTGCTGTTTGGTTACTCGCGGCAGGCGGCGGATGGCAGATGCTTGGCGATAGGCGAGCGAGGGCGATCAGGGTAGATATTGATTAATTATTGATGAGGAAATGGGTAAGAGGCTGTCTGTGTGCCGCTGGAGAACAATGCAGTGCTCGCGCGGCAATTGTCGATATAGCTGTGTGCGGCGTGTGTGTGAGGGATCGGTCGAGGGTGACGGTGTGCTTGTAGGCGAGAATGTTCGGGCGCGTGAGAGATCTTCAGATCTTCTCGTCGCAGGTGAGAGCATGAGGTCATCTGCATAACCTGCCCGCCCTCCCTCCTTCACACATTTCACTCTCCCTCACCGCACTCACTCCTCGATCATCATTGATATCGATGTGCCCTTTTGCGATAATAAATGTCGGCAGATATCAAGGTACATGGGTACTTCACAACGCCTCCCACCGCATGATCTGCAGGCAACATCGCTCTCTCTCTCAATCTCGCCCGCACCCGCATCGTCGCCCGACTGAAGGCGCAGCCGGCCACCTGCAGCAGCTGATCTTGCACCACCAAAAATCCGCAGCCGTATTCATGTCAGCCCACTTGCTAAGCCTCATTGTACTTGATTGAGATTATTCAGCAACTCCTCGATGGGCAAGATACACTCTGCTCAGTCAATTGCTGCTACAACATTTTCAAAGCAAGTTCCCCGTTCGTTGAAACACATCAAGACTGCAACAACGCTCTGTCAACCAAGTCGGCCAACTCCCCCAATGAACTCACCCGCCCCTTCATCCCATACTCCTTCTGCACATCCTCCCACTCCCTGCCCATTCCTTGGAATATCCCATATCGATCAACCCACATGCTCCTCAAATCAATCTTCTTCGAAGGCTCATGGTCGTGAAATAAGCTTTGCGCTACATGGCAGATATCATCCTTCTTGATCCCGTAATCAGCCTCGAGATGATCAAAGAGATAATGAAAGTTCGCAAGATCCGGCTTGTAAGAGCCAATGTCCTCGGCAATGTAAGAAGTCGTGAATGGGCAGCCCTTAAGAGGACCCGACAGTGTGCCGTTGTAGGAGGCATGGTCCATGTTTGTCAAAGGTACGAGGATCTTGAAGTGCTTGGACAGGCGTTGGATAGCGTTGACCTAGATTTGGTATGTCAATCAGTCCACATTTCTCATTGCAATGCTCCATCATCGACACTCACAGTATCATCAAATGCCTCAAATCCCCCAATACTCCCACCAAACTGCCTAGCAGCCTGCTCGATCTCGTCTCCCGTCAACTTGCCTTGCTCAACCAAGTTCAAGTCCGCAGCATATGCCCTCAAGCCCTCAGCGTTGATGTCGGACTTCCTCATTCGAGGCTGCTCGCGTTCGATGCGGGCATGGTGCTTCTCTACCGCACTGAGAAACTCATCGTCGGATGGAAGATAGGGCCCGAGAGCTGTGGTACGAGCGGTGCGGACGACACCAGCGTCCCAGTCGACGAGCGTGCCGTAGATGTCGAACGTGAGTGCTTTGATCTTGGTCCAGTCGATGGAAGTGGGTTGAGTCATGCTTGATGTTATGGTTATGATACACAAGGAATTGGGGTAATGTATAGCTTTATCTTGAAAGAAGATATTCTTAGGATTCGAAAAGACTGAAAGAGTAGCCTGTTTTATACATCGATGTTTGACGCCCTTCTACAGTGGCTGGGCATTGGACGTGATTCATACGCAAGTGCTTGTTGATACGCTCCGCTCGAAAGAGTGGCCGGCTACTGAGAGCCAGTGAGAGGAGCTCATGCTATCCATAGTCTTGCTGTCCTGGTTTCGGGGTATGCATGGTCGAAGTCAAGAATGATGACTCAGTGATGACTCTGGCTCGGGTAAAGTCGAGTATGTGAAGTGACCTCCTTGTATTGGTGACTTGCTATACCGATACGCCTGTGGCATCTATGAATGGACTGGGAATCTTGAGATGACACGCACTTCTATTGTACTTCTCAATCATTGGAATGTGATGTTCCTAAAGTCTGCTACAACGAGGAATTATGAAAGACGAGATGAATGGTGGCGCGGGCGGCTCATCTGCCAGGGCTTGTGGAGCGAAGATGATGTGGAGCTCGAGCTTGAGCAAGTCGCAAAGCAGCTGTTTCCATCGTCACATGCAAAACGCGCCTTCTGCAATAACATACACTCCTTCTGACTTGATATCAACTCACAACCATGTCGACCGATCCCAGACGCCGCGCACAACCTCCACCTCCGCCTCCACCACCGGAAGATGTGCCAGACACCACGACCATGGGCCTAGATGGCAACACCGAAACCTCACAAACGAACGGTCAACAACAACCCCAAGCACCCGCCAAACCAGCAGACGACGGCGGCTTCAAACTAAAATTCTGCACAGTATGCGCCAGCAACAACAACCGGTAAGAAAACGCGCCTCAAATCCTTTCACACTCCCAAACAACCTCACTAACAACCCATCCCAGCTCAATGGAGGCCCACCTCCGCCTCACCACCGCCCCCTCACCCTATCCCACCATCTCCTTCGGCACAGGCTCCCTCGTCCGCCTCCCGGGCCCCAGCATCACCCAACCCAACGTCTACAACTTCAACTCCACCTCCTACGCCAACATGCACGACGAGCTGCTCTCCAAAGACCAACGCCTGTACCGCGCCAACGGCATCCTGCCCATGCTCGAGCGCAACAAGGGCGTCAAATGGGGCCCCGAGCGCTGGCAGGACTGGCGCATCGGCGTCCCGCGCGTGGGACCCCGGGGAGACGGCGACTGGTCGCAGGACAAGGGCTCGCAGGGCACGGAGGGCGGGACCGTGGACATCGTGATCACGTGCGAGGAGCGGTGCTGGGACGCTGTGGTGGACGATCTGATGACGCGGGGCGCGCCGCTGAATCGCCCTGTGCATGTGTTCAATGTGGACATCAAGGATAACCATGAGGAGGCGCTGGTGGGCGGGCGGGCGATTCTGGAGCTTGCGGACGCGCTGAATAAGATTGCGGCGGAGGAGAGGGACGAGTGGTTGAGGAAGGGGGGCGGTGGGGTTGGGTTTGATGGTGGGAGTGCGGGCGCGAGGCAAGGGTTTGATGAGAGGGTGCCGGATGTGCTGGCGAGTTGGCAGGAGAGGTGGCCGCATCTTCCGGCGTTGTGGACGCTTGCGTGGTTCTAGGTCGATTTGATCGGAATCACTGGCGAAGTGTTGATTGGTACAAGATATGAAAGGTTTGGGATGGGATTGCTACTAGCGAGGCGTCTGGTGTTGTCATGTTCTGAAATATTTACAATTTGTATAACTACAATGCTCTCAATGAGAGAAACGAGCAGTTCTTCTCACCAGAGGCTTGATAACTTTTACGTTGACCAAGGCTTTACAGGGAACGTCTCGCAGCTCCCTCCATTGAGCCCTACTGCAATCGAATCGAGGTCTTCCGATCTCATCAAGCCCACTTACAAAATCTCCGTCGGCAACACAACAACCCAGTTCTTGTCAGCAGTAACATTCAGCCCGTTCGCCTTCTGCGCAGCAGCATTGTCGACAATATCCTGACTGATCGCCTCGAAGTTCGACGCAGACTTGTTGACCCAAAGGTGAATGCCGCCCTTCTCGACGTCAACACCATGGAAAAGCATGTATCCATCGCTGCCGGGAGTGTCGCCGGCAACCAAGACGGGCTTCTTCCACTCGTCGATGTAGGTCAGGATGGCGGCCCACTTGCCTGAGAACCACGGCACGGGAGTGTTGAGGTAGGTGCCGAAGACGAGGTCGAGGTTGGTTTCTTGGTCGTAGACGCCGTCTTCGATTTGTTTCCTCGAGTTGGTGAGATCGCCGGTGGTGGCGTTCTTCAAGAACGTCGACACGCCGATCACGTTCTCGGGCTTGACGTTGTAGCCGTACTTCGGATCCGAAGCAACCATACGCACGAGCTCTTCCGCCGCGGCAGAAACGACGTAGACGTCAATGCCGTTGGCCATGAGCGTGTTGTACAGCTCGACCTGCCCGCGGAAAATGTGCGGGCGGTTGACTTCCTCGTGGACCAGGTCCTCGCCGTCCCAGTACGTCGCCGGGATGGTCGTGTTGAGGGCCATCAGCTCGTCGACGTAGCCTTTAAGCTCGCGCAGCGTGAAACCCGCCCAGACCTGCGCGGCCCAGGGGTAGCAGAGGAGGGAGTCGAGGGTGCAGAGGCGCTGGTAGTAGCTGTAGAGGGACTCGGTGACGTTGGCGGTGTCTTTGAAGGGGATCAATTGCAACTCTTGAGGGAGGCGGGAGCGGGTGAGGATGCCGCGGTTTTCGAGGAAGGGGATCAGGGACTCTTCGACGTCGAAGCGGTAGCTGGTGTTCTATAGAGGGTATGTTATGTGAGATGGGGATTCGTTTATTTTTTGGTTTGGGTTTGGGTTTGGGTTGTTGCGTTTGGGAAGGTTAGAACCTACGTCCATGTCAAAGCAGGCATAGTTGCTGGAGTTCGCATTGGCAATGATCATCTTTTCCAGAGCGGCGGCGGCATCTTTGGGCCAGTGTTGGAGGCGCGTGTGGTTGGTTGTCGCTTGGGCTGTGGTGGCAAGGCATAGTGCCGCGGTGGTCGCTTGGGCTGATGAGAATCTCATGGTGATTGATCGATAATTGGCGACGACAGTGATCACGCAGTGCACAGTAAACAGTGAGCGACAGCAAATGGCCTGAGAAAAATCGACACGAGGGCAGCAGCGTTCAATGCAACCTTACCCTGGGTGTAATTTATACCTTGTCGGCGGTGATTGCAGATCTGCTGTGCTTGGCTGAGTACTAAGTAGGCTACTAGGCTCCGACTAGACCCGGTTGCGGTAAAGTATGATTGTTGGACTGAGTCGACGGTATTGATATCCAAGATAAGGAAGGAATATGGGGCGATATAATATATGATTGTGTTTGTTACTGTTCAAATTACAATGGCTCTCACTGCACTGCTGTACGGCTACACGGGCTCGAAGCGAGACTTGCTGCAGGATGATGGCACGGTGGCTGCAAGGCTGACGATCCGCGTGCAACAAGCGAGAGAACACCAGAAGGTGGGAGAGAGGCGAAAGAACAAAAGCCTCGACGCCTCGTTTCATGGATAGACGTCTGAGCGCTGCCGCTGAGAGCCAGGGCAGGGCAATGAGGGCAGGGCAGTGAGGGCAGCCCCGAGCCGAAGTGCTGCCTGCAATCTGCAACATGACGTCGATTGGTTGCCGCCGCCGCCTCTCTGGCACACATGCATGAGAGACACCTGACACCGCCATACCGTAATGCCTTAGTCACTTCACCTGCACCTGCATGATGATGTCTCTTCCTCACTCGCCGTAGTCCAGTATCCCGACCACGACCAGCATGTCGCCGTAACCAGTACGCCACTTCAATATTAAAATACCCTCAACACGCCATGGACGCAGACGCGGCAGAAGCACATCCCGGTGCTGCAAGGCCCACGGTCGACGCGAACGCAGCGCAGACCGACGACCATGAGCGCGACGTAGAGGACAGAGAGGCCTTCGAAGCGTGGGGCTACATGTTCAAGCCGGACAAGACAGGCACGGATAAACTAAAGGCGCTGCTGAGAGGGCTGAAGAATGTCATTGTACGTGACTGAGTGACGAGCTGGTGCGACAAGATTATGAGGCTGATTATGTTTAGAACGAGAACTACGAACCATCGGACAATCCCGATCTGACACCAACCCAACTGGCTACCTTCTACCGAGACCTCGACGGAAACTATGACCAGCTCTTCCTCGGCACGCCTGGCGCAAGCATCGCTTTCATTTACAAGTCGCTTGGATGTCTGCACAGCTTGCAGCCTTTGCCGCATTCTGCCGCCTTCACCGATCCAACGATACCAGCGTTGAAGAATGAGGGCTGGATCATGTGGCAGACAATTCAACTGCTTTTAGGACCCGATGAGCATTCGAAGTTCCTAATGGAAGCAGTGCGACGCTGGGACATTAAGGACCCTACTACTGGAGAAGTCCTACCCAAGATTCTACCAAGATCGTGTTTCCCTTCGCAACCGGATAAGCACATGGTGGCATGGTATGAAGGTGTGTCAGAGAGACTAAGGACGGAGGCCGAGGAAGAGATGCGCAAATTGGAAGACGAGAAAGAGGCAGACCGTTCGAGAGTTGCGCTGAGAGGCCATGAGACGGATGACGAGGAGAGCGTTGACTCGCGAGGTCCGGCACTTGCATACTTTAGGAACCCGCTCTACAGGCACGTCGACGGCAAACCAACTGCCTCACAACATGGCCCTAGACAACCAGGCGTCAGTCCAAGACCTTCGTCTTTGAGAAATAAGAGCAAGGAGGCTGCGACTAGATTCGGCCATGTCATGAGAAACGTTGCCAGTCCACATCTATGGGACGGCCACGGACACGAGCGTGATCCAGAACCGAGACATGGCAGTCGAGCAGGAAGTCGTGATCGTGACAGGGAGCGCAAGAGGAGGAGTCTGCCGCATCATTTACCTGGTGACCCTCCTCCTCGACGAGATCCTTACGATGAGCAACTTCCGCCGCCAGGACCTGTGCATGCTGAGCGCCATTCGCGCAGACGAAGCTCTCGTCTGGAGCCTCGCCCAACCATCAAACGTCCTGACGATGGATGGGACTCGGACGGTAGACCGCCTTCACAGTACAGCCGCGAGCCTAGTCCGCGCCCTTCATCCGCGCACCGCTCTCGGCCTGTTCCTCGAGACCATCAAGACCCTCATCTCAGACATTCGAGAAGCCACGAGCCTACACCGACGCAACGTGATTCCGAGGACTACTTCCAACCAGAGGAACCTCTCGGCCGCCGTCGTGCCTCAGCTTACGAGGACTCGCCGGATGCACCACCTCGCCAACCTGGATTTGGTCCATCATTTGGTCCCTCGGCCGCTCCTCTGTTTGCATCACAGGTTGCACGTCAGCCACCACAAGTTCCTCCGAATGGCTCTGGCAGAGAGCCTCCGCTTCCTGGACCGACACCCCCACCTCCTATGAACTATGATCCCCGTCAATATCCCGGCCCACCGAACAGACGTCCTCGCCCACCGCCTCATCCAGACATGGACGGTCCGCCTCCTCGCAGTCGGTCCCGGCGCCACCCATCACGTAGCCCACCGCGCCGGCGTAGCTCAAGGCCACGCCCACCATACGATGATCGCTATCCCAGCCCTGGTCGTGGTCCGCAGCCCGGATCTCGTCGAAGATCGCGTCCACCACCCGGGCCAGGCCCTCGCTATGGTGATCCTCGTGATTACAGCCCAGACGAACTACGCCCTGAACCTCGTCGACGCTCCCGTCCGCCTCCAGGTCCTCGCCCGGGTCCAGATACCCGCTACGATGGCCCTCGAGATGAGTTGTATTCCTCCGGTGAAGAATCTATGAGTCCACCCCCTAGCCCTGACGACCGACGCGCACGTCGCAACAGCCGACGCAAAAGTCGCGGCGGACGGGACGACTTTGATGAGGTAGATGGTTTCCACTCAGCACCTGAAGGTCCAGACCGCAGAGGCGGGCCAGGGAGGCAGAAACAGATCAGGTTTGCGAATGAACCGATGAGTGGAGTTGACGGGAGGAGGTATCCTGATGTGCCCTACCGATAGGGAGTAGCGGTAGCCCATGATTTATGACATGAATGCGATACGAAATGATAATCACTCTTCACTTCTTTGGCGTGAAAGTTCCAACTCCCCAAGAAGTCCTCTGACTGCGTTTTCGCACATGATCACTTCCGAGAATGTCAGAAAACGTATTGAGCGTGATTAGAACGTCACTTGTGCTTGCCGTAACTACATAGTCGTCTGATACGTACACCCCATGGCATGGAATCAAGGCATCTCGAACCGCGGAAACGGGCTGCCCCCAGCCTGCTCGAGTCTTCTATCCGACAAAGGCGGCGACGGGCTCCCACTCGACATCGGCATCGGCGGCGAAGGCTCGCCAAAAGCATCACTGACCCGGTCGCCAGCGCGCATCGGCGGCGAAGGCTCGCCGAACGCATCACTGATCCGGTCCCCGGCACCCATCGGCGAAATCCCACTCTGGCTGCTCCCAAACGAAAGGTTATGCTGATGGCGAGGCCTGTCTTGAACGGCTCCTGCTTCCAACTCGTACCGTTCCAGTCGCAGGCCTGTGGGCCTGGTTGCTGTACCGTTTGCATCGAGCTCGTGCTTTACGAACCCGGAAGCTGTACTTTCGCCTTTGCGGTCGCTGGGGAGTTCTTGGGGTGGTGGTTTGTAATACTCACTCCGATCCGCGATGTCGGGATCTAGGGCCGCGAGCGTGATCTCGTCGACGCTGGTTGTACGTGTTGTGCGGGTGGCTTCTGAGAAGCGCCGGTTTCTGCGGCGGCGGCGGCTTGTCCACCAGGCGAGAGCGGCGAGGATTGATATCAATATGAAGGCTCCGATGGCGATGCCGGCGATGGCGCCGGCGCCTAAGCTGCTGCCAGCGGCGCTTGAAGTACTTTCTGTTGCGTAGATGGGGACGAGGTCAATTTGCGGATCTTTGGGGAAGAGCGTCTGTCCGATGTTGAAGGTTCGTTGTTCCCAGTCTGCGGAGACGTATCTGGGAAGGTCAGCTGCGGTCCAAAGAAAGGTCTATCTGATGTAGGCTTACGCTTCTTGGAAGAACGTACGACCCAGGAACATTTCAAAATTGCTCGTATCGTTGGGCGTTCGCTTCAGTGGGAAGTAGCGTAAAGTTGTATCGCCGTCGGTGATATTTACCAAAGGGAACTTCACTTCATGGTCGAAGGCCGCGTAGGGTAAAGTTATCGTGACTGACTTCGACGAGTCGGAGTCGGAAGCAGTCAAATCAAAAGATACGGACGTGTTCTGATCTTGCAGACGTTGACGCTGTTCCTCGCTGACGAGATACATGCCGAAACTTTCGTTCCACTTCAAGTCGAACTTGTCCTCGAAAAGCTCGCAGACGGATTCGGGCAGCCAGATTTCAGGCAGTGCAGAGTCGAGTTGTGCTACTAGCCCAGTTTCATTTGAGGACTGGTCGCCGACTGTGATCGTTTTGACCGTCAGGGTAAGTTCATTGCCGTTGAAGTCTCGTGTGAAGTTCACGCCGGTGAGAGCCTCGTCCATATTGACCCGGGAAGCATCATAACCACCAAACGTGAGACTTCCAAAGCTCTCGGGAGTCTTGTACTTGGCTCCTGCGGTGTACGCCCATGTGAGGCCTGAAATCGCAGAGGTGTTCTTCAGCGTCTGCAAAGGGCTTTTGTAAGAAGTAGTTGCATTTACAGGATAGGCTTCGCGCCCACTGAGCCCGAGGAGTCCAAGGAACGGAGTCTTCGAGGGAAAGCCAGCAATTAGCTGGCCTTGCAGAGTTTCGTTAAGGTCTGCAAAACCTAAGGAGCTGACGCCTATTGCACTTGAAACTCCTCCTCCAAAGTAGAACTCTTCAGTCGGAAACGTGACATTGAAATATTGTTGGCCATTCTCTGCAGTGATGTTGCTCCATGTGGCCAGATCGATAGGATCAAGAACATCTCCTCGGTCTGCCTCGCATGTCGATGGTTCGAGCCTTTCGATACAACCTTGTTCCAAGACTGCGAGTGTGAGTGATACCGAAGAGGCTGGGAGGACTTGCACCAGTTTCTGCGAAGGTCCTATTCGAATGTCGAAAGTTGACCAGGGGCCATCGTTACCCAGCCAATGCCTGCTTGGAGTAATGCTGAGTGCCATGACAGCTCTACTGGAGGACAGCACCAGCTGGAAAGAGAAGTGCCACTCAGGTCCACATCTTTGATACGCGTGTCTCCATATAGTACCAGCTATGGACTATACATCCGCTAAGACGATCTAGACGCGACCACGAGATCGATGGCGGGACATGACGAGGTGTGTTGTGGCGCTGTTGGGCGATGGTATCGCGAGTACCTGCAAGCTATCGTTCACCCGTGATGCAGTCGTGCAATTGTGCCGCCTCGTGTGCTTGCGTGGACTCGAGTCTGTTTGCTTTTCGCTTCCACCAATACGAGCTCATCGTCTGTCAACGAACCGCAGAGACGGATGACTGCATGCAGTACGCTGCACGCTGTCAGCCTAGCCTCGAGAATACACAACGTGTGAGCAGCTCTCGTAGAAGATACAAAGCAAGTCTTGTGCTTCGCTCTGCGACAGCATTGTCAGATCACCTACAGGTCCCGCTCCCTCAGGAATCTTGCCTCTGGTGTAACGACATTATATTTCAAGACATGAATTTCCAAGAGTTCTTGTTTGTGCCGTCCTCCGTGTCGCTTGCGGGGAGTTCGGTTGTTGCCCAATCAAGTCCCAACCTCAACATTGCGACAGCATAGCTGCACACCATCTCATCAAGCCCATCAAGCCTCTCAATAAGGCTCGCATGAGGGTCTGTCCACTTTCAGACATGTCCTAGGCACGACCTGGTGAGCGACGCTGTAGCTATGTCGGCCCTGCCGCTAAGCGTGTAGCATCGTCGATCTCAGCCTCTCCCATCCCACGCAAGTTGACAATCATAGTCTACTGCAGGAGCGGTATACGCACAAACTCGATGCTACATCGCTTGTCATGTTACCAATGGAGCGAACGTTTGCAGCGTACGGCGGCCCCGCGTTGACCGCGCGGACTGTAAGTGCTCGCAAGGCTGGTATACCTGCATGCAGCTCTCACTTGGAGTAACCGACTGCCTGGTCCATATGTACTGTGAGGCAATGGCTAATCTTTATACTTGAGACTGTCTTATCAGATTAGGTGCAGCTTCTCTCTGACCCATCTCAAGTTTGTCTCCCGCGAAGACAATATGAAGGCCATTTTCTGTCTGATAGCTCTGGGACTCGTCTCCGAAGTCCTTTCGGATGTGATTTTACCAAGAAACGAAGCAGCCGAGAGCCCTTACTATACTACAACATACCAAGCTACAAAGACCTCTGCCTGGGATGTGCCGACTCTTGTTCCCTGCCCGCCGATCGAATGGACAAATACTCATCCCACACCGACAGTCCAGACAACGACTGTGACAAAACCGCTTCCTGGAACGACGGCATATGTCACAAGCAAGATTACGAAGACTATCCCGTCGTATACGACTATCACAGAGACGGACACCTACTACACTTGGTCGACCATCACCAAATTTACGACTTTCACAACCCGGACCACGGAGACTTCTTACACTGGTAAGTGAAATATTTATCCAGTACATTTGAGAGGGCTTCGAACAGACACCAAGTCTTTGGTGACGGTCGGGGAAAGATCCGAGGACCTGTTTACGTGAATCGACTTCACCGCCGGCGAGATAGCAAGCCCAAGATCACATCATCTCTGCTTTCCTCCCGCATATATCTAAGGATATGCTCATAAGCACTACTTGCACCACCAACGAGAGAGCATTATTGGCTCAAGTTATTCCGGATGCGCTCGCACATTTATCTCAGGCTGCCGCCGAAGACAATGCTATTGCTACCATTGAGCCATCTTTGGCATCTTTGCAATCTGTTCCAAGCAGCCATGGCGCTATCAAAGGCCTCCTATGAGGGACAGTGCGAGTCACCATGGAGGATCTAAGCCCAAGACCTGCTGCCTCGTCCGTCTATGCCCGCGCATTTCCTCTCGGATTTCTTGAACAATGATTGACATTGTGCCGCGTCGAGCATTATCAGATCTTGATCAATCACTGACTGAGACTAGTCGGCACATCCTATACGACTGACACAAAAATCGACACGTCTTACACAACCGACACGAGCACAGATATCTCGTATACCACCGATACGCGATATACAACCCAGACCACGGTAGATCGCTCCGTAAGCACCGTGATCGAGTACGAGACAAGCTTAACGACATCCACCGATGTTGCGTACACCACTGAGACGCGCCTTACAACGTCGATTGATGTGGTACAGACAACGCAAACGGACTTCACGACCTCAACGGACATCATCTCAAGCACTCAAATTGATCTTACAACATTCACAGAAGTCGCCTCATCTACACAGACCGCATTTACGACTTCCACGGACACAGATTACACAACGGAAATTTCCACTGTGCTCACGACAGATTTCTCAACTAACATCTTCAGCTTGACGCTGACGTTTGAGACTACTGACGTTTTCGGAAGCACTTCCACATTCTTGACAACACAGCGGACAACCGACATCTCGAGCGTAACCCTCACTTTCCAGACCGTAGAGGTGTCTGAAAGCATCTCGACAATCTTGACCACTGATGTTTTGACTGAGATTTCGAGCACGACACTAACGTTTGAGACTACCGATATCTTCGGAAGTACCTCTCTCACGGTAACCACGGCGACCGTCCCGGTCTCTAGCACGACTGTCCGAACGATCGATGTTCCCGGAGTCACATCTACTGCGTTGACTACGGATACTGAGACGGAGATCTTCAGCACCACGAGCACGTTTGTCGCTACCGAAATTCTCCAGAGTACCTCGACCCTCTTACTGACCGAGACTATTTCGAACTCAATTTTGACAACACGTACCCTGGAAGAGGCATTTACGTCTACCAACCTGGAAACATCAACGGTGGTTGTTCCAATAGCAACAACACAAACGGTCATCGATTCTTCAGCCACAGTACAAACTCTACAGGAGACTCAGACCTCGACAGATATTGAATTTTCGACCAATGTTGTGTCTACGCTTGCAACGCAGACCGAGACCGCCACAGAGACTCTTACCTCGCTCGAGGTCGACACATCATTCACAATAGTGCCGACAATCTCAACATCAGTCGAAACTTCGATAGTCACGCTCATCCGCTCAGGAACTACATTTACCGCCGAGTCGGTACTTACCAGTTACGTCACTGTCTCACTTACGAACATACTTGCGCCAGCTATCTCCAGTAATCAGCCTACTGGATCGGTAGTTACACCTGCGTCTGTTACGCCCTCTGAGTCTAGCTCAAGGTCGTCTATATCCGAAGGGTCCGGTTGTTCTTCCTTCGGTCCATCTATCACTCCCGTCGCATCTGTGTGCCGTGGCGAAGAATGTCGTGTCGAGTATGAGCTTGGTTCGTTCATTACGTGGGAGCAATTTCCAGAGAAGCCTCCGGTTGTCACCGAAATTGTCTTTGTAAGTGCAAGATTGAGAATCAATCGCGAGTTAGAGAGCTGACGTATCTCCTTTCCTTCTGGCAGGTCAACCCTTCAGCCAGAGCGACATGCATCACCACGTCTTGCAACACTGCTGCGTTCAATCAGTATTACAAGACTACAGCTAGCTGTGCTTTGCCGCCATGTCCTAGCAATACTGTGAATTGCGATTGCGACTTTGTTGTTGGTCCGATTCGCCTGCCCGGTGGAAAGATAACGTCAATGTAAGTCTTCCAGGATCTAACCTCACGTAGTTGGTCTCGAGTTCAAGCTGCTGATCTCTTAACAGAACACAGACTGGCACTGCTGGCCAACATCTCATCCTAGGACCATCCGCTGTAGCGCATGCTGTTCCGACTAACGATCCTTGTGGCTTCGCTGGCTGCTTGTCAAGCTCCAACACAATCCTCTTCACGGAGCTGGTCTACACCGGCTCAGTAAACTCAAGCACAAACCTACCCGTGAACAATTTTGTGCTGCCGCAGTTGACCGACTACTTTCCGAGCGGTAATCCTCTCCGAAGCTGTACTACGGCTTCTTTGGTATCGTACACGCCAAATGCCCAGCCCGCACTATTGAAACGCGACGCACAACCGGTAGCCATAAATACGTTTCCGGGAGTCCCTACATTGACCCCAGCTATTACGTACACTGCTGAGGCCAACAGAGTTGATCCTGCTCCTTCCACGACAAGCTCGGACGATGATGATGGCGGTGCTACAGCTACCGAGGACGGTGAGGACGCAACCAGTCCTCCGCCCACGTCTTCGCCAGAGCCGCCTCCATCACAACAAGGCACACAGACTGCGTCTGATACGCCAGCATCTCCCTCATCTGCCACCCAGGAAGCATCCACTACCCAGGCGGCAAACCCAAGCACTACGGTCACGGACAGTTCAGTACAGACCAGCAACACAGCCCTGGGCACGATAACACTATCTGGATCATCGACCCAGATAGCTGGCAACATTAGTTCGTCGCAGCCCAGCACTTGGAACTATGTTTGCAGCGCAGAAGGGTGTACGCTCGCATCGAGCAGCGGAGCCACTGCTTCCAGCGTTAATGCGTCTTCGACGAGCACGGAAAGTGTTTCGCAAGCAACGGCTCAGAGCAGCTCAGAGAGGTTGATCCCTGCGTATGGTATTGGAAGCATAATATTGGTGATGGCCTTGGTTGCGATGGTCTAGGATCGAGTGTGACTTTCCTTGCGTGTCAGGCAATCCTTGAGGGGATGCAGTTTAATATCAAGGTACGCTCGCATTTCGCCGTCTTCCAGGACTAGCTAGCGTGATCGGTGTACTGTACATCTCACGGTCTTCCATTGCTTCGCCGCTTTCAAAGCTATGATTGCGCCCTTGTTGGGTGTACCAGAAACTCCACAGCCCATGAAAGCAAAGTCCCATATGCTCTGACAGACTTTTGTCTGCTCCTTGTTCATTTTCGATTACGTGCATTGATGCACTCACATCTTCACGCGCAGCAGGTAGCGCAGGCGCACCTGAGCGACGTTGTAGCAGATGAACTCGTTGTACTGCAAGTAGGCACCGTTGACACCGGTAGCGCCTGGGTTCTGCGTCGTATCAGGCTAGCAAGAGGTCAGTCGAGATTCTCAAGATGTTTTCCGTGGCCACTTACCATCTTCGTCCCGGTCAAGGAAGGATGAAGGCATCCTGCATCCTTGAGGCCCTTGGGAGCGGTCAAGCCTTGACCCCAAGTTGAGATCATGCCCTGTTGTGCTGCGGTAGACCCAGCGTCGTACTGAGCGTTAGTCAGGACTTGCATTGGGTTGCCCAGTTCAGCCTCACAGAGCAGAAGAAGCGCCTGGCCGCCAGAGTTGTACGGGCAACAGTAGTTGGCAGACTTGGAGGACATGTCGGCGAGGTAGATCCCCTTGTCAAACATGTACCCATTCACTGGAGCCTCCGGTGGGGCAATGCGGAGGCCCTGTCCAAGGATACCACCATAGTTGGTAGCGCGCGAACCGTGCCTGTACAAGGAAGGTCAGTGGTGTCTATCATCTTGAAAATACTGTAAAGCTTACCAGAGAAGTCTGCGATCACTGTCAACCTTTGAGAACTCGCTGTCCTGGAAGCGCTTTTCCTCGCCATCACGCTTGATGCGGAAGATGTCGAGGACTTCGTAGTTAACGTGATGGGTTGCGCCGCATGTTTTGAGAAGGTAGTCACTGATGCCGGTGAACTCATCGGAGCCAGACTCGAGAGGTGTCATTTCCTCCATGCCTAAGCTCTTGAAGCGAGAGTCAAGCGGGTGAATTCCGTCGGTTTTCTTCTCCTTCTTCATGATCAGATCGGCATCCTTGAGATCAGTCAAGCTCTCCAGAAGCTCAATCTCTCGCTTCAATTGCTCGTTGGTCTGGATGATCGGCGGACGGTTGCGACCAAAGGAGTGCGGAATGGTCGAGTAGTAGAGATTGGAGAGGTGCTCGGTTGCCTGAGGAGCAGACATGTCGTAATTATTTGCAAGCGACGGGTCGTCCAACAGATCCGAAAGTTCCTTAAGCGCTTGGTAACCGCGAGTGATAGTCGCCTTACTGAGTTTGCCAAGAGGCAGCTTCGCAGAATCGTAGTTGAGTGCGGCCATGGTGGCCTCGAAGTAGCTGGTGTTGAAGATCAGTTCCATGAGGGACTGAACCGGAGGCTGAAGAGTGCATTTCGGCGGTGTGTAGTCGTTGCGCTCACGCTCAGCACCAGCTTTGGCATTGTCCTGCTCGTCTCCCTCGTCGTCGCTGTCGGGGTCGTAGCTGCGCTCGACGAAAACGTACTTGCCTGCCTTCGGCTTCTCGCCACGGTCGGCCCACTTCAGACCTGATTTGTCTTTGAACTTCTTCTCAAAGTTCCTGAGCGCATCGTCGAGTGAACCACTTCCAAGCACTGCGCTCTGTCCACGCTCTCCAACGCGTCCCCAGCGGGTCCAGGTCTTGTGATCAGCGCCATTCTCCAGCAGCTGTGATACATAGTCAGCAATTAAAGTCAACACAATCGCAACGGGACGCAGCTCACCTGAACGCGATAGAACTTGTTGTTGTTGTGACCAGCGTTGGTCTGATTCAAAGAAGCATCGTAAATCATCTGATCGTTTGGGTCGACGTAGACATGGTAGGACGTGAGGTGGCAGCCTTCGTCGAGTGGAATGTGGCTTGTTCCTGCCTTTGCCACCTGTGCTTCTTTGAAATCTGTGGTGGCTTTTGCCTCCTTCTCGGGCTTCACATCGTCGACTTGCTCGTCTTCGGCCGGTTCTTCCTTGACCTTGGCTTTGCCTCTACCCTTCTTGGGTGCAGGCTTTGTTGCCTCAGCGTCGTCGACATCCTCATCCTCGGCGGGCTCTTCCTTGACTTTGGATTTGCCTCTGCCCTTCTTGGGTACGGTCTTCGTCTTCTCATCAGACTCGGCTTCATCAGCTTGCTCGTCTTTGGTGGGGTCGGCTTTTGCCTTGGATCTGCCCTTCTTCGGTGCCGCTTTCGCCTTTGCAGGCTCAGCAACATCGGCTTCCTCGTCGTCAACGGGCTCAGTTTTGACAGCGGCCTTGCTTCTGCCCTTCCTGGGGGCGGGTTTCTTCACCTCAGGTTCTGAGGCCTGGTCGTGGTCTGCATCGTCAACGGTCTCTGCTTCGGCTTTGGCTTCAATGGCCGTTTGACCCCTAGTCTTTCGGGCTTGCTTTGCCGGGACCGGCGCTGGATCGGCGTCGGCATCCGCAGGACGCTTGCGTCGCGTTGCAGGGGCCATGGCGTGAGGAGGATGTTTTGGTTGTAAAGTGAGGAAGCAGACAAAGTTTATCTCTGCATTGGAAAAGAGGCGAGATGCAGGTGAGGGCGAGGGTGTTTTATTTTGTTGGCGAATGCGCTTCAGGGTCGCACCGGTGAAGGCGTGAGGAGCATGTCTGTGCTTCGCGCTTCTAGGCTTCTGCCTGCTGGTGCGACCGAAGTGACGTTCAAGCGAGTTAGTGAGGCGACAGAGCAGGCAGTCGCGCGTTCACTTCGCGTAACCTTGTGAAAGTGCCGCGGCCAATTGATATATCAACACATTTCTCCCATTGAGTTGCAACGTACCAACACCAACATCCTCCACCATGGCGACGGCACCTGACCTGCTGCGACTCCCACCGGAGCTCATGCTTCGCATCTCGACCTACCTCACTACTGTCGAGCTGGGCAACTTCCGCCTCACATGCAAGGATGTCGAGCGCAACTTGTTCAAAAGCTTCGCCCTTGAGTTCTTCACCAAGCGTCAATTCATGATTACGCAATTCAGCCTCGAGGCCCTTGCTGGCATTGCAAACCACCCTACGCTCGCGCCTTATCTCAATGGTAAACGTTCCTCCGATGTGCACTCAGAAGATGATCAGACTGACAGCATACAGAGGTGATCATTGGTCTCGACACTCTCCAAGATTTTGATCCAATGTTGCATCATGATCCGCCCGACATTCGCCGTGAAGTGTTTCTTAACACTGGTGCTGCTTGCGGCCTGCTTGTGGACGCCTTTTCCAAGCTGCCCAACCTACGCAACGTTGGCCTTCGCGATTACGACGGCAATGGACGTCTGAGAGATGGAGAGAGGGCAAAGTGGAGAAGCTATGGCTGGTCAATGGGCGGCACTCGCAATCATTCTCGGCAACTGTATGCGTCGCCCGGTCCTATGCTTCCCATCCTTCTCTTCGCGCTTGGTAAGGCGTCCGTCAGACCAACCAACCTGGAGGCATTTCTGCGTAGGAGGAGGATGCCCGATTGCTCCTTTGATCTTTCTTGTCTACAACTCGACGTCGCTCCAGTCTTGTCGGGTCTCAGGACGTTGCTTCTCAGTCTGGACGATGCCCAAATGGGCATCTCTCGGCCAGGAACCGTCACGGGACACGATCATCTACAGGCGTTTCTGAAATATACACCCCTCCTTGAACACCTACGATTGAACTTCACCAATCAGCCAGCCATTCCTCCAGGAGACAGAGGCACCGAAGGCTTTCTGCGCTGGTTCGGAGCCCCATCTGGAGTCGCAGGTTCAGCAAAGATCGGGCCAGCACCAATCTCATTGGATCATCTCACAGCTCTCGACCTCGGCATGCTTTGCGTGACGCCAAAAACCTTGCTGCAGGTTGTGTCCAAGTATGCCAAATTAAAAGCGCTCTCGTTGTGGAAAGTCAATCTTCAATGCCTTGGTGATCGCGGCGTGAATCCTGATTGTTTATGGGATTCGTGTTTGTCCAAAATCGGGAAAGCCTTCCAAGCGCCCGAAGATGTCAGTACGGTCATGATAGGCTTCGCTGGCGAAGTGACCAGGTTCCACATTACGGAGGTGAAGTTTGCCGGCAAGGTATCAGTCGATGGAAATGGAGAGAAGAAGTTCGAAGATCCTGAAGGCAAAGCTTCTTACCGCAAGCGTGTCGGGAGCAACGTGAAGGGCTGGTTTGAAGATCTTGGCAAGAGAGCTTTCATTGAGAAACCAGATTTCCATGATGACAGTGACGATAGCGAGGACGACGAGGATGACGACGGCGAGGATGCGGAAGATGATGACAGCGAGGATGCGGAAGTTGATGACGGCGAGCTTAACGAAAATGGTGGTGGTGAAGCCGATGTCCTCGTATTGGACTGAGGGACTGCGGTCCTCGAGAACACCGGAGTTGGAGGATGAAATCGAGAGCTGTTGAAGCATGGTGCGCCGACACATCATTTTGGCGGCAGCAGGCTGGGTCAAGTCCGGGTTTCTTCTGCACCTCGACAAGATGGCTGCATGTACCAGACATCAGCATCCACGGCTCCACTAAGGAGCCAACGAGTAATGATAAATGAAGGAACTGATTTCTCAATTCCATGCCCTCATTATTGGCACTTACTTCTTGAAACCATTGTGATCAATCTAAGCTGTACTCTATGCACAAGGTAGAGACATACAGTAGGAAAAATGACCCCAGGATGTGGCAATGTCAAGTCAGCATCCATAGAGAAAACATGTCACCTTTTGTATAGCACAGGTGCACGGTCCCAAATGGAAGCATTGTGTCTCCCCGCGCGCGTTGGAAGACTTGACGACAGCGGCCGTTGGTTGCCCGTTAGGACTTGGGAATGCCAGCCTAATCGTCGCATCCTACTACAAACACGGCATACGACGGACGGTGACGGCCGATCGTCTCGCCACGGCATTTTCACACCTACACCGACTGGATACTAAAGGAGCTCTCTCTCAGCCGTGCTGGTGTGGACGTTGTTTGCTGGTGTCCTGCGCCCTCCTCCCAGCAAGCCCACGCCGCGCCCACTGATGCCCGCCGGCGCACGACATCGCGTCCTCCATGCACGCAGACGTCCGACAGCCAGAGTATTTTGGTGCGGGTGGTGAGCAGCGCATTCGCGCCGCTTCTAGATGACGCCAACACCGCGTCCTCAAGCTCCCAACACGGGCACGTACTCCAACGATACGCTGGCACCACCCGGCCGGCCGAGCAGAGATGGCCGGACACCGTCAGCGGCGAGCTTTGCGACTGCGAAATCCTACATGAGGCATGGCCCGGCGCCAGGGAGCTTCACGTCAGAATTGAAGGGCACCATTTCACGGCCCGATGTCCCTCGATACGAGGTTGGGAGTTTCGGTGGCATAGACGATGGCGGTCTATCAGGCCAAACGACGACGGAGCAGCGTCAGGCGGAGTTTCGAGACAAGATCGAGAAAGAGACGAAGATCAAGATTGGTACGGAGAATCTGCTCGAGGCGCTGAACACGAAGAAGGAGAAACATATTCGAGAACAAAGGCGGGTGGTGGAATCTGAGCTGAATACGTCAAACCGGAAGATTGCGCAGCTGAAACTGGATCTCGATGCCGAAATACAGAGGAGCAAGGAGCTACCGATGAGCAGTCCCAAGGAAAGACTATCAGCACAGCTATTCAGAGCAGCACCTGTTAGGTCACCACCTACTCAACAGACCATGCTGCAAGATGAGGACGAACCTGGATACGACCCAGAGTCTGAGTCGCCCTCGTATATTCTCGCTGAAATACTACAAGCCCTGGAGGCAGCAGATCTACCATCCGACTATTACGTCAACCACGCAAATGAGCTTGTGGAACTCTTCAAGCGACATCCAACTCTCAAGTATGATCTGGCATGGTCGATATTTGGATTGCGCATGCAGGTGTTATTGCTGAGCGACAGCAGAGAAGTCGTCGCATCAGGCTACAGACTGCTTCGCTACGCGATCACGGATCGCAAATCACTACAAACGATTCGATCTCTTCACACAGACTACCTCGTGATCCTCTCTCTGGTCAAAGAAAGTAAAGCCAGGGTGGAACGGGAACAGGCGCTGAAATTTGTGCGCGCATTCCTGGACGTCAAGGGAGGAACGAAAGAAATTCACAGATCAGTCGTACGTGTTCTTGTCGCTGTGGCAGACCATTCCGACGATCAACTACGAAGTATCGCGTGTCTCACTCTGGCGGAAATTCTGCTTAAGGACCCTGAAGTCGTTGTTGAAGCAGGCGGTATCACGGTACTGTCTGAGTCAATGGGCAACGGTGCATACCATGCGCCGGAAACTCTCATCACCCCGTTCATGCACCTCATGGATCTGCCAGCTCGTAGAGGCATGCTGCGAAATGGCTTCGAGTTCAGCTCAGCATTTGCGTCATTTACTGAACCATACAATTCACATGGGCACGAAGAGAGGCTCAAAGCAAGCTCCAGAGTGATCGCTGGTATGTTCAAGAGTTGGTCAGGTCTGATGACACTCTCACTACACGACTTCCTACCAGTACGATCAGTGGTCTCGTCGCTGTACATATCGACCGCCTCAGTGCGCAATGCGGTGACAGACCTGATTGCGGACATATTGAGAATACAATTCCCATCGTGGGCAAGCTCTTTTATTGGAGGCAGGAGACTCACAACCTACGGTCGCGTTACCAATCTCAGAGCCGACGATGCATCGCGGGAGGGTAACTCTCATGGTGAAGAAGATCCGCAGAAGCGGAACTTAGTCGAGCATTTCATTGCTGTTGTATTGGCGATCTTGCTCAGACAGGGCTTATTGCGAGCTCTTATGCATGCCGAAAGCAGTTCGCCGAGCGTACAGCTACGGAAGAAGACATCATTACTTCTAGCCAAGGTGCTCAAGATGGCAGGAGATCTGTTGCCGAGTACATGGAGTGCGGAATTGCAGGTCATGCCAGGCTTGTTCTCATCGGCAATCGATTTCCACACCGAGGGACGCGTCCAAGCTACCGCGACAGTCTACGAAGTCGACCGAGTCAACCGCACCTTGTATCGATCTGTAGCTGGGCAGGCATCACAAATACAGACCAAAGAGGACGGATCAGCCGCTCGGACTCGGGCAGCTTCCAAGTCCCAGGTTGAAGCTTCAATGGACGAAGCACAATTTAGGCAGAAAATGCTTGATACCGGCGTGCTAAATACAGTCAACTACAACAAGTGGAATTGGTCCTTAATCCAATCTCTTATTGATGGGCCGATGCAGAATCCCAAGCGTCTTGACGAGGCTACACGGATAACCAAATTCGTGCATCGACTGCTTGGCTTCCTTCGCCCTTTCAAGTTTCGATTCTCCGATGCCCCCAATACCAAGGTCAACCAGCGATATGTGCGAGCTGGTTGTTCCCTGGTCAAAACCCTCCTCCAGACTCCGGACAGTGCAAAGTACTTGGCAGATAATAAGCTCATACCTCAAATCGCTGAGTGTCTTGCACAAAAAGATCCAATGAGCGGCATCACATCTACTGCGCCATTGTTCTCGCCCGAGCGTCTTTCCGAGACATTAGTTGGAGGGTACTTCGCTTTCCTGGGAGTCCTTTGCAGCGACGGGAAAGGCTTGCAAATTCTGGAGCGCTGGCGCATCATCAACATGCTATATCACATCGTGGAGCTGCGAGACCGCGATGATCTGATCATGACACTTCTCACCAATCTCGACTATACATTGGACAGTCACCCGCGCATTATTCTCGCCAAAGCGATGATTGCTGGTTCGAAGAACATGCGAATGGCAGCCACCAAGATACTACGCAAATACGCCATGATGCCAATTGAACCACAGACGGTTGGTGGTGGCGCCGCAGAGTGGTCGGTCAAACTGCTAGTAAGTCAGCTGTATGACCCAGAGATTGAAGTTTGCGAGGTGGCCATCAAAATCCTGGAAGAAGCCTGCGACAACATCAGATCACTGGAGTACGTGGTCAAGTGTCGACCAGCACTCGATCATCTTGGCGAGATCGGTGCTCCGCTGCTCTTGCGCTTCCTCTCGACCTCTGTTGGCTACCATTATCTCGACGGCTTAGATTACATCACCAAAGAAATGGATGACTGGTTCCTAGGCCGCAACGATTCATACGTCACGCTTGTCGAAGCGTCGCTCGCACGCGCGCTCGCGGACGTGCCGGAGAAACCACAATCAACATTTGAGGACAGCATCGAGCCGCGAAACTACGGCCACGTCCCACCGCATTTCTACCGTGAGCTTTCGCGCACAGCAGAAGGTTGTGAGCTACTCAAAGCGAAAGGCCACTTTGAGGAGTTCGCCGCGACAATTCAAGACTTTGCAACAGAAAGCGAAGACTGTGAGACGATTCTGAAGGTGAAAGGTTGCTTGTGGGCCGTTGGCAACGTTGGGTCAATGGAACTTGGCGCCCCATTCCTCGAAAATACCGATGTCGTCAAGTACGTCGTGCAGATCGCAGAGACATCCGAAGTCATGACCCTCAGAGGTACGGCATTCTTCGTCCTTGGACTCATCTCTAGAAGTTTGCACGGGCAGGAAATACTAGCTGAATATGGCTGGGACGGGACTGTGAATGTCCTCGGCGAGAGTCTGGGATACTCTTTACCGCTGGACTTCAACAAGCTCTTCTCTCTGAAGCCTTTCGCCAACCTGGGCACCCATGCAACGATAGGCTCCAGCACCATCGCGACACGCACTCGTACTCGCACCCGCAGCAACCAGCAGCAACCAAAAGCTCTCGCCCTCGCAACAGACCCTCGCGCTACTGACCCAGCCAATACTGCAATCCTTGCATCTATTGCTAAGCTAGGCAACTCGGTGCTGACCAACAAAGCTGTGGGAGAGTTGAACGCACTCAAGCACCGCAAGAAAGCACCTGGTTTCGCAAGTGACGTCGTCTTTAAGCGTGCGCTCGATGTCCTCAGTGGCCACCGCTTCGGCGTCCAGCAGTGGCGATTCGTGATTGACTTGTTCGAAAAGGGCGTTCTACGGAGAATCGTGCTGGAAGAAGACGAGAGCGGAAGTGACAGCAGCAGTGATGACGACAGTAGTTGATGGACGTGATACGACTGCTTGGGTTTGGTTCGCATGGCGTTTTGGGTCGAAATCTTTGCGGGAGTCTTTTTTCTCTTTGGACACGGGTCATTGACTCGTTGGCGTCGGAAGCGCTGTTAGAGCGTGATATTTTATTTATCTTATGATACGGAGGTAGTTCCGGCGCTTTGAGGTCTAGACCCTAGGTTTTCCTTGGGGCTACAAGGCGCACGAATATCCAGTGGCTTGTTTCTGAGCCGTTTAGCAATACATTTGTACCTGTGCACCGCCTCTCACCGTTGATTTAGACACTCCGCCGAGCAAATGCCCTATGGTGAAGGCATTCGTGGCTGGTGCTCGTTCCGAGTGACCGTGTTCGAAGGGACCATTGCTTGAAGTACATATTTGTGCTTGTAACTTCACACTTGTCTTGGTATAAGGTAACAGATGAATTGCCATGAACAAATGTACATTCATGTTTACGTGTATGTAAGAATGTCACCCTCAACCCTAACCCTCAACATCACAAACACATGCACTCATGCGAACAAATGCACAACGATTCGATGCATATACATGTAGTCTGAGCACTTGCTCTTCCTGATAATTCCTGGTGATTGTACGCGTACATGCACGCATCTCCAATAACCGATATCCACTCATAGCTGCTAGAAGTGCTTTGGAATTGTAGATCTTGCGTGTTTGCAACACACCTTCGATCCGCATCGCGCTAGTCCTTGCAGGCAAATTCATTTATTGCAAGATCTCGATTCGTGGGCATAGCAGAGTATGTTCGTTGCATCAACAGCACTAGAATCCTCACATTCAGGGTGTCGTTGTCATCAAGACTACCGCTCTCGATCGATACAGACGCGATCTGGACACAGACAATCCCATATCATGTCTAATCACTCTCGGTTTCGGACAAAGTCGACCCTCCAGGATCGGATGTGGCGTCGGACGGTTGTGGCTCGGACCTTGGCGGTGCCAGTTGGAAATTGAGTTCCAGAAGAGTCCATCAACCGTTGGAGGCGCTGTATAGCACTCTTGTGGCCTTTGGTTGTGTAACACCACCGGGTGGTGTTGGTGAGAGTGTAGTGCATTTTTAGTCGCATTCGCATGCGAGACCGGCTCCGCGAGGAGTGCGAATGTGGAGAGGTCTGCCCTAGCAGAGATCAGATTCTCGAGATGCTCTGTCGTTCGCCCACGGCTTCCCGGAGATGTCTCGATCCGGGAGTCGTATTCTCGATCGCAGTGCCGATTGCGTCTACTTGCGATCGCTGCGCTGGGCCAGCATCACCCTCGAGGTGTCCATCTCGCGAGCGCCCGCCGGGCCAAGTGCCACACGTACCAAAGTACCCTGCTGCCACCCGCGCCTAGTCGTGTCGTCGTCGACCGCTGCAGCTGGCTGGCAGTAAGAGTAGTGCTATTATTCCTCATCTTGTGTTGCCCTGTTGTTCTTGGTCGCTTCTTCTCGCCCACTCACATACCACCAAACACATCCTATACCACTCTCCGTACACGACCTTGGCCTCCCGATACACCATCCCTGCTCTGCCAGCACTGGGACACCGCCTTGCTCTGCTACACCCCCCAGAGTCTTCACGTCCCGCCCGCTTGGGACTGCGCCTGCAAACCACTCGACCCTTTCCAAATCCCACGCGAACAACCGACGTCATCGATCACGGCACCCCGCCACAACCACAATCAATCAAGACATTCACGACCAAATTAAGAAGATAAACCGCAGGTAATCTGCACAAGAGTACTCAGCGGCGGATCGGAGAAAGATACCGGGCACTGCATCTGGCAGCACGTGTGCGAACGGGATATCACTCCCTCTCGCCTTGCCCACTCGACCCAGCAGCCTTCGCCGCAAAGGACCCTGCGGCCTATGGAGCCAGCAAAGCCTGGTGAACCTCAATAATATAAGCATTAATGAGTGCGATCCACGCTGCAACAGGAGACCTTCCCCTCGAGGCTTCTCCCACAGGCGAAGAAGAGCCGCGTATCACGACAAACGCATACAAAAGCTCGGCGCTGGCGCCGGCGCGCGACTTTATGAGCCAAGATGAACTGGACATGGATAGCAATTCGCCCATCGGCTTAGCAGCCCACGAAGATGCCCGCGCCTTGGTGCGTCTAATACAATGCCCACTATGTTCGAGACCGTTCCGGACGCCGGTCACCCTGCCATGCGGCAACACTCTCTGCCGGCAATGCGTACCACAATTGCATGACCGGGAGAACGTTTCATATCCCGATCTACCTGGACGTCGACAGGCTATCGAATGTCCCTTTGCAGATTGCGGGCACGAGCATCCGGCTATGGACTGCAGTGTAGATGTCACTGTGAGCAAGCTCATGGACGCTATCGCAGAAATTGTGGCGAGACAACTCTCCGTAGCTGGCAATACGACCACAATGGTGCAGGAATTGGAACGATGGGACGAAATAGTCAGTGGCGACCCAGTGCGAGAAAAGGATACGGCGCAAACTCTTCCTGGCGGACGACTAGTTGCAACATATTCTCTGGCTGCAAAGGGAGAGCTCTATCGGGCGAACGACCTTGCATATCCTTCCACACCAACGACAGACGACGCTCAGCACGTGTTGGACCAAGACATACTACATGAGATACTGGAGGTCACACATCAACACGTCGATTGCCAAGTCTGTTACAATCTACTTTTGGATCCCATAACTACGCCTTGTGGTCACACTCTCTGCCGGATATGCCTTACCCGAACTCTGGACCACTCCCTGCATTGCCCAGTCTGTCGCCGCAGCCTTGGTCTGCCTCCTTCGTTGACGGGGCACCCTAACAACAAGACACTCGGAACACTACTTGATGCTTTGTGCCCTCAAACAGTCGCCTCGCGAAGACAGGCTGTTGCCCTCGAAGAAATTGGGGGTGAGGGTACCCTCCATACGCCTCTCTTCGTTTGTGCACTCTCTTTCCCCAACACGCCCACCTTCTTGCGGATATTTGAGCCTCGCTATAGGCTCATGCTTCGCCGATGTCTAGAAGGCAACCGGGAATTTGGCATGCTCATGTACAATCGATACAGCGAACCGCAAGGCGACTTGGGTGCCGTACACTTTTACCAATATGGCACGATGATGTATATCAGTCACAGCCAAATGCTGGCAGACGGAACCAGCCTTATTGAATGCCGCGGCACCTATCGCTTCCGTGTGCGTGCTCATGGTCTTCACGACGGATACTCCGTCGGAGACGTAGAGCGCATTGACGATGTCTCCACAGCGGAAGAAGAACGACTAGAGGCGCTGGAAACATCAATGTCTCATGTCTCGGCTCCACCCCCTACGATCAATGGCATACCTGCATATACACCAGAATCAGCTGAAGCATCTTTCGATCGCACTTCTACACGGGAGCTCTTGGAGATAGGAAGCTCGTTTATTAATCGCATGCGTGCAAGAAGCGCCAACTGGTTACAGCAGCGCGTACTCGATACACACGGTCAACCTCCAAACGACCCTGCATTGTTCCCTTTCTGGTTTGCAAGTGTCTTACCCATCAGCGACGAGGAAAAATACAAGCTCCTCCCAACCACCACAGTCAGGCAGCGCCTGAAAATTACCGCAGGCTGGATCCGAAGGATTGAAGGGCAGCGATGGTAAGTCATCATATTCTCTTTCACGTTGTTCCTCGTGCTTGTTTTCTTGTTTGCCGTGCGCTGTGCTCTTACCCCATGGCCCGTCGACAAGAAGCTGACCGCCCGTGCGTGCGCCGAGAAGGACCGGGACCTTTGTCCCCTACGGTGTTTACAGTGGCGATACCAGCGAGTCAGATTCGTGATAGGTCTTCCTCTACGTTACATGCCTTCTCGGCGCAGCACAACCGGCGGTCGAGCATCGCCAGAGATACAAGCTGCACAGCTTTGTGGCAGCGAGAATGATACAACCTCACTTTTAGTTTTCTAAAAGATACTCAATTGGCGCAAGGAATATTGGCTAATGTTTTGCTTTTTCTTGATAATGTAGGTACCAGAGCAATTCATGTCGTATACTATGACTAGCTCTCCTCCACTACCTGGCTCCTGTCGCGCTTCTTATTGGTGCTATGGGTTTCCAATACTGGGCAAATGGCAGTCGCGATTGAGAACGCATTAGGAGCTGGGAGTTGGAACACTGATGCTGCTGCTCCTCTTGAGCCAATGCTGTGGCCCCGGAGCCACTTCAACAGGCATGACTATGCTTCGACACCATAGTCTCGGCCACTGCGTGTGCGATACTGCTGTCTCTGCCACCTAATTTGGACGGCTAGTGATATACCGGGTCTTGCTCGATAACCAAGTCGATCCGAGGTAGGCAGACCTCTACCCGAAATCACCTATTGCACCAAACGCTTTCTAATTGGGAGCTACAACACTCTGGCCGTCCAA
>Ga0265797_10002648_pt1 | contig 29784 bp, 43 predicted proteins | sample P2T30metagenome_FD_192433 | JGI IMG/M metagenome (GOLD analysis project Ga0265797, IMG submission 192433) | Plant litter microbial communities from East Loma Ridge, Irvine, California - P2 T30 | ecosystem: Environmental > Terrestrial > Plant litter > Unclassified | place: USA: California...
GAAGTGGAGGTGGGGGTTGGGGCCCCCGAATCGCGAGATGCCCGTCTGCTTAGAATTCAGATCATGAGTTGCGCGTGTAGTGTCTATTTGTACAGGTCTATAAGATGTATATACGTATCTGACAAGAAGAAGGACATAATTACAATTGAGCTTGAACGAGTTCGAAGTATTTACCCTTCCTCTCCAATAACTCTTCGTGTCTGCCTTGGTCGACCACCTGTCCTTGGTCCATCACGAAAATCACATCGGCGCCCTTGATCGATGACAGTCGGTGTCCGACGGTGATGGTCAATCTGTGGGTCAGTCAAGTTTTTATCGCGTCAATGTGGTCAACATACCGGCCCTTGGAAGCATTGTCGAGAGCTTGTTGAACATGTGCCTCAGATTCTCCATCCAGAGCACTGGTAGCTTCTGGACAATATCAGCGCTACTCTAGTCTTCGAATGGGACACATACCGTCAAGTAACAGAATCCGCGGTTTCCTCAGAAGAGCTCTGGCGATACAAATTCGTTGACGTTGACCACCGGACAGCTGACCTCCTTTCAATCCGATATCAGTTTCAAAGCCTTCGGGTAGTGTCTTGATGAAATCGAGAATCCTGGCTTGCTCGCATGCGTATTCCAGATCAGCTTGCGTGATAGTCTCGGGATTGATCGCTCCGGCCTGTGTATCAGCATACAACATCTTCATAGGAGAGAAGAGGATGTACAAGTAGATTCCACCTGATTGTCTCTTCGAACAGCACAGGTTCCTGACTGACATAACCCATCATATTCCTGTACTCCTTTACGTCCATCGCTCTAATGTCTTTACCATCCAGCGTGATACTGCCCGAGGTGATATTGTAGAATCGTTGTAAGACGGCGAGGATGCTGGACTTTCCGGCCCCACTTGTTCCGCAAAAAGCGTACGATTTACCTCGCTCCATGTGTATGCTGACACCGGCGAGGGATAAAACGCCAGGTCGAGATGGGTATCGGAGTTCGACATTGTGTCTACATGTCAGCTTCTTGCTGCGCATCGGCCGATGTAACATACAAAGTGATGCCGTCAGATTCCTTTTCAAGTGTCGCCACTTCAGCACCCTTTTCTCCGATCAGAGAATCGATCTGGGGTACACGGTCCATCCAGCCCTGGAAGTCAGCAGCTGGACAATTCACTTGAGACAGACAAACCTGGATAGCCTTGAGAGACATGTACATCCTCGTGAAATCGCCCGAGTAAGTCAAGATCTTGGCGCCGATGTAGATGGCAATAACGACCGACTCGATGACCGTGAATAGGTCTGCGAGTTCCTGATCATAAGCGAGACTAATCGTTGAGATGAATGAAACCTACAACATCGCCTCGAGCGACATTCAGCGCTCCCCAGTAAAAGATCAAAGCACCAAACAGTTGAACCATGGCCTGTGTGCCGCCCAGAGTGAAGCTCGAAGCACATAGAACCCCTCTCTTGAAAGGTCGAGATGTATAATTCAGTTTGAACTGCCTGACCACCTCACCTTCGCGGGTGAGGGAGGCATTGAGCTGGATGGAATTGGCGGATTCGGCAACGAAATTGGCTTGTTTGTCCCGTTCGGCCGTTAGATTGTCTTCGAATACAGTGAGGAATCGGAAATTCGCGTAGCCCAGAAGGAGCGTCATGAAGAGAGCTGGGAGCACGATGACTGCTAGTCGCCAAGTGAGAATGAAGGCCATGATGGTCGTGGCGACAAGATTTGAAGCGGAAGAGATGAATTGTGCTAGCACCACACCCTGTATGTCAGCCTCCGCAAGACCATTTTGGTCAGCTCTGAAAACGTACAATGACTGCGCCAACATTGGATGGGTGATACGTGGCCTGAGCTGTCAGATTCCCGAAGCCAGTAGCTTTTTGTTCAAAATAGGCGATATCCTGCTTGACTAGGTGGCGTACAGCTTCGAATCGAAATTGCGAGACCAGTGATTCTCCGGAAGCTTCCAGCCCAAAGACATGGACTGAATCCAATATGAAGGCAATGATAGCCAAGACCAAAAACCATAAAGCCCATCGATCAACTTGAGTCCGCATAGCCGATAGATCGGGATTGTTAAGAGCGGCGACCGCTCGCCCGTGAAGCCAAGCAGCAATCACGAAGGCAGCGCCCACACCGAGACCTAGAACGATCCCCACCGTCAAGAGATACTTCACATTCTTGAAGGCGTGCTTGACAGAAGTCATTGGCGGTGGGATCTCGCTGTCATCGACCGCGGATGCCATTGCTTTTTCGTCCGATGTCTGGACTTGTTGGGCTCCAGCGAGGTTGAGCGTGAGGGACGATGCTGAGCGGCTGGCAGGAGTGGTTTGAGGGATGGCTAAAGCCATATTCCGGAAGGTCTGGTCGGGACAAGCTGGGTCGAGCAGTTCTTGGTATGTACCAGAGTGAGCGATCGAGCCGTTGGTCATGACAACAATCTTGTCGGCCGAAACAATGGTCGACAGTCGATGGGCGATGACGATGAGAGTCATTCCACGGCGTTTCTGTTCTTTGAGCAAGGACTCTTGGATCTTGAGTTCGGTATCGGCAGAGACGGCTGAGGTAGCTTCATCCAATAACAGACATCTAGGCTCTCGCACCAGCGCTCGAGCCAAAGCGACACGCTGGACCTGACCACCAGAGAGAACACCGGTCCTCCCACCAGCCACCTCAGTCTTGAGACCCTCGGGCAGCTCCTGGACAAAATCCCAGGCTTGAGCCTTTTTGAGAGCCTCGACGACCATGCTGGTGATCCTTTCAAGCCGGTTCTTCGTGTCTGCAGAAGCGTCAGAAGCTCCTTCGATGTCGGCTCTATATTCTAGCTCTGAACCAGTTAAACCAATGGCAACATTATCGAATACCGATCCAGACACAAGCTGAGGATTTTGCTGAACTACAGCAACCTGATGTCGGAGCCATGAAAGGTTGAGCGAGGTAACGTCATGACCGGCGAATCGGACGATCCCACTTCCATCGACGACCTCGTCAAAGTCCTTGTCCTTTTCCTCGTCGGCAATCTTCTTGAATCCTTTCTTCTCCTTCTTGTCGGACTCTTCCAAAGACTTCATGATTTTCTGATCAGTTTCCGATATCTTGGTAGCGGTCAAAGGATCGTATAGTCGCATGAGAAGTGCTGCCAGGGTCGACTTTCCACTTCCACTTGGTCCCACAAATGCGGTAAACTTAGCTGGTTCGATGTTGACCGAAACTCGATTTAAGGCTTTATGAGCGGGTCGAGAAGGGTACGCGAAGGTGACGTTGTCGAGTTCGAAGGAGGGCTGCCATTGGCCCTTTTCGTCGAGCCGTAGACCGGATTGATCCCTGATATCGATAGGTGGTTGACGTTCGATCTGAAGTCGGAGTCCAGCTAGATTCTGTATGGCAGTCGTGGTTGCAATAAAGTGAGGAACGACCGAGGCGAAAACAAAGAATAAATTGACGAAGTTGTAGAATGTCTACTTCATTAGGGTGGTTTGTCTAGCAACCGAAGAAGAGACTCACCGTCAAGAAATTACCAACTGACAGACCTCCCTGCACAGAGATACCTCCATACCAGAAACTAAGCGAGTAGACCAAAAACCCAGCTCCATAAGCAGCCGCCTGTTCAAGCGCCCTTGTGGCAGAGGTCTTGGTTGATAGCTTCTTCAAGGGTCCAAGCATGCCGGTCTGTAGCTTCCTCAGCAGCTTTGGCGCCATGTCGAAAGATTGAACGATCCTGACCGATGATAAGATTTGTTCGATGAAGGAGGAGGTCTTGCCGTCCATTGGGCCTTTGGTGACTGCGACCGCATCAGACCAATATCCGAGGGCGGTAAACATGATAAATGTGAATGGGATAAGGGCGAACAAAACTCCAGCAAGTTTGGGAGCATGCACAAATGCGGAGACGAATGCCTGGAATTATCAGCATCTGGGCGATGGGCAGTAAGGGGGACACAGACAGCAACGATGCTGCTAAACGACCAAACTAGGTATCCTAGCCTTTCTCCCAAGCCAGTTCTGACGGAATCGATATCCTTGCTAGCCCTAGTGACGATTTCTCCGGGACCAATGCGGTCGAAGAAGGCCTGATCCTGGACGACAATGGAAGACAAGTATTGTTCTCGCAGCATATTCGACATTTTCGTAGCAGCGACAGTGACTGTTTATTAGCCACCAAATCCTCAGAAGACGTAAACAAGCGCTACTCACAGCAATATAAGAAGATACCAAAGGTCATGAAGAATATGACTCCGACCATAGTCATGATCCACCCAGCCTTAGATCCAGCTCCGACAATATCTGAATAACTGGCATTGTCTGCTGTGATTCCATCGGTCCATACTCCGGTGACAATATCGAAAGCGGGCAAACCGACTCCAGATGCCAGAGCGGCTATAGTTCCAATAGAGTATAAAACGATGGGGTGATCGAAGAATTCCTTCGGACGGCTGATGGGCGGGACTGGCGGGGCAAAACTGAATATGTAGAGATAATTGGGTAACTTCGATCGATGAGGTACCAAGGGCGTGCGAAGGGGATCGACATGATTACCCTCTTCCAAGATAGTAGGGCGATCCATGATGATTATGCACAAAGGTGATGAGTCTTTATTGATGGCGATGAGAGTGCTAAGAAGGCATCGAACACAATTATATTAAATACATTGCTAAACGATGAAAGGTAACCTTATACGATGAAAGGTGACTACAAGCCACCTTATACGAGTCATGCGATCCTTTTTATACGAGACCGGACCCGCATGACTCGGAACGCGGGCTTGGTTAGTTTAGCCGCGATTGGGCCGGGCACAACGTTTCGCCATAGCGGCTACAGCCACATGGCCGCCAGTGCTGCCCGTCTTGAGCGAGGTGATGAGACCAACGTGACACGGCAGATGCGATGCGCGATGCATACAATGATATGAGTGAGATGATGCGTTCTTTCGGCGCGGCCCCGTCTCTTTACGACTATATTCCCCTCTCAAAACAGCCGAGGCTGCTGCTGTTGTTGCTGGTACGACAATCCCCATTTTCGCAGTTGATCACAACTAGGGGAAGTCTTTTTCCTTATAGCCTGGATCTTGTCGTAATCGGTCCCTAAACCAAAGAAGCCAGTTTCATCCTGGATCTGCTGTCTTTTCCGCATCTCGAATGTGTTGCACTGATCAGTCAGCAACAAATCACCTCGAGGCTGAAGACCTGACATACCTCTTGACGCAATCTATTGATGTAGTCGTTCTCTATACCCGTCTCGTAAACCCTGATCTTCTGGCTGTACATGGCCATATCCTTCTTGCCCTTTTTCTCCTCCGGGACCGATTGCCAAATGGTGGAAGCCTCCCATTCAGGCTTGTCGACATAGTACTTAACCCCTCTTTGCCATGTACTTCTGTCCATCGAGTATTTGCCCATTGGTTCGAAAGTATATCCTGGATCTGGCTCCATGGAACCTGACAGTAGGGATGGCAAGAGAGATATGAGGGCGAACGCGAACAAGATAATAATTGGTAACAGGGCGACAATGGGATTGGCATCCGCTCCTTCCGCTTGACGTGGTCGACGAGGGCCCCCTGTCGCTCGGAATCCGTTCCCACCGCCGAAAGTGAACACTGTTTGTCAGCGTGTGATAGGAATGACGAGAACGAGACTCACCGTTTGCATTTCCAAACTGGCCACCTCCGAATTGGCCTCCCCGACCGCCACCACCGAAGAACATGTTGAACAGATCTTCCGGGTTTAGTTCATCAGCGTACATTCCCCCACCACCTCCTCGACCTGCATGTGACCGCATCCCAGACGATGACATGCCGGGGTTCCGTTGTGTCGGATCGAATGACGGATTAGAGTCAAACGCTGCTCTCATATTCTTGTCCGATAAGACTTGAAACGCTTTGGACACCACTGAGAGTCAGCTTTTTTAAGCAGTAGTTGTGGCTGATGACTGACTCTTGAAGGCCTCGTCGGCACCGGGGGCGCCATTCTTGTCCGGATGTAGTCCTAAGGCAAGCTATTTGGTCAGCTAAACCCGGTACTTGGAGGCTCTGGATGTGTATACACCCTTCATGCGAGCAGTACGCACCTTTTTGTATGCCCGCTTGACATCTGCCTCTTCACAAGACTTCTCCACTGAATAGTCAGCTCAGACATCCCCTTCGCCAAGCGTAATTCAGGCAACTTACCAGCCAAAATCTTGTAATATTCATGATGCTGGCAGCTCTTGACTCTCTTGACGACTTCCATCTGTTTTGGTGTATACTCCCTCTTCTTCGTCCCTGATCCACTAGCCTCGGCATTGGCAGCTCCCGCCGCAGTCTTGTGTCCAGGACGTTGATGTGCCGAAGTCACATGTTCCTCCACCCCTGATGCTTTCGCCGCGCCTTGTGGTGTAGATGCCCCAGAAGATGCCGGTGCGGACCCATTGGTACTACTGACCGAGATCTCCCGCTCGACAATGGTCACCATAGCATTACCTTCTGGGGTACTGTAGAGTGATACCGACTTTTTCGCGAACTTGATTGCCGAGGTAAGGTTGCCGCCGTTGCGATGTTTCTGAGCGATGGACAGACATCTGAGTGCCTCTTCCTTGTTGACCTCCATCACTGGGAAGAATGCTGAGCAGCAGCTGAATCGGCAAGAGAATGTATAGATGGGTAGGATAGAGCCACGTCTCAGTTAACTGGACAGAGGACCGAACACGAGTTGCCTCTTTTAGCAGTATTTACACCCGCTTGCCCAATGTGCTCGCCACCACCTACCATCCCTCGACATCACTATACTCGATCAAATACAGTCATAATGGTCACCACCCACACTGTATACCTACGCCTACCGTCTCCTATCACGCCGCTCGTCCTCGAACTACCCCTCACTACCCTGATCAACGATGTACCTGTTCCATCAAACCTGCGCGACAACACATACCTCCGAACCGCATCTACCATCCCCTCCCCATCAACACCCCTCTCGGCGTTATGTAACGCCCACAACCCCTCTTTCCCAATAACCTTAGACCTCTGCGCAAGACTGCAAGGTGGTAAAGGTGGTTTCGGAGCCCAACTGCGAGCAGCTGGTGGTCGAATGGCTTCGGGTAAAAATCAAAACACCGATTCATGTCGTGACTTGTCGGGCAGAAGGCTTAGTACCATCAAGGAGGCTCAGCGGTAAGCTTACCTTGGCTATTTCTAGAGGCCAAGTCTGATGAACAGTCAAGCAGAGCTACTTGAATCTGCCCCTGCTCTACGCGCCCAGGCAGTAGCAGCTGAGAAAGCTAAGCTTGAAGGCCTTGAGCGATCTCTCGGTATCTCGTCTTCAGAAGCGGAATCGTCTTCATCAGGGAGTAAGCGACTAGCCGACTTGGATGTTGAGGAAGTTGCTAGGAAGAAACATAAATTCAACGATAACGCATATCTAGAAGAAAGCAGGGAAATCAATGATAACGTCCGCTCTGCTGTCACTGCAGGCAAGTTTTCTGCAACTGTCCACTGACCGAGCTGATGAGCAGGTCTCCTCAAGAAAAAGAAAAAGAAGGCTGCGGCTGGCGTAGAAGCGGGGACTGAGAAGAAGGAAGTCAAAGTCGCCGCCGTTGGGACTAAGAAGGTCGAGAAGGACAAGATTGCCATGCCACCACCAGTCGCGGCCAAAGCTGCCGTCGCGTGAGCTTGTCCCAGCGGCGGCTTGGCACGATCGAGCGCCGAGGACAAGGCTACTGGTCGACCGTGACCGACGCAGTACGAGCATTTTCAATTAGAGTTCTCGTTTTGTACGCGTATAAGAATCCTGTATGTATTAGTTCGGTCCGGCTCTTATCCCACTTCGCGTTAGCTTTTGCCTCGCTCATGCCTTCGTATGCTCATCCGCTCGCCATGCAAGGCATCCTCTTGCGATAGACCCGATCACGCGGAGAGGCATGCAATAGAGTTCCATGCGCGTGAGCATAAACAAGCGTCGTACTCTCTCTCGAGCTACTGCAAATTCCCTGTTTACGTTAATTAATTGACGCCTTCTCCTCATTCGACTTCGTGACTGGGCAGCTGGTCCATTGATGCCGGAATGGCGCCAGCCTCGAGCTGCGACCGGTCTAGGAATATGACCGGCGACAGCTGGCCGTTGGTTGTTTGAGGGTTCGAGCGACTACAAAGCATATAAACCTTGACCGACCGCGCTCCTCATGGCATCATTGACATTACTTGACAATATCAATTCGCCTCAGATGATTTCGCATACGATTGTTGCCTTTGTTTTCGCCCTGCTGAGCTTGTCTGTCGTGTCGGCCCGCAGCGCTGGCAGCTACACTCGGTGCATTCGCACAGGACGTCGAACTGGGATGGCACATTATCGAGGATGGAAGGTTGTCGGAGACGATGTCAGTAGACTTCCGAAGGTATCAGCCGAAGGCTAATGAGACAGACAGTGGAGACATCAACAGTCAAGTCGGAGCGAGAATGCATACAGGCATGCTCGAAATATGGCAATGGTGGGTGCGCGTCTTTTGACTAGGCTGATGGCAGGCTGTAGCGGAGTTTCCTATTCAAAGACCCACTCGCTATGTTACCTGAAAGGAGATGATCATGATCAGTGGAAATATAAGCGGAGTATGAACCGAGAGGACGGAGTCGACCTGATTGGCGGATGTGCAGCTTGGTCAGGGATCGGTACGCGATGTTACCCTCGGTGCGAACTTCACTGACAAGTAGTACCAGCCGATATGGATGCCAGTTGCTGCCGTGGGTAACAAAGTGAACATATTGGGAACGAACTGTACATGTATACATCATTATCATCTGCTCGAATCTATGAGCATCCTCAGAGATTCTACTCCTCATTAATCACGTTTTCATCAGTTTCGACATCTTCCCAATTGTCCAAATAATCACTCTCATCCGAGTCGCTTTTGAAAGTCACCCTCCTCTTCTTTCCAGGCTCGTAGTTTTCCACGCGTTCTTCCAGAACGTATTCTGCATCGATGAGGATTTGGCGTAATTGAGACCACTTCCGTACAACTTGGTTCCTGCTGATGCCCGCGAGCAAGAGGAAGAGTAAAATGGGGTGGCTTAGGCGATCTGATATGTCAGCTTGGTTCGAACTGAATTTGATATGGCTCACAGTATACACTAAACTCGCGGAGACCTTTCTGAGTCGGAGTGAGAAGTGTGCCCAAAACCGTGAGGAGCGAAGGTGCTACATCGATCAAGATGAAGAATCCGATAAATTGATACGTCGAGCTATGCACAGTCCGCAGATCGGTAGAGAACGAAGTGCGATAGCACTGTCCATCAGCTCACGTCCCATGTCAACAGTAAGACTCCACTAGACTCCACTCACCTCCCTCATCTGCTGACCCAATACCATGGGTCGGATTCCCCCCCTGGGAGGGTGATCCGAGTCATGCGTGATGGCCACATAAGTCAGCATGACTATCAGACCCATCGCCCTACATAGTCAGCGTTCAGCATCAAGATTGTGCGAGACATACCAAGCTTCCCAAAAGTGAAGAACAGGAGTATATGACTTAGATCCGTATCGAAGCGGCATTGCGATATACAGTTCCCAGCCAATCCCTACCACGGACGGAATGGTCAAGTAAAGGGTCGTCAGGACATACGTCCTTGCCAGGGCGCCCATAAGAAGCCGCTTAGCTCGGGTGGATGCGTCTGATCGACGTAGTCGACCCGCTAGTCGAGAGAGGACAACATGTTTGCGGACCGCTTGACCGAGATAATACACGGCCCAAATCATGTATACGCCAGTCAACTGCTCGATCAGCGCAGCTCCGACTTGAACGCTAGTAGACATACCCAGTTGTAACCATCATGCACAGGGTGTTCAAAAGCCCGATCCAGGATCAGTCGCCCCACGATAAGCGGAGCCAATAAAGCCGTAGCAACAACTGCACCACTGAGGGCTAAAGCGGTATATACAACCGCGTGGATCCGAGTTCGCCAATATCGAGGTAGCCAGACCACTTTGTAATCTTTCACAGGATCGCGCTTGGCGTGTTTCGCAGCCTGATTCTGCTGGACCATAAGCAGACCGCCGTCTTCAGTCAGAGGTCTGCCGAGATTATCGAGCCGTACGAAGACTCCTCGACCTTTTCGTACTTCTGGCTTGAGTAGGACAACACTATCGGCTGCCGGTACTCGAGCCCAAGTCTCGCTGGTATTGTATTTTCCCAGAGCGATTTGAGCAAAAAAATCTAGGATGCGCCATGTTCGTAATACCGCAGGACTTTCGATCTTTCTCGTACGGTCATTGTCGGTCAACATGTAGGTCAAGTTGAAAGCGTTGGCGGTGATATCCCACCATCGCCTCATCCATCGACGACCTCGGTTACCGAAGCGAAGTGCAGTCAGAGTAGGGCCGATAGCGATCGAAAAAAATAGCAGATCAAATGGAACGGTCGAAACGGATTTACTGTGTATGTCAGCAGAGAAGCATGGTAATTGACTCACAAGGACGATGATGTTCGCAATGGTAGGAGTTTCAGAGCGGCAAAAGGTGCCATAGATAATGTCCAGCAGGTCGCGCCAAACAGGAAGATCGCGACGATAGTGTACATCACTGCTGATATACCAAGCTGTTCATCAGCGTCATCCTTGGCATACGCGGTGAGCGTACCTTGCGAACTTGAGACATGGTCGGTCTCTCAAGGATATCCTTGACAGGGTTGTACGACCGCTCTGTAGGATCTCGAATGAAGAAAAGGACTCCTTTTCTGCACATCTACTCTGTCAGCCTATCCTAGAGCTCCACGGATGAGAACGTACCTTTCTCAAAGTCTGCAAGAGGCCGGCGAACATGAACATGAATCTGTACGTCAGCAGGCTGCGGATAAGGGATGGGAGAATATGTACGAAGTCCCAATGATCCAAGTTGCAAACAAAGTCCCGAACGGAACCTCGTAAAGATGCTCGAGTAGCTTCTCGAGTGACCAGTTGGGCGCTAGCGGAACTACACAGACTTGAATGACTCCCCCGATGGTAGTTGGGAAAATCACCAATTCGGCAAACATGAAGAACGCAAGCTGGCTTATCAGCTTCTTCTGTTGTTCAGCAAGATGCGCTCACTTTGAGATATTGAGCGATGTCGGAGACGTGACCAGAGACTTGACCACCCGGCTGACGTCTGAAGCCTGCTGGGTCGAGTGCGATGAACATCAGCAATGCAAAGATGACGGCGTATCCGTAGCCCATGGTCCACAATCGGTGGGAGAGGGTGTTGGTGGTCAGGATCCTGGTCGACCAGACCCCATGTGTTTCATACGCCTTGATGGCGTGTTCTTGCGCAGCCTTGCCGATGAAGGCAAACACGTCTCCGAGCGTGGTGGCAAATCTCTCGCGGATAACAGGCGGTATGGTTGGTAGCCAGTCGACTTTGGGTAATGAGGCATCTCCAAGCCCAGCGGAGTCCGCCACGATCTTCTCTAGGGCCATGATCGACGATAACGCGGGCATGACGACGACCTGCGCTAGGATGTCGTAAATCACCCGCAATACCGGGTCGAAGACTAGGCGTGCGCCCTTGATGACCAGCAAGGCCGAGTAGGTGGCAGCATGCCAGTAATTAACAGAGAGGAAGAGTCGTCCGATCCAAATAGGAATTCCGACAAGAATAGACATGGAGGCACCGACTATGACGAAACCAAAACATACCTGCATGGTGAGCAGTGTCTTTAAGCTAGACCGTCCAAACTTACGTTCTGCGCCAGGTTCTGTATCGGGCCAATCAAGCCAACGACTACCATTCAGCTAAATCCGCACAAGATCAAGGGTCAACTTACCTTCCAGAACCCCATTCCAATCCTCACGATCGAGCTCTTCCATCTCTTCTTGTTCATGGTCATGATGATGATGGTGGTCATCCACAGGTGCTTCCAGCTCCGGCTCATCCTCATGCTCGTCTTCATCCTCGCCATCCTCGTCCTCCGCATCATCCTCAGCATCGTCGTCCGGGGCGACGGGAACAGCACCGGGTATTGTAGGGGGTATGAAAGCGGGAAGTGGAGGTAGATCTACTGGTCGATGAGGGACACCTGGGCGAAGGGGATCACGGATGAAATAGCGAGTACCATTGGGATCGGGCGGAATATAGGTGTTCTGTACTGGATGGCGATATCCGTGGTTGGTATCCACTACGTGATGTCCATCGGCATCAACAAACAGAGCTTGCGTATTACTGATGAGAGTTGAATTCCCCGGCTTTCCTGGGCCCAGGTCCGAAGCGGCCAGGTCCCGCTTCATACGTTCTAATTCCGATAGTGGAGGTGTTTGAATACTCCTGTCACGAGCGATACTGGATGGTGATGACGAAGGCTGGGCCGCCATTGAGTGGGACGAACGGTCAGGATCCCCACCGCTATCGTCCGTTTCCCATCCTTCGGCATCTTCAGCGACGGCATCGACATTGCTCGCCCCTGCAGCTCGAGAGGACTCTCCGAGTTTAACTGGCGATTCGAGAACGCCACGTCCGGCGGTCTGCGAATCCTCCATATCCGAAAAAGCGCTCCCAGATCCCACCTCCTCCCTCGACTGCCTTGATTGTCGCTTTTCAAAGCGGGCAAGTCGTGCTTGACGCAATTGCTCTGATCCACTGGCAGGGTCTGATCTTCCTCCTGCGCTATCAACAGCAGACGTGACAATCGGTATTTCATGCTCATCATCATTGTGATTCAGCCCTTTGACCAATGTTTCGTCGAGTAGTTCCGGAGCGGTATACGAAACATGTTCACCGAAACCTTTATCGTCGGCATTGACGGGTCGAGGTGGTGTCGATGCTTGAGGCGGTGAAGTCACAAGAGGCGTCTCGTCAGGATTGGCTGTAGCCGGTATAGGCGGCGATAGTGTGTTGTCTGGTCGCTGGACAGGAGCGGGACTGTCCGTTGATGTCTTCTCGATCGCTGCTGGATCCTCTGGTGCTCGCGGATTACGCTCACCACCAAACTGGTCTTGTGCGCCAAGCGCTTTATAAGTCCCAGGGCTATATCCTTTTTTTGCGTCGACGAGTCGTTCTATGATACCATGAGCAGTCGGGTACAGGATCATGATTTTAGCCTCTGAGCTATTTCTCAGATCACCCACGGTCCAATCGGGATCGAACTCCATGATCTGTTTGACATAATACGGATTCAGAGGTGCCTCGCCAATGAACGGATTGCCGTGCAAATAGGTTTGTATCTCACCGAGGCGGACTTCAAGCCGAGACACCTCGGTTGATAGGCTGAACATTGTTCTCTTTGCCTTTTCGAAAGCTTGTACCTTGAGCAGATTGTCGACGAGCGATGCGTCCTTGTCCCATTGGCAGGCTAGATAAGCCTCGTGACGGTCCTCGTATACGATTCCATTCATTGCCCGTATCGGTTTGCGAGGCGCTGGACCCGCGTCTGCCGGTTTCGATGGGTCGGTAAGGACATGTTGTGCCATCCATTCGCGGATCAGCACCAAGCCTAGGACAACAGCGGCTAGGATGAGAGTGAGGGCCTGCCCGCGAAAGATGTAGCCAAGGGCTCTGATTTGTCAGCGACTAATCGACGTTCTTGAGCTTGACGTACGTGTCTTGTTCTCCCGCATTCCATCTCGTCCACGAATCTCGAGCCAGAAATCCAGCGACACTGACAGGGTGGGTGAACATGTGTCGCACCGCAATTCGAGTCTCATTATCCCATCGTAGAGATGGGGTCGAAGTAGCATTTGTCGATAGCGTTGCGTTGTCTGCTTGAATATCAGTCAGCGGAGGCGAGGGAGTCCTACGGATCAGCACTCCCGGCCCCTGTCACGATGTGGTACTGACAAGAAATCTGTGGCCCATAGTAATGTCCGCAAAGATGACATGTTGAGTGCCGGTAAAAGAATGAGCCAAGTATTGGTAGCGATCCATAATCTGAATATGCGACGACTCAGTTGAGAAAGCCACATCAATCCTTGTCGCACATAGACTGTGGGCGGTATCGTCTGAGGAATGTAGTCGGGATACACTGGGCGTCAGAATATCCGGAAGATAAAGACTGCTGAATTCACCCTTGGTAAAGTTGTACTTGTAACCACAAATCTCGCAATGCTTCTTCTGACTGGCTGCCAACCAGCTCTTGAGGCTATGCAATCAGCTGCCGAGATCTCGAGAAAGCATTTGACAGTACGCACCAGTCAGGATGCACATATCGTACTGATCCGCGACATTTACAGGGATAAACCAGAGGCATTTCCTCGTCGCCCTCCACTCGGCAGACACGGCAGACATCTGGCCATCAGCGAACTTCAAGAGCTCCAAATTCAGGAATTTTACCTTCCTCCTCATTTTCAACTGGAGGGATGGGCAGCTGTGCCTCCAGCGGTGAGCTATCTGATCCTATCTCTGCCATTGTATATGTATCGTTATAACATGACAGGGCACATTAATGGGGTGATTTGTACAAAGGTCGGCCTCAAGTTGAATCTCAGCAGCCAGCCGAATGGAAAGATCTAAAGGGGAGTATCCGATAAGTAAAACAACCATATATACAGTATGGACCCAGCGCTACCAGTTATTCTCCTTGACTACCTTGGCTTCTTCTATGATATATCTCCCTAGAGTCAGCTTAGATGTGGGTGGTAGATGCACCTTCTTTGTATTTCTCATGTCCGTTAGGTGCCGAGATGTACATCCACCCCAGCAGGCCATTACAACTGATACAGTACAGATTGGCAACCACATGCTTGCCAGTCCTACGAGTCAGTGATGTAGCTTGCAGTATATTTCAGCCACATGTGAGGGACAGATCACCCACATTAGCGTTCTTTCCTCACGTTTACCTATTCTGGTATTGATCGTCGAATTCATCAGACTAGCACACATGAGTAACTTGACCGTCTTCGATGAAGGCAGCTCACAAAGCCCTTCCAGATTGCCCATTGAATGCCTTCGATACTAGCTCATCTTGTAAGGCCTGGTAATTAGCTATAGTCAGTCAAAGCATATTGGCATACCACCACCTCGGAGCATTTTTGGCACGAATACACCGCTTTATCGTCCGGAAGGTGGTGCAGATTAATGGCCGCAGGGATGTTTGAGCTGCTTTCGCCTCGTCCTGGTGACATCCTTAAGATCGACGCCAGCAGCAAAGCTACATGAGCACACAAAATGCTCAATGATGGTGATTAGTACCCTTTGATCGGGACTGAACCCGAGTCCCACGTGAGTCCCGCCAAGAGTTACACGACCGAGACGACCGAGACGACCGAGCGTAATCTGATCATGTGTACCCACAGCGACTAGCGGTGGACGCAACTCCTCGCGCTGACATCCTATGCCTGCTTCTACTCGACAGCCGTCGGCCTGTTTTCCAAGATGATCGCCAATCCAGATGTCACTTTCAAAGACCCATCTGAATCATCGTCGGCCGCACCACACCCATGTGACTCATGCCGGCAATCTAAACTGAGATGTGACCAAACCCGACCGACCTGTGATACCTGTCGGAAACGGGATAAGGCTGTGAGGCCTTTCTTTCCTTTTTGCCCTGTGTCATAGTACTGTCGGCTGACCCATAGTGCAATTACTCTACTGCCGACGCCTATCCTGATGGTCGTGTGAGGCGGTTTCACAGGCGGTCGAGAAATGGTTGCTCTCATTGCAAGACCCGAAGGGTCAGGTGTGATGAGAAAAGGCCAGTATGCGGAGGATGCAAGCGGAAAGGAGCCGAGGATCTGGTACGTGCTGCTCGAAGTCCCTACGGCAGTGGCTAATGAGCAGTGTATCTATACTACTGATCGTGCTCGCTCTTCTCGGTCTAAATCACCGACCGCCGCTCCTCCCTTGGTACATGTGGACACTACGCAGAGCATCGTGAATGAATCTGCTAGTATTCTCCCTTCGGAACCTTCGGCGCAAACCATCGACTACTTTTCTCACCTACAAACCGCTCAACCGACCTTTACCATGAACCCGGCAAATAATGCCATGTCAGTCTGGAATCCCAACACCTCCACTCCCAGTCCATCATCACTACTAGCGTCTCTCTTCGGTCCCCAGGCGGTCGATGTCTTTCAGCCTCATGTTCAATCTGAAAATCAGCATTCAGCTTTTAGCTTCGAAGACGCTCTACGCCAAAGTTCCGCTTCATACCCACCAACCGGAGGTGCCCAGATCGATTACAGCTACAACAATGTTCTACCTGCAGTGTCCTCGGACCCACGATTGGCCAATGGATTCGGCTGGCAATGCCATGACCTCTCTACCTTTCACGAGAGTGAACGACTATCGCGAGAAGTCACTAGTTCGGATTCTACACCTATCAGTCTGAACTCTGATACCGCCTTCAACTCGGCTTTCTCACTGGTACAACCAGAATTTCGTGATCGGCCGGAGCATCCTTCATACTTGTTTCAACTCCAAGTTCTAGACCAGCCCGATCAGATGATCCAATTCTTTCCCTCTTTGGAGCAACGTCATCAGGTATGAGACCGGCGCTCCTCATCTTCGTCCGGACTGACGCTACAGTTTCGTCATTTCTTTCATCAAACATCTCGATCACTCCTCGTCGTTCCCACACCTCACGCTACAAATCCCTTCCTATGCCACTTTTCCCATTTAGCTCTTGGGGCACCGGCAGGCCATAGTATAGCACATGACGCATTCCGCTTAGCTCTACTGTCTTTGGCATCAGTCGACTTCGGGATCAAGATGGACCAGTCCGGAACCACAATGGGGGAGAACGCAATGTACGCGACTAGTGATGAACAACGAGTGGAATCCTTCAAGCGACTCAGAGCATGCTCGGTAGCTGGTATATTCAAGGAGAATCCCAATGATGTGGATTTGGGAATCGCTACCGTGGTCGCACTCAACATACGTGATGTACGTGCCTGGTCTGTGGACAGGCAGGAGGGCTGACGTGCAGCGATTAGCCGGATGTCAGGACTGGGAACTCCCACTCAGGATCGGGCAGACTATAATAGAAGAAGCCGGCGGCGCAGCGGCATTGATCAATGCTCGCCCCACAGCCGACCGGCGGTTTCTGGTGGAACAAATGGCAATTTTGGAACTCATAGGTGAGATCGTCAGCAGTACGCGAGGCCGGCAGGCTCATCCTTTAGGTCACCTGACAATCTGGGTAGCTCCCAGGATATTTGCGTGGGACAATGAATGGTTCGGGTATCATGAGACTGGTCAGTCTGACAATGATAGCTGAAGTACAGCTGACAGTCCAGAGGCAGGAATGGACCATATTCAATCTGTGTACGGCTGGACACGAGAGGCCGCCATATATTCTGCAAGGGTATAGTCATTTCTTTTTGCCAAGAGCTGGCTGATTTAGGCAGACAATGATCCTTTGTGGTGAAGCTCGGGATGTCGATGCTATGCGGGAAGCTCAACCTAAACCAATCTATAGACAACTCAAGGCTCTTATCGAATCTCGCATGATGTCTCTAGTGAAACGAGTCAAGGACTTTATACCTCAAGGAGTCCTCGTTAGGCAAAATGTCATGGTAAGTCTGCTCATCTCTATGCCATATCGATGGCTGACCTCTCAGCTTGGTTCATTACCTCAAGAAGTGACGGTCGGAGTTCTTGGAATAGCAGGCTGTATGGATCTGTGCCTACGTACAGTGATCCTCATGGACGACATCAAAGCACCAATCGTTCAGGCTGAAGTGACTGCTATTCTCGACATCTCCGAACAATCCATGTCAAGAGGACACTATGCGGGGTATGTATCCCACTTCAGCTAATTGACCCATAGCTGATTTCCAGACTTCTCCTGCCTCTATCGTGGGCAGACGGTGTCGCGCATGGACCTGTGGCAAAGACTCGAGCGAAATCACTACTGAAGTTGCTCAAGGGTCATTATCATCTCAACCGAGCTCTTCTCGAGCTCATAATCAATCTAGATTGGGCTTCACTCAATAATCTCGCATTGCACGATTGGGAGGCGTTTTTGCGGAAACGTGGGTTCTATGTCCCTTGCTTCTGAGCCGGGTTTTGCATAGTTGTAAAGTATACAGAATGTCGACATGCGAAATTTACAGAAATATCATCTTGTTGTGTGCGCGACCATCAGAGCCTGGAACCAGCCAAGAACTCTTATGAGCCCCTTAGTCGATCACAAAGTCTCGACTCTCTCCCTCGAGCTTTTTCAAGTCTCCCTCCGCCAGTGGATGGATTGAGATTGCCCCTTCTTCTCTCCAAATACCCCACCAGGTCGTATCGTTGTCATCCCCGTTTACTGCTAGAGCTCGAAGAGTTGGCAGCATTACGGCAAGTCTGCGTGCTATATCGACTTGAGTACCCCTCGGAAAGCAGTATGACCCGACCTGTAGCAAACGGAGTAAGGGTAGTTCTTGCAGTGGTGAGAGGATATCGAGCTTGCTCGTTAGCTTAGATCTCGCGGAGACAGGTCGACTCACAAAGATCTCACGATCAACGACATGCCTCTCCGTGCTCTTTGCTAGTGGTCGATCAAGGAAGAGCTCGCCGACATGCCCTCCTGACTCTTTCACTAGCGATTCCAAGACACCCTTCGCATTCTGACCCCATTCCTTGATGGGTCCACACAATGTCAAAGCGCAGGGCCTCAACGCTTCCCCAGTAGGGGCCTTTCGTCTCCTCAATTCCGCTAGGAGATTTGTAATGTCCAAAGACCTGATCTTGTCCATATCGGCATCTAGGACCAAGTACTCGAGTCGATGAGCATGTCGAATCAGGTGGAAGGTTGATACAAATGTTGAGGCTGTCGAGAAATCTTCATATCCGGTTGGGGGTCTGGAACGTTGTCTCCATCCAAATGATCTGATTCGCGACGCAAGGGGAAGCGGCGAGGAGGTTTGAACAAGGGGATAAGGTGACGACCGACCTGATAGAGTGACTTCCGGTTGTGTAGATGGTAGAAATGACGGTGGGGTCAGATGTAGACTGGGATGAGGTATGAGGGTAGCGAAAGCAAGTACCAATGTCGAATCATCACTCTGATCCGCAAAGAATGAGAGATGCTCTAGATTTGGCAAGGCTTGTAGTAACGAAATCAAGAGTGCTGATTCTCGCCAGCAAGACCGAGGTGTAAGATCAGGATCATCCGGTTGATCAAACATATTTAAGTCTATGATTATTGACCTACGATTAGTATCTGACCACGGGCGAGCAGGGACTCACTTGACATATGATGCCCAGTCATCTTTGCGCTGTACGACTTTAGGTATAGATTCCACAGATGTCACTCGTATACATCTAAAGAGGACGACCTTGACTTCTTTGCGGACCCGTCGACATGTCCATCCAAACTCAATCAGAGAGTCCAATGCAGCCTGCCGGGTCGGCGACATATCGACCGTCGAGAAGATCCCCCATGCTTCCCGTCAGCAAAGTCGGACAGCGACAAAGGAGCTTACTCAAGCGGTCCTGCTGCGTGAGGACAAGGGGGTCGTAGAGTTGTTCCGCAATCAAGCGTAATACCTCACTCGGTAGATCCAATAAGCCCCTTTTCCTGAGCCCATTCATTTTGAGGGCAGGCAGTACAGTGGTAGCGATGGTGACAGTTGCATTCTGTGACTGTCTGTCTGCTTAGACAGATGTCCCCATAAAGTGTGTATTTAGTTGGAGGATTAAATTGAATTGGTTGGCTCGAGATAAGGTTTTGTTCCTGATTTTCACATGGTTCTTCCTGCGGAATGCGTATATAAGCGAACATAGAGGTGTACACGTAGGTTGGCGAAGGCGTGTCAAATCCATATAGCATGCAAAGAGAACTACTTATATACTACTGCTACTAATCCACACCTATCCCTTGAAGATATAACCGTCCTCGTGAGCGGGCTGGTACTTGTCGTGTAGCATCTCGGCGAGTCGCTGGTACTCGACATCTTCCTCGGTGTGCTCGAAACGAACCAGCTTCCAGTCGGATCCAGCAGCCTGCTCATCCTTTCTTCGTTGTCGTTGCTCGTTCTGATCGTCAGCTTTAGCTTGAAGCAGAATGATGAATGGCTTACCTCTAATCGAGACTTGTCTTTACCGGCAGCATCATAGTTTCCTGTTCTGATACCATTTGCGACAGCCTCCCAGAGTTTCCTACTCTCCCATTCGCCCTGCTCAGACAGAGGAGCTACAGTCACCTCCTCCTTGGGGGCTGAAGTGTCGAGGAAGACGGGTCCTTTTGATGATCCAACGTGCGAGACACCAGTCCATTGACCCTCGAAAGACTGGACAGAGTGGCCGTTCTTCGACAAAGCAGCTTTGAAAGAGTGAGGCTTTCCGCTGAAATATCCTTTGCCCTTGTAGTCGATCTGGAATGAGCAGTGTTTGGACAAAATATCATGACACATACCAAGGCAGAGAAACCGGTGCTAGCTTGAATAGCGTTACTGTCGATAACCTCAATGTAAGGGGATCCCCAGATGATACCGTCGATCCGTAACTTAGCTATCTCGTCAGCCTTCCGTACGAAGTGAGTGTTGACGGTACGTACGGAGAGTGATCAAGTACTTCTCCTCGGCGCCGCCAGCCTTTGGCTTGACTGTCAAGATAGCATGACCGGATTGCTTAACTGGATGTTTAGCAGGAATTCCGACCAGAGGCTGAGCAACATACCGCTCATGGAGGTTCCACTGAAAGTGGTCTTCTGACCAGAGTGGCCCTGTAGCGAGACGCCGGCCTTCTTGTTCTCGATGTGGTATGCGGTCTGGTGATCGTCAGCTAGCTTACAGATCGGCTTCACGTCCACGTACGACAGGGGGATGATGGGAGACCTGCTCGACTACGAGGACGGTCTCTCCTCGACCATTCTGGTCGGGCCAAGTTCCGTAGAATAGTTCTCCAAGGATGGGGTTGAGGGGCTGTTAATCAGCCCAGCTCGGATATCAAGCCAGAAATGGTTGTCCTACCTTCTTCTCAGAACCCATCTTCTCGTTTCGGGTCTAATTGTCAATACCCACTCAGTGGCGACTTGGGCAAAACACGTACAGTGTACTGTCCCTTCAGGGTAGCAATGAACCACTTGACAACCCGTTCCATCCTCTCCTGCTCACTCGATCCCTCGGAGATGGCGGCGAATAGGTCGGGGTGTTCGCACCAGTATGCCGGGAACTCGGTAAGTGAAGTAGGCGATAGAATAACTGTTTCACGTCAGCCATCGATCTCTCCGCCGGGCGAGCTTCAAGCTTACAAGGTGGAGCAGTCATGCTAGACAGATCACCAGTCATGTGGACTAGGGACTTGACAAAAGAAGCCCATCCGGCTTTCTGTTCCGCTGGAACGGCTGATCCTGTTAACATTAGCTCCAATCATACGGCGGGTCGACAAAGGAGTGAGAAGGAGCGCGATGCATGGCGCAGTAGCTTTTCAGCAGTGATGACTGGGAAAACGTACCTGCTTCGGCTTCTGACATCTTGCTTGGTATTGGTCTGATCTGCTAGGTGCTTAATAGAAAAGTGAACGATTCGAATGAAAGCGATGGAGATGCGCGATTAACGGGTTATAGCTTTCACGTGTACGACTTTCAAGCTGAAACCAATGTGTCTGAGTATCTACTTTGCGATGTTGATCGGTCCGTCGATGATATTGACAGGCAGAGTGATGTTGTTTGCGTAAAGTCTACGAGATGTGTTGGTTCTACTATTCTAAGAGTACCACAGGGCTATGACGGGGAACAGACCTTTGGTTACGTAGAGTGTACGGTTACGAGAGTACGACTCTGAATTATAGCACGTGGATGTGGCACCCTAGGTTCAAGCCAAGATTCTGTCCCTCTCGTTTTGAATGTGGATGCATTGTTGAGCTATGTATATGCAAGAATCGTCACTGACCGGCGTGATTCGGCCGTGTGCAACCGTCTGTCATAAGGTATGGGAATCGTTGAGGGTACTTTTGTAAGTAGTCAGGAATATCGTTGAAATAATTTGATGGGTGAAGTGGACCTGATTGGGCCAGTAGATCCTTGAATGAGAAGGCTTCCTTAATCGAGTCAGCCAAGAGCCGGATATCCATATTGGAAGCTCACAGGGTACATGCCGAATGGATCCTCTCCTCGACATACCCTTCCTCGCAGCACATCCTCACTCATGATCGATTTATCCCTGACACGATCATTATGCGCATATCCCTGCATCTTGGCCCTCATATCATCCAGTGTAGCGAAGCAGAAGGAGCAATGCCATCCTGCGCCTTCTAGGAGCCAGTCTGACCCTCTTCCATGGTGATATGTCAGTTCTTCCGCGCCAACAGTCACCACTCTCGGTCTCCAGTAACCTGTATCGAGTAATGGGAAGTTGAACGAGTAGCGGTAATTCTTGACATTCAGGTGAAGCTGAGTAGGGTAGTCGGAGCACGATGTGAGCAGGTCGAGCGTTTGGCGGGAGATGATCTCGTCTATATCGGACTGTATCACCAGTGATCCCTGTTGGATCTCACCTCTCCTTTTCAGATCATTCAGCAGTTTTGCTATTGTCTTTCGTTGCTTGATCTCATTGTCGAATGATCCGACAGGTAGATTAGGCTCCATGCCTTCAACAGCTTTGTATAGGATTCGCGCCCCTCCTTCTTCTGCAATTTTATCGAATCGTGCCCTCTGTTCCGCAAAGAACAACGGCTTCGGTTTACCAGAGAACGTCATTGGTGATTCTACAATCACAAAGATCTTGACAAAAGGCGAGTACTCTCGTATTCTGATCTCCAACATATCCAGCTCGGTCGATATCGGAATCGCATCCACAATCATAGGTCGTTCGGCTGCCATCGGTCGTGGCGTCCAGCCATGTAATCGACACCAGTCTCTTTTGCCGGTTATGGGGGGTGGATAGTGTGGTATCGTTGTGAATGGTCGCATTGGGCCATCCCATAGTGGTCGGATGAGATACACGAAGTCCCGGCGGAATGTGCCGATAGCGGTCGCATTGAAGAGGAACAAAAGTGAAAGGATGAGAACGAGGAGGAATGATTTCGGCCGGCGACGTATACGACGATAGTATCGTGTGAAGGGGCCCTCATGGTTCCCGTATGGACCATCACGCTCCTCATCCAGTGTGAGGGGAAGTAGCGCTCTGGAAGCCATAGTAAGGCAACCCACCTAACGTATACACTGCTCGGTCATCCGGCAGGCCATATGCACCTGCACGTGGTAAATTCGACACCGTGAGAAAGTTAATTGGCAAAAAGTTGCTGGACGGTGGTGAGATCCGTATACGCTAAACACCATAACCACAACCTATACCACAATCAGCATGACGTTCGACCCGCTGTCGCCGTCTCTGGCGTCAACATCAACGGATCATACCACTTTCCGAACATTGACAAGGGAGAGGGCATTCCGACACCCTCCGACCGACGGACCTGATATCGCTGCTCTGGAGGAATTGGTTAAACCGCATATCGAAAGTTTCAATGCTTTGATTGACGATGCCGGTAAGTACAGCTACTTGAGGAAGAACCATTGCTGATCCGTAGACGGAACTGGAATATTGCAGCTTGGTGTGAATGATATCGGACAGAAAGCTGTGTTCGACGGAAGAGCAGCCGAGGGCAAGCCTTTTGGAAACAAGATTACTTGTGAGCATTGGATACGCCCTCAGGACCACCTCGCTGATACATAGACTCCATCACAGAGGTAGCACTCGGAAGGCCATTGGTTCCAGACCGGGTCAAACATGCTGTTGAGAGGAAGATTTTCCCCTCCGAGGTAGGTCACCCTTAACTTTGAGAGATCGTTACGCTGATTTGCAGGCTCGAGAGCGACTCACGTCCTACCGTTCACGTTTGACCGTCAATGTCAAGTGGACCCTGGAGACCACAGACGGCAACGTCATAGAACACAACGAAATCAAAGAATGCGGTTTACTACCTGTCATGGTTCGCTCTTCACGATGCAACCTACAAAACCTATCATCCCGAGATCTAGTCAAACATGGTGAAGAGTCTTCGTCCTTCGGAGGATACTTTATCGTAAACGGAAATGAGAAACTGGTCCGATACCTCGTTCTCCCACGTCGTCATAACCCCATCAATATTTTCCGACCTTCATTCGCGAAACGGGGAGTTTCGTACACTCCTTATGGATGTCAGATTCGATGTGTCCGACCTGATCAGACTGCTTTGACGAATACCGTTCATTACCTCTCGAATGGGGGTGCGACTTTACGTTTCGCATGGAGGAAACAGGAATATATGATCCCATTAGTGCTCATCTTGAAGGCGTTAGTCGACGCCAGCGACAAGGAGGTCTTCGAAGGCTTGGTTCAGGGTGAATACGATAATACATTCTTGACGGACCGAGTCGAGCTGCTTTTGCGAGGACAAAAGACCTGGGGACTGTACACTGGAGCCCAATGTTTGGATTATCTAGGAAGCAAGTTCAGGGTTGTCTTGAACGTACCGGAGGATTGGGAGAATACCAGGGTGGGAGGATATCTTCTCAGCAAGGTTGTTCTTGTTCACTTGCCGAATGCCCGGGACAAATACCGAATGCTCATGTAAGTTGGAAAGATCTCTCCAGACCAGCAATATCAGCTGACTCTCAGTTTCATGCTCCGAAAGCTATATTCGCTAGTATCTGGTGCTACATCTGCGGACAACCCCGATTCTCCTCAGCACCACGAAGTTCTCCTTCCCGGTTTCCTCTATGGTATGATTATCAAGGAACGATTCGAGGAAGCCCTCAACGGCGTCAAGGCCCAGATCACGGCGGATATGCGCCAAAAGAAGGATAAACCCTTTACAGACTGTGCGTAACCCTTGTGATCCTTGACGACATTGGCTGATTTGACAGCCAAATATTTCACCACTGTCCTAGCAAAGACCAATTGGGATGTTGGATCGAAATTGGCATATTTCCTCGCTACCGGAAATCTCGTCTCGCCGTCTGGACTTGACTTGCAACAGACTTCGGGTTACACAATCGTAGCTGAAAAACTCAACTTCTACCGATACATCAGTCACTTCAGGTGTATCCATCGAGGAGCTTTCTTTGCCGAACTCAAAACCACCGATGTACGAAAGCTTAGACCCGAGTCATGGGGTAAGTAATGTTTTTGCAGGATGATCTCTTGCTGATATCAGGTTTCCTATGTCCCGTTCACACACCCGATGGATCTCCCTGTGGTCTACTCAACCATTTGTCACATACCTGCAAGATCATCACTGCTGGCCTCGACGCTTCGCACATCCCCGGAATCTTGACTGCACACGGCATGACCCAAGTCTTCGCTTCCTCTATCGATGGAAGCCGTATGGTAGTCGTACAGCTAGACGGTCGAATTATCGGTTACGCCTCACCTTCAAAGTCAAAGTCACTGGCCAACATTCTACGTAAAATGAAGACTGAGGATGATTCTCGAGTCCCACTAGACCTCGAGATTGGATACGTCCCTCGATCAAAGGGAGGACAGTACCCCGGTCTCTACCTCTTCTCGAGTCGATCAAGAATGATGAGACCGGTAACATACCTGGAGAATGGCAAGACCGATCATGTCGGAACTTTCGAGCAAGTCTACATGGATGTCGCTTGTACGAAGGAGGAGATTGAAGTTGGTGTTTCTACACATGTCGAGTTGGATCCTACAAGTATATTGTCGGTCATTGCCAATTTGACACCTTTCTCCGATTTCAACCAGTCTCCTCGTAACATGTACCAAGTGAGCTCAATTTCTTCTTTCAATAAGACTTAGCTAATGACAGTGTCAAATGGGTAAACAATCTATGGGTACTCCTTCGACCGCTTTGAGCAAGCGTACGGACAACAAGATGTACCGACTACAATCTGGCCAAACACCTGTCGTCCGACCTTCCCTTCACAATCACTACGGGTTCGACAACTTCCCCAATGGGATGAACGCTATCGTCGCCGTCATCTCGTATACTGGATACGATATGGAAGATGCCATGATCTTGAACAAGTCGGCACACGAGCGAGGATTCGGTTACGGTACAGTCTACAAGTCCGACATCTTCGATCTCAAGGATGAACGCGGCACGACCAATCAGTTCCACTTCGGCTACGCTCAGGACATGAAACAGAAGGAGCATTCCAGCAAAGAGCTCATTGGAGATGATGGTCTACCTCGTGTCGGAGCCAAGATCCATCAAGGAGATCCGATTTGCGCTTATGCCGACACGATTTCTGGAAAGACAAAGTTCCATAAATACAAGGGGGACGAGACTTGTTTCATCGACGAAGTTCGAGTCCTAGGTTCTGATTTGGGCGATGCGCCATTATCGAAAGTGCAGATCAAACTACGAATCCCTCGATCGCCCGTCATTGGAGACAAATTCTCTTCTCGACACGGTCAAAAGGGTGTCTGTTCCCAGAAATTCCCCATGGTCGATATGCCATTCTCTGAAACCGGAATGCAGCCGGACGTCATCATCAATCCTCACGCCTTCCCCAGTCGAATGACTATCGGCATGTTTGTCGAGAGTATCGCCGGAAAGGCAGGTGCTTTACACGGTCTAGCTCAGGATGCTACTCCATTCCGATTCTCCGATGCGGACCGTCCGGTTGATTTCTTTGGTGAACAGCTCAAGGCCGCCGGGTACAACTATCACGGTAATGAACCCATGTACTCTGGTATCACCGGTGAAGAGTTCAAGGCGGATATCTATATCGGTCTAGTATATTACCAACGACTACGACACATGGTCAATGACAAATTCCAAGTCCGTACGACTGGTCCGGTGGACCCACTCACACGACAACCCGTCAAGGTAAGTTTGCCTCTATTCTATCACAGCTATCACAGCTGGACATAGCTAACAAGCAGGGACGAAAGAGAGCAGGTGGTATCCGATTCGGAGAAATGGAACGAGACGCCTTGATCGCCCATGGGACATCTTTCCTATTACAGGACCGACTGATGAACTGTTCTGATTACTCAACAGCATGGGTGTGCAGAAATTGTGGATCTCTCATTACTCTCGGATTCGATCAATCTCTAGGAAACGATGAGACAGGGAAGGAGTACTGTCGAGTCTGTGACAAAGAAGAAGATGGGGTCAAGGTCGAGGAGGGAAAGATCAGTGTGAACGTTCGAGGCAAGAAGGACAGAAAGGGAGTCATGGACGTGATTGCCGTTCCTTGTAAGTCTTCCTCATCTGTGTACAAAACGTAGCTGACAGGTAGATGTGTTCAGGTATCTGTGCGCAGAAATGGCTTGTATGGGTATCAAACTCAACGTCGCGGTGACATAGTCGTAGCTAGTCCTCGTTAGCTTAAGTCTTGTATGCATTTGTAGCTCTCTCTTCCACTGCATATTTCTCGGTCATTCGGCATTGGCCGGCTGATTGAATCCCGATGATATTCCGCCAGATCTCAGCCTTTCTTTTGCAAAACGAGTCGTCCAAGTACCTCTTGGCATGCTTTTTGTACAACAAAGCCCTAGATAGGCTCGATTTTGTAACATATCCCTAGGGAATAAAGGAACGATCTCATATACACGGGAAGAGAGCTCCAACTTGCCCGAAAGCCTATTTCGATTTCCCGAGTTTCAGTCCGAGTCCGAAGACACACACACAGATACCTGGATTTTCGGACTTCTATCCAAATTAGACCATTCTCTACGGGAATCTTGGACTGTCGAAACAAAACGGTGTTGACGTCGCTAATATTGTGGCCCTCTTGTCTTGGATCTACCTATTTACGACTTGGATCTACCTATTTGCGATTCGAATATCGGCGGGATGAGCCAAAGAAGAGATGATGAACCGGGGCCTTCTAGGTCACGCCCCACTTCTCCGAACCAAATGGACATTATACGAAGAGCGAAATCCAACACGAAGCATGTACTGCAAAGTACTAAAGCGACCGAGATCGAGATGCAACTTCGGCAATCTGTTCGCGAAGAAGGTGAACTGAGGCACCAAGATCTTGACGGAGAAGAGGAAAGCAAAGACCTACCTGTTCGCGAGCTGGGAATAGAGAATGGCTTCGGGTTGCGGAGTAGAAGTAAAGAGAAAACGATAGTAGTGGACCTTGGAAATGGACCTGAGGATGTAATCTTGATAGATTGGGCGGAAGGTGATCCTGAGGTGAGTCTCGTCCATGTCGCTGGGCCTGGTACTGATGAACAGAATCCATTCAATTACACCTTACTTCGCAAGTCGGTGATCTTGTTCACCGCTTGTATGATCACCCTTCTCACCGCCATCAACTGTACATCGACGGCTATCATCTCGAATTGGGGAATCGACTATTTTGGAGTTAGTCGAATACAGTTTCTGGTCAGTCAGACTGTTTTGATGGTCACTATTGCTTTTACACCAATGCTACTGGCCCCTGTCAGTGAAGCTGTGAGTCTGTGACCCTGACCAGTCACGACCAAGATCTAACTAGTAGATGGGTCGTAACTCGATCTATCAGGTGACCTCAGTCGTGTAAGTGATATACCACAGCTTTAGGTCAAGCTGACTCTGTAGTACCGCACTGCTCTTCCTCCCACAAGCTCTGCCTCGGAGCTATGCTGCTCTTCTTGTTGCGCGATTCTTCGTGAGTCTTGCAATTCATGGCTACAGTAACATTGACCAAGTAGCAAGGCATGTCCTCGTCTGTCGGAAATGGAATGGTGGGCGGGACAGTCGCCGACCTCTTTCGCGCGAAGCAGAGGGGATTAGCAATGAATGTCTTTGTCGTGCTCAACTTTATAGGTGGTGTAAGCTCCTCCTTCGAGAACCACCCGGCGGCTGCTGATGTTCAGGGCCTTGGGAGCGTCGTTACTGGCTGGGTCGGAATGGGTGGAGGAGCTCAATGGGCTTATGGAGTGAGTTCCAAAGAAACCAAGATCGCCGTTCAGGCTGATGTGCAGTATCAAGGGATCCTCGGAGCAGGCTCTATCATCCTCAATATCTGTTTCCTACGCGAAACAAGGGAGGATGTACTGCTCTCCCGCCGAGCCAAGAGGCTCACTAAGCAAACGGGCCAGAGACATATTTGCGCTTCCGACCTGCAACACAAGGACTTCTTCACAACGCTGAGAGTGTCTCTTGTACGGCCATTCGGTATGTTTCTCAAACCATAAAGTATGAGGGCTGTAACTGACCTGTAGTTTACCTTACTACCGAACCTATCGTAACTGCCCTGGCCGTCTGGATCGGTTTCGCCTGGTCTTGCCTCTTCCTATCGGCTGCATCCACTCTTCTCGTCTTCCGGCAATATGGATGGAATGTTGGTCAATTGGGATCAATTCAAGCGCAAGTCCGCACCGGATCCCAACGCTGTATCAAGCTGATGTTTTAGATGTCTATGCCTGGGTGCTATTCTCGGTTTCGCCGCTAATTTCCACCAAGAACACCTATACGCTGAAAAAGCAAGGAAATCCCCGTCTGGTCGAGCGCCCCCCGAAGCTAGGCTCTACTATGCCGCTTTTGTAGGTCTAGCATTTCCGATTGGGTTATTCGGATTTGCATGGACCGGTCGCCCTGAGATACAGTTCGTTTCTCTTTCGCATAAGGGAGGATGAGCTGATGGACAGTTGGATTGTGCCTGCTATGTTCTTGGTCATCCAGAATATCGGCTTGTATCACATGTATGTGGGGGTCTTGTAAGTCTGTCTCTTAGGTCTTTATCAGGTGGGTGCAACTGCTGAGTAGACAGCAATTACCTCGCAGACGCATATGAGACGTACAGCTCAAGTGCCCAAGCCGCCCAGTCTTGCGTCCGAAATGTCGGGGCTGCAGTCATACCACTATTCGCCAATCAGATGGTAAGACTTCCGTTGGCTCTCATTCGTCGTCATGCTGATGGCCAGTATGAGAGATTAGGCTATGCGAAAGCCTCTACGCTAGTCGCATGCGTAGCAATGGCTCTTCAGCTAGCGCCATTGTTGATATTGAAATACGGACGGACATTACGAGCTAGAAGTAGAGTTGC
>Ga0265797_10002649_pt1 | contig 29780 bp, 23 predicted proteins | sample P2T30metagenome_FD_192433 | JGI IMG/M metagenome (GOLD analysis project Ga0265797, IMG submission 192433) | Plant litter microbial communities from East Loma Ridge, Irvine, California - P2 T30 | ecosystem: Environmental > Terrestrial > Plant litter > Unclassified | place: USA: California...
TGTTTAGTGCGGACAGCTTCGTTTAGTTGTTCGTCTTGGATTCGTCGGGCTGGCGATGGACGAGTGTCGCCAGCCAGCCTATGCGGCGGTTGTGATGTCGTCGGGCGTGCCTCAGGCGAAGGTGTACTGTGGTGATTGGTCGACGGGTGAGACTACAGCGGATGTAGGCAGTGTAGCGTGCAGGAGTTAAGCGACGGAGGGGTACACGGAGTGTGGATGAATGTCGAAATTGTGCAGGCAAAAGATGATGCTGGTATGGAGCGATGCTGTGATGCTGTGGTAATGTGGTAATGTTGTTGCTGTCGTGGTAGAGGGAGAGTCTGGTGAGGTGGATTGGAAGTTGGAAGCGCTGTCTGTGGAAGAGGTGAAGTTTGGTTAGAGTAAGGGCGATTGGTTTGTTGTGAAGCAGGAGCAGGCCAGCAGCCGCCGGAAGTCATCACCGCTAGCTCGGATTCTACACAAACTCATGGGATGCATGCATATCAGAGTTGTTAGATCATCCACGTTCACCTCTCAGCTACCTAAAACCTGATATCTTATTTATACCTCTCTTCATTGCTCGTCTGTCAAACATACGACTCCCTTCACTAAACATAATTAGGTACTACTCCTCCCTCTTTGTAACTACTATGTACTGAGGTATACAACGACAACACTGCTCCTTGCAGTGTGGCAACAAAAGCAAGCACAGAACCAGCAATAAACGCGGTGAGATCCCAATTATTGTGAAGCACGCCGACCAAAGCACTTATGCCCGAGACCCAAAAGCGCGATCAAAAGCATAAGGAAAATAACATCCGAGCCTTGTCCAATTCGAAAGCGACCACCAGGACGTGTCTTCCACTACCCGAGGTCTCATGTCTCACGGGCTGAGTGTGCCTCAAGAGCCTGATGAATTACGGCCGAGCCCGCCAGAGATGTTGGATGAGTGAAGCTGCCTTCAAAGAGATCCTCTCTACGTGCATCAGTGTTCGTGGCTTATATTTCCAACACTACAACAATTATAACATATAAACAAACTCCCTCTCCACCACCCTCCCACCAACCAACCCCTCACCCTCACCCTCCTACCGCCTCCCCCTCAGCCTCCTCGCATTCTCCCTCCCCAAAACAACCCTCAAAGCGCACGCCAAAACAACCACCATCCCCATACAACCAGCACAAACCGCCATCCCCCTAACATAAAACGGCCCCTCCGAATCCGGATACAACCTCGTACCAACCAGCGGCCCCATCTGCCCCACCACATTCAAAACCGCAATCCCAGTCCCCTTGCCCTCGTCCGAAACCTGATTGTTAACAGTCCAAGTAATAATAACCGCCACAGCCGAGAAGAACCCAGCGCAGACAGGGTAAACGGCCACGTAGCGTAGAGCGTGGCTTTGCGATCGCTTGGAGCCCGCGATGGCCAGGATGAGGTAGCCGCACGTTGCCATGGAGGCGTGGAAGGCGATGGGGAGGCTGCGGGTTTGGTATCTGTCTGAGAGGTAGGCTGTGAGCAAGACGGTGATGAAGGCGAAGAGGAAGGGCGGGGCGCTGAGGCCTTGCGAGGATTCGCGGTCGAAGCCCATGGCGTGCAGGATTGTGGGCAGGAAGACGGGCATGCTGCTGAAGGCTACGTTGCAGAAGAAGAACATGAAGGCTGCGAGCCAGGAGCGGAGGTCGAGGAGTGTTTTCAGCACTTCGCGCCATTGGAACTTCTTCTTGTGGCGAGGGGTTGATGGAGAGTCTTTGCTGGTCGAGTCGGCACCTTCGTTTTCCTTCCTGAGACGCAATGTTGCGATTTTGCGTTGTCGGCTGGTCAGCCACCGCGCTGTTGAAGGGGAGTCTGGCAACCAGTAGAAGCATGCTACTGCGACGAGTACAGCTGGAAATCCTTCGATCAAGAAAAGAAGCCTCCAGCTCGCGATACCGGTCTTGTCTCCCAGCTTGACGATCGCCCACGCCAGGCTACTTGCGAAACTCGTTGCCAGCGGTGCCGCCGAAATGAAAAGCCCAGTCCTGAAAGCCAGTTCCTCCCGCCGGTAAAAGAAGGTGAGGTAGAACGGAATGCCAACAAAAGCAGCCTCTCCTATCCCCAGCAGAGCACGCAAGACTACCATGTACGCGTAGCTCGTGGCCAGGCACTGCAACGATGCGAGTACTCCCCACGCACAAACGCAAACGGAGATGTAGATGTGAGGCGGCACGAGTTGGTACATGACCGTCATCCATTCGAACAAAATGTAAGTGATGTAAAACGCCGTCAACAGCCACTCGTACTGGTTGTCGGAGATGTGTAGATCCTCGGTCATGCCTGCCAGAGCCGCATTCCCAACATTACTGCGGTCAATAAAGCTGATTGCATACAAGACCGTGACGAAGATCACAAGATGGGTGTCCAGTTTGCGGCGTACCGCCCGCTCCTCGTCGGGGGTGTACAGCTCGAACGACTGCACGCTTGTTCGTCGCGAGGTAGTCCTATCGATCCATGCTCCGTCTTCATCGTCGGAGTCAGACGTTCCATCCAGGGCATGATTGTTCGTGTGGTTGTCTTTGCCGCGAAACCCAAGCTCTTTCATCTCGTAACCTTCCACTCCCTCGGCACCCGACAAGACATAGGGGCCGTCTTCGTCATCCTCTGTATCGAGGTCCGGGGTGAACCGGTTTGCAGGACTGGTCGAAGAGCCCTGACTGGAGTCCTGGGGCGGGTCAATGGGTTCGGTGCCTTGTGCGTCGGAAATGCGCGCGTATGTTGATGAGGATGCCATGGTTGGTTGATGTTGGAGACTTGAGGCTCTAGCCTCGGCAAGTTTCGTCTAGATCATTGCGTTTGTTGTAGGCAGTCTAGTGAGAGATCCGATCGTTGTTGGGATCCTGGTTCAAGATCGATCTCCTGCTTTGTTCTCTAGCAAGAAGATGCGGTGTAAAGACACGCGTGGTCGTGGTGATGGGGTTCAAAGATGAAAGCCGACAACCACTGGAACGGGCGGGGAAGTTGAAACTCTTGGACTTGAGCGAAACAAAGCGTGAGTGTCACAGCACAACTCCTGTCTCACGCGCAACACCACGCCTCAATCTCGACATGAACGTGATCTAAGTCGCGAGCAGAAGTTTGCCATTGGCTCGGAAGACCCATCAGTCAAGTCACCAATCTGGCAATATCGTCGGAAACAGACCATGCTCGAGTCTACTGTAAAAATCTATATCTGTAATTCGGTCGTCAATCGTTACATCAAGCCTCTGCCATCAGTCCACCCATCATCAAATCAACCGCTCAAGACAAGTCGCAAGGCGTTGCTTCCATCCAAGACACCACATCACACCACCCTCGCGATCGGCTTCCACGCACCATCCTGCGAAATGGCAAAATTCCTCGCCTTCGTAAGAGTATAAAGCATACTCAACAAAGGCACACCGACCTTCTTCGCCTTCGCCATCCTGACCGCATTACCCAGAATCGCTTCCACCTCTACCGGCCGCTCGTGCCTCACATCGACCAGCATGCTCGGCTCCTTTCCGCCCGTAACCAGTCTCTCCTCGTGCCGCACCATCTGCTGGGCAATGCTGGTCTCGTCGATGTTGTCGTACCCATAGGCTCGAGCGGTGACGCCCACTTCACGCATGATGTCTTTCAACATGGCGAGTGCACCTTCAGAAGAGCGGATGAAATTGGCGTCGTCGCAGAGGGTTAGGGCCGTGACTGGGTTGAGAGCAGCGTTCAGGGCCAGCTTGTACCATCGCTGTGCCTGGACGTCGTCGTACGGTATGCAGGTACCGTCGCCTTTGGCGAACAGCTCTGCCAACTGGTCGACTTTGGCCTTCGCGTCGGCGTGCGAAGTGGAGGGGTAAGTACCAATCTCGAAGCGTTCGAGCGGAGTTCCATGTTCGATGACTCCAGGCTCGACTTGTGTTGTAGGCAGGTAGACGACGCCGGAGACGATCGTGTTGTGCGGATATGCCACGGCATACTCGGCTTCGATGCCGATGCCGTTCTGCGCGAGCACAATGACTGTTTCCGGACTGACGGCTGCACTGATGAGCTTGGCGGTGTTGGGGAAGGCTTTGCTGCAGACGATGATGTATTCGTAGGGGCCGAGTTGGGCTGCTTCTTGTGTTGTGCGGACTGCGTTTGGTCGTGCTGAACAGGTGCCCCATTTCTTCGATCGGACGGTGATGCCGTTCGTTTGGATCGCCTCGTAGTTGCTTCGGCATACTGCGGTGACTTCCTCGCCGGCTCTCCAGAGGATGAGAGCGTAGATGCATCCGACTCCGCCGGCTCCGAAGATGAGTATCTTGGTCATTATTGTATTGTATGAGTGTGCATGTAGGATCACCGTCGAGGCTCGTGGCTAGACGATGACGAACTGTGGAAGTCTATTCGTGCATACATGTACCTTAGTATGTATGTGCCTACCTGCAATAGTGCATTCCACATATTACTGTGAGCCACATTCTCATTGCCTTTGAGATGGTAACAAGAATGAATGTCATTCTGTGTTGTAGATGAGTCCATGTATCGCGATGACTTCGCCTCGACCCGAGATGTCTTGGTGATGTCAACACCAAGCCCGTGCAGAGGTAAGCACTTGTCGTGATCTACTGTACAAACTCACCACCATCTCTACCCTATTCCAACCCAACCCCACCACCAAAAATGGCAGACACCACAGAAGATAACGCCCCCGTGCACCTCCCCCGAGTAGCCATCACCTTCTGCACGCAATGCCGCTGGATGCTCCGCGCCGCCTACTTCGCCCAAGAACTGCTCTCAACCTTCGGCGGCAGCCTAGGCGAGGTAGCCCTGATCCCCGCGACCGGCGGCCTCTTCACAGTGCACCTGACCTACAAACCAGTAGGCGACGGCGAGGGCGATGCGCAGAGCAGGGAAGTCTTGCTGTGGGATCGCAAGGTCGAGGGCGGGTTTCCTGAGACGAAGATCCTCAAGCAGAGAGTGCGCAATTGTATTGAGCCGGGCAGGGATTTGGGCCACTCTGATAAGCCTGCGAATAAGGTGAAGGGCAATGATGAGGCGGGGAAGGAGAAGGAGGGTGCGGCGGCGTCTGCTGGGACGGCGAAAGAAGGAGAGGTGTTGGCTAAGACGGACGATTCTACCGCGGACTGTGCCGACTGCAAATGAGTGCTGTCATGGCCTCGAGACTCGGCATGGTACAACCTGCCGGTTTGGAATGCAAGCCAAGCGATTTTCCGGTGAAAGCGCAGGGTGGGATCAGCCCGTCGCTCAACGTAAGCTCTCGTCTAGAAGAAGCCTATTTACTTCCAGCGAGGGCAGTACCTGGATCGCCAGTAAGCAGCGGAATGGCCAACGGGTAGCACCTGGGTGCTTGATCAGCCAGCGACAATGAGATATACGCAGGGCCATGATACGAGCTACGAGTCAAGAGTTATCTCGAATAGCATCCCTCTCGAAGCTTAGACTGACACCGATGGCTCGCGCAGCTCATCAGCTTGATAGAAACCAACAAGCATAGGAAATGGCACGCGAAACGATCGAAATCGGGTTTATTCTCATCCAGCGCCAGCGCCGAAGCTAGATAGGTAACTATCTCTACAATCGCTCAAAGTCTATCTCCGCCTACACTCCGCCTCAAGTCCTCCTTGTCTTGTTACAATGAACGAACATTTCCAGGATCGGATCGAAAGCAGTCGATCAACCACGAAAAGCATTTAGGACTCGGTGATGTCCGACTCGCTGTAGCTGCAAGCATCACTCGGGCCCGAGCTGACCTTCTCAGGCTCAACATCGTTGTCGTCGGTACCGGTGTACTCGTCGCAGATTTCCTTGACGCCGCTGACTTTGATGTCGGAGAAAGTGGCGGTGTCGCCGTAGTTGGAGTTGATTCCTGTGTGATCCTGTCAGTTCACTGATCGTTTACATAGGGGAAAGCAAAGAAAAGAAACAATTCCCATCACACTCACCAGCAAGAACCTTGCCCTCAGAAGCAGTAATGTCAGAGAAGATGACGTGGCGTTCGTTCTGGGTCTTGCAGTTGCCGCAGCTGCGGTAGAGCTTGCCGAAGTTGTCGACGGTGAAGCCCGAGACGTCCATGGTGCCGCCGCCGTTGTGCTGCAGGACCTTGTCCTCGGCGCCGAAGGCTCCGCCGCCGGAAATGGTGGTGGTCTCGCCGGCTTCCTGCTCCTTGATGGTGAAGGCGTCTTCGCAGACCGCGGACCACCAGACGTTGGTCAGCTTGCAGGCGCCCATGCAGTGCACGCCTTCGATCTGGTTGGGGCCGATGATCACGTTGGAGAGGGAGGCGCCGTTCTAGGAGATGTGAGTTAGCTTGGCGTTTGGTGGATGAAGGGAGCTGAGGGCAGAGTATCGCCACAGAATCGACACATCGTGTCAAGGATTCAACTCCAGTACAGGATCTCACTCACCTCAAGGATAAACACAGCGTCGCTGCCAGAACCTTCTTCCTGGCCAGAGCAGCTCACGCCACGGTCGAAAACAACCATCCCACCATCGAAGCTCTCGCCCGCAGCAATAGTCTGCACAGCGTCAAGGGCAGAAGTTCCGGAAGAAGCGGGAATGCTGCCACCGGAGGAACCGCCGCCCGAAGCCAAAGTGGCCGAAGCAGTGGTAGACGGAACAGCGCTGGAGGAGCTGTTGCTGAAACCGCTGCTGACGGCGCTGGCAGTCGCGCTGCTGCTGGCGATAGTGCTGGTCTGCATGGTGCTGCTCTCTACAACGCTGCTGCTGCTCTCATCGTCGACAGCGACTCCGGACCAAGGAGCGCCGTTGTCCTGGCCCCATTTGGTCCAGTCGAAGTTACCGCCGCCCCATTGCCTGCGCTGGCTGCGGGCGTTGGCGCCCAGGGCAAGGGCGAGGACTGCGAGTTGTGTGTACTGCATGTTGGCTGCTAGAGCTTAAACAAGAAAATCGGGGTAAAGATTGATCGAGGTAGGTGGTCGCTGGGCCTTGTCGTCGAAAGAACGAAAAAGTATCAGAAACGAACCCGTCGCTTACTGAACGTGAAAAGAGAAGATAGACTTGAAGAAGAGAGCGAAAGTAGAGAGAGTGTTTGTGTGTGCTGATATGATCGAACTGAAGGAGAAAGAGAGAGAGGAAATAGTGAAGCGAAACCTGCCTTTACTTATACATACAACCTTGCTCCCCCTCGTAGTTGTTGGGGCAGACCAAACCATGCCCTCCCTCAGCTGCGACGCGCAGTAGTAGTACTCGGCAGTGGTATATTAAAAATTCAAACCTTCATCCGGCCGTGTCACGATAACACGGAAGACGACGAGGGCGATCACAATCCTCATCACTCTTCAACAAAAGAAGGGCACGCTGAGCAAGCAAGCAAGCAAGCAAGCGCTCGCCAAGAACTGTAGAGCGCTGGGGTTGGAACACATCAGGCACAGAGGCAGTGCTTTTCCGAACGAACTAGAGCTATTCGCAAAGCTTGGCGTTCACGCGTTATCGTTTCAGACTGCCATGCTGTGCAGTAGTGGTATTTCTCCGTGGCGGACCATGTTGTTTGTAGTCGTCTGTGAATCGTAATGTAAGGTATGTATGTAAGCGAACTTCTGCCGAGTTGGATGGATGGCGGATGGCCCCTCGTGGGCACAGGTGGCAGGGGCACACAAGAAGACAGGGGAGTAGTGCACAGTGTGTGTTTGTCATCGAGGCCAGATCTGGCTCGATCTGTGACTGTCAACGATGGGGTAGGGTAGGGTAAGTAAGTAGTCTGTATCAGAATCCTATAGGCCTCCAAAGATCCGTTGAGAGGGCACAGCACAGTGACATTCCAGCAGCAGTAGTAGTGAGGGCCGACAACGACAACGGCAAAAATAATGCGTTATCGCGTTATGGCGTGTTTCCAGGTGTTGTTTCATCAGAGCGAGTCGAGTCAAGTACATACAGCAAGGTAGTCTCGCCAAACTCGCGCGGCGGCAGCACTCCGCGAAATCTTAAAAACTAATCTATCTAATGCGTGGCGCAGCTGTTTCTCCATGTGGGCCCTTGGTTTCGTTTTATTAGTTCTGAAGAATTGTCTGGGGAAAGCAAGCGAACGCTATGAACTCGTGAGGTGACGAGGGCAAGCTTGTTGGGGCTTGATTTTTCGTCTGCTGCGTCACTTGCTGCATCGATCGATGGGTATCATATGATGCTGTGGTGGAATGTGATGTGACGAACAGAACAGAGAAAGGATTTTTCCACCCATGGGAAAAGCTCGAGACATTGATCGGATCGGACAGGGGCATTTAATGGTTATTATTGACAGATCTGTGAACAAGCTTGGGATTTACCGAATTTAATTTCATTGTGTAAAGAAGTGATAGGAGGGACTCGTACACCTCTCGACGCATGATGACAATGAAGATGCAGTTGCACCGAGCAGCAACAACAGCAACAACAACAACAACAACAACAACAACAACAGAGACGCTAACGATACAGAGTCGACCAGTAGCTTCAGGTCACGAAACAGCCAACCAAACACCAATCAAAGGAAATAATCCAAACGGACAGAGCCAACCTCCCAGAAAACACATCATCATCCGTACATCCCATAATCAATCAATCACTCACTTAGTCAGTCCTCCTCCTGACTCGGCTTCAACACCCGCTGACAAGCCTCGATATCACTGATAGTCTCATTGAAAGCCTTCAAAACAGCCGTGATGGCCACAATGCGATTCCACTGGTCGCGGGTGGAATAAATAGCGTCCATGATACTGGCGTTCACCTGCTCCAGCTGCTCGACCGTAAGGCCCGACGAGCGCTTGATGAGCTCATCTTGCAGTTGCGCCACGAACTTCTCCTCGATGATGAGAGGGGGCGTCGGCTCTTCTGGCGCGTCGATGTCGTTCAGGAGGTTGTGGATGGAGGCACGGTGAGGTGGCGGACCCATTGCCGACTGGGATGATTGGGAGGCGGGTTCGAGCGAGGATGGGAAGTGGGGTTCTTGCGTGTCGGGCAGCTGGCTGCCACCGCTAGTTGGCTCCAGGGCCGAGAAATTGGGGTGGTCGCCTCCGTAGTGCACGCCGTTCGACAGTTGGGTGTTATGCGAGTACGGGCCGCTGCTCCTGTTGCTGCGGTCGCTTGTCTTCTGCCCGGAAGTGGTGGTCGAGGCACTGTTCTGGTACTCGTTCAGCTGCGAGCCATGTGCCAACTGCGTGTGGGCACTCTTCTGCGAGCGCTGACCTTGCGTGTTGTGCTGGCTGCTGTGCTGGCTGAAGCCTTGCGGGTGTGCGAATTCATTCGGGCTGACATCGTACATCTCCGAATCGTCGTGGGGCTTGGGTTGGACTGCCGAGCCGTTGGTCTGATTAGAGGTGCCATTGGTGTTACTCCAATCATTCGAGATCGGGCTTGGACCCGGCAGCCTGCTAGGTGTGACAGGGAAGAGCGAACGAACGCCTGGAATCTCCGAGCCAAGCACAATGGGTCCAGATCCATCGGTGGTCGTGTGAGAAGCGTGCTGAGGAGGCACATTCGGCTTGATGATCGGCACCTGCTCTCCTCTCTGCTTCGCCTCCTCGACCTTGCGCTGACGGTCGCGTTCTCTCGCTTGCTCTCGCTCGTAGAGAGCCTCGCACTCGGCTGTAAGCCCTGCATGGAGCTCTTCGATACCGGCGATGTCGACATCCACGTTGGCGAGTAGCTCGTTCGCTTTCAGTGTACGTGGTTGGTTCTCCATCGTCTTGGCATCTTTTGCAAGTTTCTTGACGTCTGCCAGGAAGTCTTTGGGCCTTTTGTAGTACCCATTGGAAAGACGCTGCTCAATCACCGTAGTGTTGAGGTTGTAGTAGAATTTGCCAGTCGCCGTCTCACGCAAGCCTTGAACGCCCTTCTCATCTTGGTCGATTTCGTACGGACGGAACAGAGCCTCGTGCTCGCGTTGCTCTTCAGTCAGATCACTGGAGAGTGTCTTCGGGTCTGTTTCGTCGTAAAGGTACCGAATGATTGAATCATCAATCGACGAATGGACGAAAATCCTGTACTTCCGCATCTGGTCCATGATGGGCTGGATGGTTGTCTTCAGCTTGTTGAGTGTTTGTCTGTCCTTTCTCCTCTGTGCCTTCACCTGAGCCTGGGTAAGCTCAACGGGTACAGGAGGCGGCGTGGGAGCGACAGGCAAGTCGACCAGCTTTCTCCGCTTGCGCTGCGCCGGGTCCGGGAACTCCTTGGGCGACTTGCGCACCATGCTGATGATTTGCTGGAAGAACTCGTGGCGTTCAGCCTCATTGGGCCGGTCCAGCTCGTACTGGTTCTTCAACGAGTAACCGAAGAGGTCACGCAGCATGTCAGGATCCGGCTTTGGGTCGCGGCTGGCGAGCTCCATGTAGCCTAGTAGTAGTACAGGCTCACTGGGCTGGATTCCGCGCAGCAGACCGGTGAAAGTCTTGATCGCGGATTCGGATAAGGTGTGGTACCACGTCTCAACATCGGGGATGTAAATGACGCTCGGCTTGTGACGCTTGACCTCTTCGAACAGCTGGATGATAGCGGCTTCAGGCGACTGTATCATCGTCAGTATGACCTTTTTCTCATGCATATGCCTGGGAGGCACTTACCCTTGTGGTGTCTGACATCAACACACTCAGACCCATGTTCTGCACATGCAAGCCTTCTAGCTTGCTCAGCACAGCACCGCCCAGGTAGTTCTGGCCCATCCCTTGCAATCCCTTGATGAGCAGTCGAGGCCTGAAGATGCGAGCCGATTCGAACTGCCTCTGCATGTTCTCGCGCTCGAAGCCGTATTCGTCATCGCGATCATCGTACATGGCCTCTTCGAGCGCAGTCGCTTTCCTCTTCCGCGGGATGGCCTTGTCGATTGCAGCGGTAATTTCTTGGAGAGGCTTGCGCAACAGTGGCTCGATATCCTTCTTCAAAGGAACAGCGCCAGAGGCTGCCGATCGCTCGCTGGACGGTACAATCTTGTCGACCGAAAGCATAAAGTCCTTGGCCAGGACCTTGATCTGCGAAGGATCGATGACGAGTTTCTTGTCGCTGGCGTAGATCTGAGGGAAAGTGCCTTGCACCGCGTTCAGAGCGGCCTCGGTGCAAAGAGCGCGAAGGTCAGCACCACCGTAGCCCTTGGTCTGCTCAGCCAGCTTGTCCTTGAACTCGCCAGCAAGAGGAGGATCCCAGCCCTTGGTGTGGATGTCCAGGATCGCACGCCTGGCCTCTTGGTTGGGAAGCGGGAAGTAGAACTCCCTGTCGAAGCGACCGGGACGTCGAAGTGCTGGATCCACAGAGTCTGGTCTGTTTGTGGCGCCGATGACAATGACTTGGCCTCTGCCGTCCATGCCATCCATCAGTGCAAGCAGGGTGGACACGATAGATGCGTGTATCTGATCCTGCTTGCTTGAGCGAACTGGCGCAAGACCGTCGATCTCATCGAAGAAGATGATACTCGGCTGGTTCTTCCTTGCTTCCTCGAAGAGCAGTCGAAGTTGCTTCTCGGCCTCACCAACCCATTTGCTCAGCGCATCGGCACCCTTGCGCACGTAGAATGTGACCTTCTTGCCATGCGAGCCAACGCTTGACGCAAGCGCGCGTGCAAGCATTGTTTTACCCGTACCTGGAGGACCATGGAAGAGGACACCCCGTGGCGGTGTAACATGGAAACGCGAGTATATCTCCGGGTATAACAAGGGCAGCATGCACATCTCCTTCAGGCGTTCGATGTGACCGCCAAGACCACCAACACTGTCGAAGTTGATATTCGGATCAACACCGAGAGGATCTGCATCTGCGAGCGCCTGTTTGTCCTTGACTCTGCCCAGGTCGGGAGGTCCGCCGCCTGGTCCTGTCAGAGCGCTTTGTGGTTGCATGGGCTTGATAGGTGTCATTCCAGCTGCACCGCCCATGCCTGCCATCGCTCTCTCGTCGTCGCTACTGTCGCTGTCGGCTCCACCAGCCATCTCATGCTTGCTGGGCCCGCCGAGGACAGGCTTGGGTCCAGAGAAACCGCCGAAGGGACCAGTGGTCGAGAACAGGCTTCTGTAGCCATCTTTGTCAGCCCTAGGCTTCCTCGACCGCGGCGCGGCTGTCTGTTGTGACCCCAAAGGCTGGTAGTCGCCAGGTTCGTCCAGCGCAAGATCGTCGTTGTTGTTAACTTCTGCCAAGGTCTTCATGCGGTAGTCGACTTTCTCCTTTCGAGCGCGCAATTGCTTTCTAGCCTCGTACGTGATGTCTGAAGACGGCTTCTTTCTCCTGTTCTCGCGCTTCTTGCGCTTTTCGTCATCTTCCAGATCAGCCGCCTCGTCTGCGATCTCATCGGAGTCCAGCGCCGCCTCAGACTCGGAGGATTGACGTCGAGATTTGCTTCCAGTCTTGGCTTTGTTGCGGCCTGATCGCCTCGCCCTACTGTCCGGTCGAGTCTGGCGCACACTGTCCTCGCCACTGGAAATGGCTACATCGGCTTCGTCTTCGCCCTCGGCGTCCGGCTCGAAGTCGCTAACCTCACCCTCGGGTTTGCTCCTAGGTTTGAGACCACGTCTAGGTCTCGTGGACTCTTGTGCAGGGGCGGGTGTGGAAGCTTGACGGCGTGTGCGCAGTCTCGTGTTGGTTCTGGTCACGGGCGCATCGTCTTCGTCTTCTTGTGACTCTTCCACCACTTGCTCCATCTGTATCTCATCCTCTTCCTGCGCATCGACGGAAGTGTAACCAGGCGTTGCTTCACCTCCATCCTGTCCTGCAGCTGCTTGCAACTGAGAGATGAGCTGCGCCTGTCCGTGGGATTGCGACACTTCTTGCGATAGCTCCTGCGACTCTTCCAAGATGGCACTGGGCATGCTGGGCAAGGCCTTACCTCCCCTAGTTGGTCGCTTGTTTGCATTAGACTCGGGCTCAGGAGTCGCAGTACCACGACGAGATCGTAGTCCACGGTTGCCTGATGTAGGCAGTGACTGAAGCGGTGCCTCATCGGTGTGTGAGATGCGACTGCTCCTGCGAGTGCCGAGTCCGCTAGGGACGTTCGGAGTCGAGGCGCGCATGTTTGTACTCTTGCTTCCGGTGCGCGATCTTGTGGAGCGGGCGCCGGTGGTTTGTTCGTCCATGGGCGGCATGTTCGAGAACCAGGTGGGTACTTTCAGCTTTACGACGAGATGTTCTGGCGAAGGCTCGCGCTTCGATCGCTTTGCAGGTGAAGCGTCGCTGTCAGGGCTGCCTGCACTCTCGATGTCGTCCTCACTTGGCTCCTCGTACGTGACAGCCTTCTTCGCTACACTCCTGACTCCTCTTCCTGTTCTCGGATTGCGCTCAACTTCTTCCACCTCTTCGGGATAACTCTCCTCAGCGTCGCTGCTAGCGGCGCTGTCGATTTCGATGTCGTCCTCCGAATCGCCGTACCTCTGTCTCTTCGCGCGCTTCTTGGCGGGCGGACCTTTCGTCTTGCGCGATTTGGGGCGTTGCGGGCGTCTCGGGGAGGAGTTCGCGGCGCCGTAGTCAAGGTCGTCGGAGTCGGATTGGTTGGGATCGAAGTCCTCGATCTTGCGCTTGTATCTACTCATCTGCGCAGTTGCGGGTTTGCGGGTGTATATGTGAATGTAGCGATCGGCGGATCCAGATCGCAGAGTCGCGTTAGAGTCGAGTGCGATGAATGGCGATGTTGTAGGATCGTTGATCAGGCGTGTGTGGGCGCTCTCCTTGTCGCGCGTCTCCTTCCCCAGGCAGACACAGCAGTGCGGTGCATCAACGGAAGCGTGGCGCAAATAATACAATTGATCGGATTGCGTGATACAAGAATGAAACAAGCGTCCAAGGGACGGTGTGTGTAAAGGAAGGGCGGCAAAGTGGGAGGGCGGCGTTGTTGTGGTTGGGTTGGGTTGGGTCAAGCGGCGGAGAGTCGCGCAAGCCAGCTTTGATATTGACCAAGCCGCTAGCGCCAGATCCACCCCGAACTTCGAACGCTACATTTGAAGCCCATTCACAACTCATAAATGCACAATCAATAACACCACAATAGAATGCATTTTAAATATCAAAATTGATATCTCGAAATAGCCCGCAAGCTCGCAAAGTGGCTCAATCGCTTTTCGTGCCCATTTGGATCTTTTCTACGACTCATACTGGCCCTTCCTGAATCGACCTTCTTGTTCACCATCGCCCTCGACAATGCTTTCCCCGATCTCTCCACAGAGCCACATGGCATAGCTTAACTCTATCTGAACCTCACCTCCTCGCCCTGGTTCTTGGTAGGGCTGAGCGAAGTCGAGAACACGTGACCCCGCTTTTGCTGCAGTCGGGTACTGAAGGACTTCCAAGGATTACAGGCGCTGCTGAACAGACGACGAGAACTCATCATGTACTCGCATACTACGAGGACTTGAACTCGTAAGTGGGTGGCCAACAGGTTCACCAACCGCATAGCACAGTCTCTCATAACAGATATACGATTCCTGTCTACTATCTACAAGATCCTCCGTTGCCTTGATTAGGTAGCTCGCAGTATTCGACTACTACCTTGTTTGTGCCTAAAGAAGCAACATCGAGTTCTCCAGATGTGATGTGTCTATAATCCGCCGAGAGAAATCCGGCGTAAAAATTCACAGGGTTAGGGTTGGTGTTACTATTCCATCCCGGAAACGATTTTTATTGCTTAATCTTCCGTCCAGCACCTTCGTACCTATTCATGTATGTTGATGGGGTGAGTATAGCGGCGTATTGATGTGTGCTGTTGGTTTTGAACGGATATTGGTGACCTCTCGCGAGCTCGGAAGGAAGTTTGCCGTACGTTAACACGACTTGAGCTCAACAACTCTTCCAGAGAAATCGAACAAGACAATACCTATCCTAACACCAACCACAGCACCAACAGGTAGACACAACCACGGTCCAAAAGGCACGAAACCAGAACACATCACAAGAAAAGTAGGTAGGTATAATTTTGTTCATACGTTTTACACGCCGGCTCACCTCAAGACATCGAGCCGAGCCAACCCAACCCAACAGACATAACCTACAACCCATCGATCGATCAATCAATCCACTAGCTAAAAGTCAAGGCACAAGAGAAAGAAAAGGAACCGAAGGAACATCTATCTATCCGAGAATGAAAAAAAAAAGTCATCTTCTAAAAAGAAACGCCGATGCTATGCGGGTGTTGCTGTGGGCATTCGCCTTTGGTTCCCGTCGAAGTCAAGTAAAAGAAGTACAGCCGGAAGAGGAAGAAGGAACCCCTCTCGCCAACCACCAGGACCGAAAAAAAGAAGATCTGTAATGCGGATTCCCCTGTTTGCAACTTTTCCGAAAGATTGGTGCCGAATTTCTCTCTCTTGCGCGGTTTAGCGCTGATGTACCCCTTGCGCGTCTGACGTGTTTTTCGTGCAGCCGACAATCGCGCCTGTATTGTCTATCGCCCTGGCCAGACAGCAGGGCCAGGCAACAAAAGTACTGAAAGAATGGTAGACTTTTCATTACTTTACCATTTTCCTTTTTAAATCATCTGCCAAGCCGAATTCACTCCTTCGGGTTCGTCGAGTTCTGGTTGTTGTTCATACCCGGCACCCAGCTCTTCAAGCCCTCCTTGGGGACCTTGGCCTTGCCGAAGCCGAGATCGAGGTCCAGGATGATCTTGAGCGCGTTTCGGCTTCTGAGGTAGGGGAGGGGAGCGGTGGCTTCTTGCAGGCCAGTGATAGGCTCGACGGTGCCGCGGGGCCCGAGCTCCTTCTCTGCGGAGGCGTCGTTGTGCAGAGGGAACAGACCCTGCAGGACTTCGTAGCCGGCAAGGGTGAAACCGAACTGTGGCGAAGAGCGCAGGATACGAGCGGGACCGCCCTTGAAGAAGGCCTTGAAGCCCTCCTCTTTGAAGACGGTCTTGGCGCAGTGGCGAAGAGAGGTGTATTGGGTGTCGCCCTTGCGGCTCTCGACTTGCAGACGGGTCTTGATCACATCGAAGGGAGTGGTGAGGTAGGCGGCGGGCATACCGGCGATGGCACCGGCGGTGAGTAGCTGGATAATACCCAACTTCTTGGTCGGAGACTCGCCGAAGAAGTCCTTTTTCAGATGACTGTAGAAGGGGAAGTAAATGGCCGAGAAAGGCATGTCGCGCAGTAGACATGCGGATGCACCCTTGTACAGACCGACGAGACCAAGGTGACGGACGATCCAGAGAGCGGAGCGTTTGGTGACCTGCTCTCCCTCGCGTGCTGCGGCCTTCATAGCCTCACCCTGAACTTGAAGACGAATCTTGACGATTTCAAGGGGGTTTGTGAAGACGACCTGACAACCACCGGCAGTTCCACCGGCCATGATCTCGGCCCAGAGCGGGATGTTACCAGATTGCTTGTCGGTGAATGAACCACGCACGAGATCGTTGACGGTAAGCTTGATGGCCTTTTCTGGGGCAACACCGACCAGTTGGGGAAGAACACCAGAGTACAGGCCACGGAAACCTTCGTTACGAATGACCTTCTGGAAGCAATCCAAGCTGTTCTTGTAAAGTTGCTGACCGACTACAGAGCCACGCTGGTTCTGCATGCGGGTCTTGACCAAATCAATGGGGTAAACCATGAACGCACCGAAAGCACCGGCGAAAGAGCCGAGCATAAAGTGATGCGCCGAAATGAGGATAGACTGAAGAACGGAGCCGGACGCCGCCACAGCTTTCTGCGAGACGTCTGCGATGGCGCTTTCAGGACCGCTGCTCAGGCCTGCAGCGACGGCATGCCAGCTGGCGTCGAGAACTCTGGCGAAATCGGTCATGCTCAGGCGGCCCGAAGGCTGATCGAGCGAGGCAAAGTGGAAGAGAATGTCAACCTCCATGGGTGTGAACAGGGTGAAACGTGTGATGCGCGCTGCCTCGTTAAGGAAGTCGGTCCTGGTGATCCTGCTGTCGTTAGACTTGGCGATGGCGTTCTTAATTACTAGCTCGACAAGGTCCATCTCCCGGATAACATTTTGGAAGGCACGGACGTTAGCGTAGCTAATCCTGCTGCCCGGGCTGATGTTGCACAAGGTCGGGAGGTTTGCAAGAAGGTGGTCGGAGAGCTTGTGCGATGCGGTCTCCTTGATAATGCGGCTGAACTCCTCGGGTTCAATGTATCCATCTCCGTCCTTGTCAAAGTGGAGGAACGCCTGGCGCACACGCTCGCCCTGCAGCGCGCGCAGCATTTGCGCAAACTGCGGGTAGGTCATGGAATGCCTGTTCTTCTTGCCGCCAAGGTAAAGCGCTGCCCATGTGCTGTCCCAGTTGAAGGGAATGTTGTCATGCTGGCGGTGACGAGCATATTGTTCTTTGAAGGAGTTGAAGTCGACGAGGCCGGTGTCTTGGTCTGCGAACAGCTGGAAAGCCACGTAGTATTCGGAGTCGGCCTTTGCGAGGAGGTTGTTGAAGACGGACCAGTCGTGGATGTCGATGCGGTCTCGCTTGCGCCTGTCGGCGATGGTGAAGAGGATGGCGTATTGTTCGCGCTTGATCTTGTGCTGTATTGCATTGCGGTCAGCATGTGAAAGTTGTTGGGACAAGTCGGCATGGAGCAAAGACGAGACATACGTAGTCCTCGCCCTCTGGCGCAATGGCATCGACAAACTCGGACTCGGTCATGTAGTACTCGTTAGAAGCCTCATCCTTCTTGGCGTACTGCAAGAAGTTGTTCCTGGTCTGCGCCGAGAGTTGTGGTTCAATCTCAGTGCCGAGCGCCTTCTCTTTCAGCACCTCGGTGACGGTCGCCATGACTGCAAGTCGACTGCACTGCAGCTTTTCTGCGCGTTGAGAGGAATGTGTTTGGGAGTGAGGTGAGATGGACGTGGGCGTGAGGGAGAGGAAGGACGGATTTGGATGAGATGAGAGATGGCCCTGGATGACGCGCCGGCTTCGCTTCCAATGTCTCTCAAAGTTCGCAGGACTTGGTCGTCTCTCGTCTCGGTGTCGGTGTTGGTGGTTTGGCGCACAGATTGGCCGCTAGGGAGAAAGAACGAGGCGCTAAACTGTCACAGGCTCCACAAATGCCGGAGAGTCGTGTGGAGAACGACGAAGACGAGGCGGGATGGTGGAGGAGTCCGGATGAATCACGTGTCCTCAGCAGAAGGGAGGATCCAATGTAAGTGAATGGTTATTCTGGGAAGGGGAGGAGAAAGAAAAGATGAGATGCAGACAACAAGGCAAGCGCTCGCTCCCCTGGGAGTAGCTGAAGCTTAGAAAAAGATTTGTACTCTATCCGTCTGGACCACATGCGATGACACGCCATTGGCCACACGGCTAAATGCATGACTGGTGGACTGATACAAACAGCCGACCGTTTGAGCATGCTCGTCGTAGGGCTGAAGACGTTGGTTCTTGCCGCAACACTTGCCATGCTGTATAGTGGCATCGACCGACACATTGATATTTTGTTAGTTACTCGAACACAGTCCAACTAGGACACAGCAATCATGTCCTTCGTACGGCCCATGTCGCCCATGGACCTGCTCCATTTCAACCCTTGCAACCTCGACCACCTCACAGAAACTTACAACATCGGCTTCTACCTCGAATACTTTACCAAATGGCCATCACTCTGCAAAGTCGTCGAAAGCGAGACGGGCGAAATCGAGGCATACAGTAAGACGTCACCCTCTCATCAGAGCGTGACAAAAACATCAAAACTCACATCCGCAAAACAGTCCTCGGCAAAGTCGAAGCCTCACCATTCCCAGCGCCCGTCGAACCCTACGACCCCAGCCTGACCATCTACCGCAAGAAGTTCTCAAACTACCTTCCCTGGCACGCCCACATCACATGCCTGACCGTCGCGCCTGGTGCACGACGACTGGGTCTCGCCACCAAACTCTCCGAAGCGCTCGAGGTGGCCGGCGACGAGGCTGATGGCTGGTTCGTGGACTTGTTCGTCAGAGTGGAGAACGTGGCTGCCATCAAGCTTTACAAGAAGATGGGGTGGGTTGCACTCTCAAATTTTCCAATTCGTTCCGAGTTTCTTGCTAACTACCAGCACCAGATATTCCGTCTACAGAAGGATAGTAGACTACTACGCCGATGGCGCCGATGCTTTCGACATGAGGAAGCCTCTGAGACGGGACAAGCAACGCAAAACTGTACGCCCCAACGGGGAGAACATCAGAGTCGACCCTTCGGAGGTCTGGTAGGGCAAGGAGTCGAGTGTCTATACATGGATGTCGAGAAATCCCACAGCTCACACAAATCGATCAATCTGCGGCGCCATCGCCATTCCCAACACTAAACATACAAAACATCTCTGCGACCTCGCACAGCTCAGGGCTGTGACGCACACTTGGGACTATTCCCACACTTTCGGACCGAAGCTGACTTTTAGTAACATGATATGTGCGACTTCTTCAACGTCGCGCCTTCAAGTTCCACCATTCGACCCTCTCGACACCAACATTCGGTTCAGGAACTCATGCACGCATATCCATCATTTACTCGTAAACTTTGGCATCGCGCGAGGAAGAATAGATCACTGCGTAGTCCTACTCGACACCGCAAGCGAGAATAACATGCCAAAACTCAGTCTTTGACTACAGGCGTACACAAACATCACATCAATAAATCGGTCATCGTGTGGTGAGCAGGGCGAGAACCATTTGAACCAGACAGGCGATCGGTTGCATTACATCCACTCCCTGTCGACCTTACGACGCGCGGCCCAGGCGTGGTGCAGTACCCAATCCACAAACCTGCCAACGTGCGCCGAAACAGTACTGTAGATCCGAAAGCAATATCGTGAAAACGTGTGATTTGGACCAGCGAGCCCAAATATCAGGGGTGCGAAACAAGAGAAAAAAATTAAAAGCAGACGCTTTTTCGCACCATCCAGCAAAAAAAATAAAAAATCAGAGACAGTACACCAGCGCTGACGATGCGCATAACTTTTGACTAGCGCCGCCTAAAGCGCATGGCTCGAAGCGACCGACCAGTTCTTCGAAACGTGGATGGCGGAAGGTTGGTCGATCGTCAGCTTCCGCTGCGATCCACTGTCGTCGTCGTTCATCGTGTCTTGGTCCTTATTATCCTCGCAGGAACGTTAGCTTTGTGTCTCCCCTCCCCGATAACGGCTTCCGCGATGCGATGCGACGCGCGAAAGGTATGTATGGGTGACTTACGAGTTCAATCCAAGCAGTGTGCTTCGCCGGCCCGTGGGCGGGCTGGTTTTCGACCGGGTCGCTGCGGATCGACTTGAAGGGCCCTGTGCTTTGGTTGAAGGCTTGGCTGCCGCCTTGGGACATTTTGTGCTGCGACCTCCAGCGCAGGTAGAAGGGGCGCAGCATGGGGATGTTGACGCAGAGGCCGGCGAGCATGAGTTCGATGCTGCAGAGCATGAAGGTCGTGAGGGAGGTGCCGGTTAGGTTGCCGATGAGGTCGATGACGAAGATTTGCTTGAGGCGGACGATGCCGATGATGACGCATCTGGAGGATGTTTTGTTAGATGGTCTTCGTCGAGGCCACAATGGGGTAAAGCGGTAAGAGGGGATGGAATACGTACGCTGCTCCGAGAGCGAAACAGGAGATGACCGCGATCTTCTCCGTCACCCGCATCTGCAGCTTCCAGACCGATCTGATTGGCAAGATGAAGATGAAGACGTCGGTCACGATATTCGTTGCGATGAGGGCCTTGAGAACGGCGATCTGGTCGAGACAGTGGCCGATGCGTTCCAGCGACCACTGCTGCTGGATGGGATTGCAGAGGAAGATGAAGACGAAAGTGAAGACGATTGCCCAGACTATGATGAGAGCGGTGCCAAAGTAAATCCAGTAACGGAGTTGCAGCGCAAACACTCGGTTATAGAGGCACAGTTGGCTGAGCTTGAGGGCGGCGAGTGTCCAAAGGTATACCAGGGTGAAAGCGAATGTCATCTTTGCGCGGTCAGTTTGAGTTCGAGGTTGCAAGAATTTCGATCTACACCAACCTGCATGATGTAGGGCATGTTGTTAACCAGCTTGGGGTATACTTCAGCATTCGGATCGAAATCGACACCGACGCCAGCCACAAACACTTCGATAATGTCAGACGATTGATTCTCCAACCATACGGGGAAGGGTCTTTCTCACCTGCGGCACTCATGCCTATCGTTGTGGAAGAGATGATCTAGGGCGATTAGCTTTCGTCCATCGGAAGTCAGTGTGATCGTAGCGTACCAAAGCAATGAGTGATAGGACATCATCTGCTCCAATGCCGGCGCCTCGAATCCGACCCAGCCAGCGGAGAAAGACGACAATCGCAAAGACAACCCATAGCACGCTGATTGTGGTGAGAGCCCTGCGAGCCTCGCTCGTCATGGCGACATACATCATGTCTGCTGGCATGATGGAGTAGATCTGGAGAGGGCAGGCTGGCTGGAGCACGGAGCGGAGGGGACTTGCTGATCAGGTCTCTTGAGAGAGAGTTGCGGGTCGAGGCCTGGTTTTCAACGTGGAGCGCCCTCTCCATGGAGTCCCTTGCGATCTTGGATCATAGCTCACAGGCTGGTCAACGCGAAGCCTGCCTTGCACATCACGGCATGGCAGACACTGCCGAACATCATCCTCCCTCGCCTCCTTGTGCTGAGTTTCGGAGGGACAGTAGGGCACCATGGTGCTGGGAAGGAGCAAGGAACAGGAACCATCATTGCGGAGCTCGTTTGCTATATCGCTTAATCCTTTAAGACAGAAACATGACGATTGCAGTAATGATCGGTATCGTCAAATTGTCTTGCCTAGCCAAAGTGGAGTCGGCTCTTAAACGAAGTTTTTTCCTGGGACCATCCGTGAAGCCGTAAAGCATTGATTGTTTAGCCCGTTGGGGGAGATCCCTTCAAGCAGCTTCGAGAGTCGAGACGCACATCGTGCCAATAGACGCGCGCATGCTGCGCGTTGAAGTCCGCGCAGATGTCAATGCCGACGATGGGCAACTCGGTTGCAGATACTTCAAAGTGTGACGGCCGTTGAAACCGTTGCTTGTCAAACAGCGCAAGCGTGAAGTTCCGCATGCCCCGACCACATTTTGTGGCCTCTCTCTCGCTTGGGTGACGACTGCACGTGCGAAGCGACAAGGATTGCGCCTGATGGACTGGGATGTAGAATACAAAACGACTACTCTGACTAAGGTGTCGTCGGAAAATACTAGCCTCAAGGCGCGGCCCGCGAATCCCCGACCGGGATGACCCACTTTTTCGGCTGTCGAATTCACTAACACCAACCCATGATTCGCTCCAAGATCGGACTTGATCCTCCTCTGGCAATACGCATGATCATCAGTCACGTGGTGGTCAGGATCCTTGTATATTGCGTCTGCTCGCAGGGCGCTACTCCGTGACATTGCCTAGGCGAATCCTTCGCGAGTGCCGAACCCAGGCGGACTCACTACTACGGCAATTCTACCGTGGCTATTTTTCACTACTCTCACTACTCCTGCGCCAGTTGTGCCAGATGGGGGGGTCCGTTGGGACAGGCATTGCTTGCCCAATTTGCGACCCTATTCTCCATATTCTCGCCCTCGCCTTCCTATCACAGGCCGGCGATTGTCCCTCTGCTCTCTAGCTCGAGTCACGAAACTGCTGACCACGGATGAAGGGAGCGTATATGTAGGTGGCTCCATGAGGCTCCTGCCTCTTATTGCCTTTGAACCTTTTCTTGCTGCCCTGTCGATAACGTTACTACTACTATCGACAGTAGCAGACCGACTACAGGAAATATAGCCATGGGCGATCTCTCTGTGCTTAAAAGCGTTGCCTACCTGGCGGCAGTCTGGGTAGTCTACCGCATCGGCATTGCGTTATACAACATCTCCCCATACCATCCATTAGCTCGCTTCCCTGGTCCCAAAATCGCCGCCGCATCTTACCTGTACGAGGCCTACTACGACTGGTGGCGCGTGGGACGTTATGGCAAAGTGATCGCCCGCATGCACGAGACCTACGGTACGTTTGGCATTGATCACTTCCAACAGCCGAGGAAAATCATTGCATACCCCCCATTGGGAGTGAAGAATACGTAATCTGATCATCCTCCAGGGCCTGTGGTCAGAATCAACCCCGACGAACTCCATTGCTCCGACCCTCACTTCACAGACGAGATCTACGCTGGACCTGGCCGCATCCGCGACAAATGGCAACATCAGCTGAACACCGGCGGTGCTGGTCCTGTCTCTGTCACCGGCTTTTCCACCGTCAACCATGAACTCCATCGGTCTCGCAAGGGCGCTCTGTCCAAGTTCTTCTCCCGCCAGCAGATGCTCAAGCTCGAAGGTGAGGTGGACCAATTTGCACACATGACAATCGACAAGATGCTGCGCTGGGCGGACAAGGAGCCCTTCGACGTCAAGGACGCTTTCAACTGCTTCACCGCCGACATCATCTCCCAGTACGCCTTCGGTGAGCCCATGGGATTTATCGCGCAAGAGGGATGGGAGGATAACTTCGCGACCTGGGTCAAGTCCTTCTTCCGTAGCGCTTACATGATGAGACACAACTCCCTGGGCCGCAAGGCTGCTCAAGTTCTCCCCCTGCTGGCCAACTACATGGGCGAGGACATCAAGGCTGTCATGAATGTCATGAACGTTACCATCCCGCAATACATCCAGTCTGCGCTCGACCACCCCGAGAACGGCAGAGTTTTTGCGGATCTGATGGAGTCCAAGTCTCTTCCAGACGAGGAGAAGTCGATGTACCGTCTATCTGGCGAGGGTTTCAACTTCCTGCTTGCCGGCACTGAAACGACTGCTGTAAGTGGCAACAATCTCCATTCATCCTCAGAATCTTCCTCCCAATACTAACACCTCCCTACCAGGCCACCCTGACCGTCATCACATACTGGCTCCTGGCCAAGCCGACTCTTCAAACCCGGCTCATGCAAGACCTCCACGACGTCGACCCCTCCAACCTCTCCTGGGTCGAGCTCGAGCGCAAACCCTTCCTGTGGGCCATCATTCACGAGTCCCTGCGCATGATGCCCGGTGTCTCGCACCGCTCGGCCCGCATCGCGCGCGAAGAGGACCTCGTGTACAAGAGCCAGGACGGCAAGACCGAGCATGTGATCCCGCGCGGAACCCCGATCGGCATGACTTCGATGATCAACCACTGGGACAAGGACTTCTTCCCGCAACCGGACGAGTTTTTGCCCGAGAGGTGGTTGGTCGATGGTTTGCCGAATTACAAGCTGCAGAAGACGTTGCTGGCGTTTGGCAAGGGTGGCCGATCTTGCATTGGTGAGAAGTAAGTGTTGCTCTCCTACTTGTATCCGTGCTCAACCTGTGATTACCGTCGTCAATGTACTAATTTGTTGTCTTCTGTTTAGCTTGGCTTACTGCGAAGTCTACCTCATGGCCGCGCTTGTCGCTTTGAAGATCATTCCCCGTGCTCGTCTGGTTGATACTACCGTTGAAGACCTTACGTACGATCACGACTTGATTGTGCTGCAGACGAAGAAGGGCTCCATCTCTGTTAAGATCCAGATTGAGTAGTGGTGCGATGGAATAGCGCTGCTGAAGATATACATAGATGTGGAAATCGAGCTTGACATCGACATTTGGAATGGCCTTGATCCACTTGATTTATTGTTGCTCGGTGATCATCGTTTCTCGTTGTTGTTGTTCTGGTGCTTTGGTATCGCTTTCTAGCTACGTCGAACTTTTAGGACGCATATTTCGATTACCCAGCCGTTGGAGGCGTCAGAACTCCGGTAGCTTCACCATCCTCCGGCTCCTGTAAGACATCTGCCCGACTCGGCCATCAGCAATGCAGCACAGAACCGCGAGAGATGGATCCAATGGAGTCAGAGCAGTCAGCCTTGGGGGATCTTTAGCTGGCCCACTACTTGGTACTATACGATGCACCTCTTTCCGACCTCGATCCCGCGCGAGCTTCACACCATCTTGTGTGGTGAAGGTGTCGTGTGTCAGAGCAGATATAACGGCCCAAAAATACTCACAATCAGACTAAAAAGTGAAAAGACGGATCTACACCCTTTGCTGTCAGCATTAGGACAAATCAAACGGCGATCTAATTGATGCGATATTGGTGGAGTTACATGCGCGTCGCGTCCAGCCATCGATTTCCAACATCCGCGGTCAGTCCTTAGCGCCGGAGGTCCTTGTGGCCATTCGGAGACGTGCCGTCGAATTAAGGTTTCGGCAATCCGAAGTGAAGTGAACCAAACTTTTGAATGCCGAACCGACTGAGCTGTACGAATCAATGACTTGATCGCTCTGTTAACTATACATCCCTTATATCTTCCCAATCCCACCTCACCACATCAGACCCACAACCTCCAACAATGCCACCACTCCGCCCACGCCCCGCCAACCTCGCAACAATCCTCCGCCGCGCCCACTCAACACAACCACCACCACCTCCCCGACCCTTCAAAACCGGCCCTCCACCACCACCTGCTCCTAAAATCGCATTGACCCCGACTCCCGCCGAACCCACCCCTCCAACCCCAACATGGCTGGAAAGTGAGCCCCTAGACCCAGCACGCGGCCGCGCAGCTTCTGAACGCGTCGTCCGTGAGGGCATTCTTGACCCGCGCTACAAGCCTGCTTCGCGCCGGGTGACGGCTATCATCTGCGCACTGCCGATTCTACTCGTTACGAGCTGGATGCTGTTTGAAAGGCAGGTGATGGGCGTGGAGCAGAAGGTGCATGCTGTGAGGGGAGGACCGCGGCCGCTTGGGCAAGGGGAGGAGGAGACGGGAGTGGAGATTGTTGGTGAGGATGGGAAGTGAGAATTACGAAGGCAATTGATTGTTCGGGTTACAGGCATTGCCTGTCATGGATCTTACAAGAGGAGGATTGGGTTGTTGGCTCTGCCAGAAGAGGAGGCTAGTGACGGGCTGCGCGAGCTATGCTCAATCCTCGAATACGCGACTTGTCGTGGATGATTCTCCAAGGCACACTTGCGGGCATGAAGCGCATCGAAACTACGGGTGGAAAGTGACTTGGGAACAAGACATCACCGGATCAAGTCGATCAGTGTCCACCGGCTTTAGCCACACACATGACTGGCAACCCTGGCCCTCGCGCAGTTATGGCCGCATCGAAGGAGTGCCAAGGGAAATGAGAGCACCATGTACATGTGTGGATGGGAGCGTTGTACACACGACAACGAGTTGGGATTTGTTTTAGTGGCACGCTTCCGCACACGTGGCACTAGAACAAATCCCAAAAGGTTGCAATCAATAAGAGCACAAGCCGCTTACCGAACTGGTGGACGAAAGCTTGTAAAGCAACATTGCTCAGCGCCGAGTGGACTGAGACCAGAATGATAAAACTGGAAAGACTGCTCAGGACTCTCTCAGTCGTCGATGGCGACTCGCATTTTAGGTATCGGTCTGTCTGGCAATGCCATCACGTATGGAAGATGGAACTTGATGTTGCATTAGGAGCAAACTTTGCAAAACCCTAGGCATAGACACAGACAACTCAAGTTACCTGTTCCGCCGTAACCTTCCAATCATCCGCATTATACACACTTGGCCAAACGCCATTCTTACCCGGACTCAAGATTCCCTTCGGGTCCAGCGCGTCCTTGATCTTCTGGTTGAGTTTCCCTTGCGCGTGGTCGTTGAAGCTATACGTCTTCGCGATCTGGTCCATCATCGCTAAGTGCGTGCGATACTCGCCCCAGCCGCGCTCCGCCGCGTCATCGATGAGAGTCGAAATGAGCCAGTGTGCTTTCCGCCTGCTTTCGGCGTTCTTGCGATCGAAGACGATGCAGACGATGTGGTGCATCTCCCGCATGCCGACGACGAACGTCCCGATGAAGTCTAGGCCCGCTTCTTCGCAGCGTCGCCTACAAAGCTGGTACTGCGCCATGCCATCGTCACCGCTGACTTTGGCGATCGGGCTGAAGAAGAGGTGGGCGCCGTTGGGGAGCCAGTCGACCCATTTCAGCTCGGTCGTGCTGGGGATTCCTTGGAGCGTGTTGTGTCTCGTCTGAAGCACTTCATTTTCCGGCATGTCCTTTGGCTCAAAGTACTTGGCACCAGGGATGCCTTTGAGGAATGCGTCCTTGATGACACCCAGGAGAACGTTGCGCACGGGTTCGGGCCCGTACACGGCTCCGTAGAAGTTCCAGCGTCCCAGATTGAGTTTCTTCGCTATCGCATCCATCTCGTCGTCTGTCAGCGGTTTGTCTGAGTCGGTGTACGATTTTCGATTGCCCTGGACGGATCGGTCAGCTCTATTGAATTTGCATGTAGCATGTTGCATATGACATACCATGACGGCTGCATCGAGTAAGATATGCCTCATCGTTGGCACATTCTGCAAAACCATGCCGACTCTCAGTGGCCGGATGATTTCCAAAGCAGTGTGGAGGTCGCTGTCCTTTGGTAATGTGATGAGATACTGGATGTATGCGTCAGTAAAGGGAAACGACGCTCGAACGTTGGCTCTGTAAACTTACGCTGCCATAACCTCCGGGATTGGTCATCAACCAAATGCCCATTCTGACGACGATCCCCAGCGACGACTGAGAGAAAATACCGTCGTTGTACGGCCCGAAGCCATAGTTGAAGAGGGCGTATGTTTCGTTGGGTTCCTGCTCATGAGGCGGTTTGTTTGGATCTGCTTTTGGATTTGGAAGGCCTCCCATCCCGCTTCGCCAGAGAGTGCCGTCAGGCAGTACGACGTCCATGCCGCAATGCATCATCCAGTGGTCGCCGTAAGGGGTGTATCCTAAGCTAGCATCAGCAGACCATTCGCAATGGATTTGGAAGTGTTCGACATACCAACTCCACGCTCGACCGTGTTACCGATGACTGAGCCGCCCCCCAAGTCAGGTACGTCGATCCATACTTTCTCGCGGAGATTATTCTCAACCAAGTAATTGTGCAGATCGCTGTATGTTGCGTCAGCCGCCTCCATCTCTCTATCCATCTTGTTCGATCGATCGATCAATCAGTCAGACTCACACAAATGTTACTCCAGGCTCGACAATGGCATATGCGCCATCGACGTTCACGTCTATGATCTTTCGCATGTTGCGACCCATATCAAGGCCAATGCTACCAGGCACACGCGGCGCAGCACCGCCATAGCCCACGTTCCGGCCAATGCTGAAGGGCCAAACCGGGATCTCGAACTCGTTGCAGAGGCGCATGATCGCTTGCACTTCGGGTACATCGCGAGGAGCGACGACGGCGGAGCTGATGAAGTGTTGCTTTGGTAAGACATGGTACATCTGCGGATGGTCAGCTTGTCGCGACTCGACGACATGGCTTGGAAAGGGTCTACCACTCACGTCGTGCGCTTTGCTCGGATCCATGTAATCATCATGCTGGAGTTCGTCGTCGCTGCTCACGACTGTCGCATTTTCTGTCCCGACGACGCTCTCCAGGCGCTGCATGAATTGGCGAAAGACCTCGAGGCTGGTCTTCGGCGGCAGGACAAGTGGAGCTGATCTGTCCCTAGCATGCGTTCCGTCAGGCTGACGAAAGGCCATTGGACTGACGCCCTCGACGGGGACTGACTCGTTGAGCTTCATGGCAATAAGAGGTGGAAGTTGAAAGAGACGAAGAGCTTCTGAGTCGTACAGTGAAGCACGGCGATTGCGAGACCGGCGTGGCATTTAAATCATCTTTACAATCCTTAGCCTCTATAGGCCCCGCACGCTACTTCGTTGCGCAATTTGGGCGGCAATTACAGTTGACTAGGCAGCCTCGGGAAATCATCTTCAATGCAAAGTGAAGAGCGTCTTGTGGTTGGTCGAACCCTGCAGCTCTTTGATGTATGCTTTGGACGAGCTAAGTCGAGTGCCCGCCAACGCCCGGACAAATACCCACCATTCTCGGGGTATTCCACACATTGTCTCGGAGAAACACCGCAAAATGGAGCTACGGACGCCTTGTAGATCCATATCCCCATTCCCCGGTCCCCATATACATACCATGTACCAGGTATGCGGGGTTGCAGCAGTTGTAAACTCTACTTCGAGCTTCGCAAATTCGCATCGAACGACTCTTATGTTCATCCGTGATGGGGCGCTCAAGCGGTGAGAACTGCCCGTTGCTAGTCCATGTAGGTCGAGGTAGCAATAACGAGTATTCGGTATTCCATTACCTTCGATCAGATCTATCGAACTACTGACTATGAAATGTTATGGCAACTCCGTCTGCAACATCGGTTTTCTTTTGTCAAACTTCGTGCTTTGCTTTGCTCAAAATGACAAGTCACTACTCCACATCATTGGCCTACTCTCCGATCACCCTCGCGGGATCTGCCATAGCATGGCCCACATACACAAGATTACTCCACCCGCTCAGGCACATCCCCCGTCCCATCTGGGCTTCAATCTCTCGACTCTGGATAGTACACCACGTCTGGAGGGGAGGCATGGACACAGTCCAGCGGCGCCTGCATCAAGAACACGGCGCCACTTGTCCGCATTGGCCCAGACGAGATAGATCGCGTGCTCCGACCCCGAAGCGATCCGTAAGATCTACCCGACGTCGAAGGCTTTGACGAAGGCGAGCTTCTACACCATTTGGCACAACAAGACGTTCTCGAAACACCCAGACAATTTCAGCAATACCGACGAAAGACTGCAAGGCGAGCGACGGAGGATTGTCAATAATGTGTACAGCATGTCGACGATCTTGATTGACCCTGGAGCCTTACATCAATACCTGCTCGGAGCTGTTTGTGCGGCGGATGCGCGAGTTCGCTGATAGGCACGTTGTGATCGATCTGGGCGATTGGCTGCAATGGTGCGTTCGAACCTCTCGTCCGTTCGTTGGTGTGAAACTCACCGAAACCCAGGTATGCGTTTGACGTTATCGGCGAGCTCTTTTTCGGGCAGCAATTCGGCTTCATAGAAGACTCGCATAATCAGCAAGGCTACATCGATTCGCTCGATACTGTTTTGCCTGCCCTCACCACTGCGGGAG
>Ga0265797_10002650_pt1 | contig 29770 bp, 21 predicted proteins | sample P2T30metagenome_FD_192433 | JGI IMG/M metagenome (GOLD analysis project Ga0265797, IMG submission 192433) | Plant litter microbial communities from East Loma Ridge, Irvine, California - P2 T30 | ecosystem: Environmental > Terrestrial > Plant litter > Unclassified | place: USA: California...
TCCCAACAAAAGACGCAAAGTCGTCGTGGCTTTCGCTCAGACACTGCAACACGAGTGGGATGATCTTGGCAGATCCTTTGGCTTCTTCTAGGCTACAAATTGAACTCGTGATCGTGGAGAGTAGCGAATCACCGAGTCTTCGAAAGAGCCATGTTCTAATCTATACTCCTTCCCCATAGACGGAAAAGCGACGCGATGCATGGTAGCCGACATAAAGCTACGTGTTGTGACAGCATGCGCGTGGTTTTGCTGAGAGCGAAGGGTGTTGTTTGGTGTGGAATGCTCACATTAAAAGTTCGCGAGGAAGAAAAGTGAGAATTCTGCGCTAAGACAGCGCGGGCCGACGGTGCACCGAAGCGCGCTTACCGTGTTCAGACTGCTACAATCACCTAATCCGAGTTATTCACTTTCCTTTGTTGTGGGGGTTTTGCAACATGATTACTGCTTGAGTGTGACAATACATGCCGTAGATGGGAATAGCCATAGTTGTGTACTCATGAATACCTTGGTATGATCAAAGACCAGGTCGTCCACTCCGCTTACTAGCCTCATTAATACCTAGGAAATGTCAATCGATCGAAGAACGTGATGAACTTGATATGCAAGGACACTTCGTGCCTGTAAGCTAGACATGGCTGCCTCTACGCCTCTACGCTTGAAAAACTTGGCTTATCCAGGTGATCAGGTCACGTGTGGTAGATTCCAGGGTACCCGTGTACCGAGGCAATAGGCAACAGGCACGAGAGAAGTGACAACCATCGAAGTATCGTTGTTTACATTTACTGTTTACTCTTGGTCGCATAACTCTAGCGATCTACATTGAAACGACATTGACGGCTCCGTGGCGTGAGTGAGGGGTGGCTGGTCCAAAGGATACCTCGAAGAAAAAAACTGCGCATGCCGTTGATCGTGCCTTACGTGAACATGATCTACTATTTTAGACGTTGATCATCGTTCAATAGCCTGTATTCTGGTTTAGCTCCTTCGGCTACTGGAGGGTCGCTTTCAATGCAACGACACGGGGCGAAGACCGGTGCCACCTCGTGTTGTGCCGCTGGCTACACGCGTACCTAGTTGGACAGTCTGGCGAAGGTGAAGTGCAACAGTCTTCGGCTTATTATCTTCGCTTTTCGAAACCCATTGACAAGGCCAAGCGAGAGTGATCGAAGCCCAATGATGAGGCTCTACTGCGTCTATGTGGGTCTGTGCACATGACTTCCCCATATCCGTACGAACGGTTCAGCGCTCGCCGGTTCCAGGCCGATTAGAGGCCGGCTGAGATCCTGATCTGTGGAAGGGACTTCCCCGCAATGTGGAATGAAGTTGTTAGGTGCAGTGATCGCTCGAAGGCTGCGCACCTTCTCCTGACAGGGTTTACTGTGTACGTACAAGGCGTCTGGGGAAGCAGGTCACGGCTGGTTCCTCGAGTCAACGTGCATACTGGCGTTTCCTTAACTTTGTTAGAATGATGCTCTAGTCGCAAGCTTGTGTGAAACAGCTTCGTTCGACATGACGGTGGCCGCTGTTGCATGTTCCACCTATTGCGCCCAAACACACTCATGGCGCAACATCCACTACTTTTCATACAAGAAAGATCAGCGAGATTTCAGGACTTGAGCGTACAAACATCAGTCAGGCCATGGGGCGATCGCCAAGGCTAAACGGCGCCGCCCAGTCAGCAGCGACAGAGCCGGCATTTCGGTGAGATTCGACCGGGACAGGCGCTGTGACGAAATGGCGTTTCTCTCCCCACAAAGTGGACAGATGCTCCTCCCAATGACGATGCAAGGATTCAAACGCCGGCCCAAGGCCGTCTAATACGTTTACAAGTCGCGCATTTAGCGATGCACACTCCACATCGCTCGCCGCAGCTCAACTGCCCGCCTTTCCTGGGGTCGGTAGTCCCTTCACCGCATCAACCCGCGTGGTCTTGCGCACTGTTCGACTCAACGCAGCCGTCTCCTTCGCGACCACCCATCTGCACATCGTCTCTCGCTTCCTTTCCAGACTACACACGTCGCCTGTACACTGAGACTCGACGAGGCTGGCGCCAGATAATGCCGTGGCCTGAACATCAGATCCCGAGACGACCGCGACCGCGATAGCGATAGAACACTTTTCCGTACCCACTGGTCGCTTCCCTCTATGGCATCGGCATACATATCATAGCGCGGCGCACGAAATGGCGGATTATGACTTCAGAAATGGCGATTTTCCTACGAGAGGGCCCGTGGTGCTGGGAGTTTCGGCTGCCACGCTTGCGATATGCTCCGTCTTCGTTGGCTTCCGTCTAATTTCCAGATTTCTCGTCGTCAGAAAACCAGGATGGGACGACTACACAATGATCCTTGCATGGGTTCTCGCATTTGGCGCATCCTTCTCTATATGCTATGGCACAACGAAAGGTTTGGGACGAAAGCAGGAGAACATACCCCCACAATGGCGGGAGCCCATGAAGCAGTCGTCATTCGTCTTCTCGGTCCTCTATGTACGTATATCATGCTCTATACACAAGTCGCCCCCACTAAGACCCCATAGAACCCAGCTTTGATGGCCACCAAAACCTCAATTCTCCTCTTCTACCTCACGCTGTCCAGGACGCATAAAGTTTTTCGTTGGGCCACCATCACGACTCTTGTCGTTGTCAATGTTGGTGGATTGGCTTTGACTATTCTAAACCTACTTCAATGTCGCCCTATTGGTGCTGCTTGGGATTCTCCAGTTCCCGATACAGCTCACTGCACTAACATAGTCACGATATATCTTTCCTCGGCACCGCTCAACATCATCACCGACATAGCCATTCTATTTCTACCCATGCCCATACTCACTAGTATGCGGTTGCCGAAAAAGCAGAAGATAATACTGGTCATCACGTTCGGTTTCGGTATCTTTGTCGCAGTCGTCGATGTTATCCGTATCGCATACCTGCAAAACGCTCAACGCGACACACTCGAAGCCGCTCAACGTCAGTCTTCTGAAACTGGCAACGAACAGAGAAACACTGGCGATTTTGCCTGGTTTTCATCTTTATCCTTCATGTGGAGCACTGTGGAGATCAACCTGGGCATCATGTGTGGATGTGTTCCTGCTCTGAAGCCGCTCGTCAGAAGATTCCTCCCTAGTTGGGTTATCGATCATACCATGCGAGACAACACGACGCATACAAGCGATGAGGCCGTACTTCACCCCGACATTCTTGACTCTCGACGGCGGTCAGATCCGCTGACACCTCCCGCCTCTCCGCTCAGCAAACCTCCTCTTGCTCGCAGAAGCGGCGGTGACGAGCCTATGGGCATGATGGATTTTTTGACTACGCCTGACATGACTGAGCTACCTCAACTGAGGCCATCGAACACCAATGTTACGTACGCAACGACCGCCCGCACTCAGCGCCAACCAACTTTCTTCGACTTCGTCAACACTGGACAGAAAAAGAATATTACCTTACGGAGCAACCGCGAGAGCGTATACCCTGTGATAATGGTGACTATACTGTTCTTCATTTGGGGTTTCGCCTATGGCTTCTTGGACGTTCTTAATTCCCGCTTTCAAGAAGTAGCCCGCACAAGCGAATGGGAGACGGTCGGTCAACATAGCGCCTACTATGTTGGCTATATTGTGGGACCTTTAACTTTCGGACGGATCGTCTTCAAGACTTGGGGTTTCAAAGCATGCTACATGGTCGGTCTCTCGGTCTATGCTTGTGGAACACTCGTCTTCTGGCCTTCCGCCGTACTCAACTCTTTTCCAGCGTTCCTTATCTCAAATTTCATCACTGGTGCAGGGCTGTCAACCTTGGAACTCGGCGCAAACCCATTCATAGCCCTCTGCGGGCCACCTGAGTATGCTGAAGTGCGACTCAATCTATCACAAGCTGTTCAGGCTGTTGGCACAATCGTCTCCCCACTTTTGGCGAAGAAAGTACTCTTCCCTGCCAACGCTGCGAGCCTGATCGACGTGCAGTGGACATACCTCGGCATATCCTTTTTCAACATCGTCCTTGCGATTGTCTACTTCTACGTACCGCTTCCCGAAGCTAACGACGAAGAACTGGAACTTGCCAGTCAACGTACTGTACCCTTTGCCCGCGAGGCGACCATCAATATTGGATCCAAGCCAGTAAAAATTCTCTGGATTGGTCTGGGTATGGCGGTCTTGTCACAGTTCTGCTATGTCGGCGGTCAAGAGTCCACTTCCACCTCGTACAAGGAGTACGTCAATCGCGTCTCGCCTTCAGTGGATTACGTATCACAGCAAGCCTATGGACACACAGCGTTTGCAGTCTCTCGATTCCTGGCAGCTTTCATCGACATTTGGGTGAAACCGCGCTTCAGTCTCTTAGTCTTCTTTCTGGGCGCGATTGCCTCCGCTGCCGCGGCCATGCATGCTTCGGGCAGTGCTGGTGCAGCAGTCATTGTCATCGTCATGTTCTTCGAAGGCCCGCTATTCCCTCAGATTTTTGCACAGGGGATACGAGGTATGGGCAAGCATACGAAAGATGCTTCCGTACTTCTGACGGCAGCTATTGGCGGAGGAGCCGTCATCCCTCCAATTATGTACGCCGCACTCAAGATCAACAATGCACAATACGCTTTCTGCGTCATCACGGCAGCCTATGCTGGTGGTGCATTGTATCCTATCTACCTCAACTTACTACCTGCATCCCGGAATCTCTCCGACCCTGTGCGCGACGAAAAGACGAGGAAAGAATCGGAGGCTGGGGAGAAGCGACGGGGTTCCACAGGCGAGAAACTGAGGACATGGAGTAAAGTCAAGAAGAGGTTAAGTTTAAATAAGGAAGATGAGAGACTGCCCTCTGTTGAACACAGAGAAAGGCGCAGTTGGCCCGAGGGATTAGCGCCGCGGAGTGATAGCTTGGCCATCGAACCTGTACGGACTCGTACACCGAGCTCATCAAGTTCGATGAGCAGCAGTTGACAAGCTTGTACCTCGGCGCGTTGTTCGACGTGTCTACGCTGAAAGAACTGGTTTTTATATCGCATATGGCGTAACAGGGAGATACCACGGGATTGTTTACATTTGGGATCCGACCTAGCATAGATGGTTCATTCACATCTTACGTATGGCAACTTCGTAGCCAAATACAATCATTGCTAGTACACCATTGTCACGACCAATATCGTAAGATTGTGTTCCTTTTTGTGAGGATGTCTATATAGCTAATGTTCTCAATATTATGCGCTTTGAACCCTTTTGTTGAAACGTGAAAGGAAGATACGAATGCCACATCGATGAATGCGACTTGTCGGTCCTGCGACAACGCAATCGCAACCTAAGCCACTTCAAATCTTCGAAATCTACACCAAGCTTGTCTGTATTGCGGACTTCAATAGAACGTAAATATATTGACTTTCCTGTAGCACATGTAAGTCACGCATCGCTGTGTTGTTCGTAGTTGAAAGAGACATGTACCTATTTTCTGATAGAACAAAATTCTGCAGTGCCTAATGCCTCTCACTCGAAACACGTACTCGAGTCTGGTGGTGGCGAAGGAAGCAATACTCTCTCGGTCTCGACGAGATTGAGCAGCATTCAGTGCGGTGATTTCTGATACTCAAGGCAATCATCTCCTATTCCCTTCTTTTTCTTTTTCGAAACCACAGAATCTGTTAGTAGCTCGTCTGTTCTGCGTCTTCATAGTGCCACAAGACGGAATGATTCAGCTCTAGATACAATGTATGTTATCATAAACCATGATCATCTGCGGCGTCATAAAGTATGGTCATCGTGGAGCAAAAGATTAACTCGGCGGAACGAGCTGACTAGTAACATGAACACGGAAGAATTGCGGAAATGATTGAGCTTCCCTAGGTGTACACCAAAAGCGACATAGAATGTGTCACGGACGGTGTAGACCATCGCTCTAGAGTAGCTCTTGTCAGCAAACTTCTCATCCGCGGATAGCCATTACACAAAGCCTACCCAACGATAGTTGTCCTGAGCACGGGGTTCCGCAATGGTGATGCCGATTTCATCCATATTCCATCTTTCAGTTGGTGCTTGACATAATGGTATTGCCATGAACGCATCCTATGTCTCTCTTATGGTGGAAAGGTACAAACAAAGCTGTCCCATGGTAAATCCAGATTTAGAGCCTTTTTTTTATAGACGTTGGTCGAACCGTGCTGGCGGCCATGGCTCATTATTCTGATGCTCCTTGTAATATCGTCGTCAAGGTTTACCTATCTTTTTCTGCCCTGGTGGAATTTGTTGACGTGGACCCGCAGAATCATCGCATTGACAAGCGCTTTATCAGACGCATGTATTCTGAGTATGTCCTGTTTCTGATGCTCGGGTTTATTTTTATCGTGGGTAGCTTTGTCAGGATGGTTTTCTCTTGACAGCCTATGGAAAGCATCCTCAGTGGTATCATGGGCGGCATCGGGGCTAACATCCAAGATCTGATATTGATCTGCCAATCCTGTCGCGGAAGCAGACATTGCGCGATTCCGTTCAGGTAGCTTGGTAGTGCAAAAGAGTAACGAGGTATTAAGGATGTGGTTGTAGAAAAATCAAGGCGAGTCAACAACAAACGCAATGAACAGCGTACACTAGTGCGACATGTTGCGGACACTCATCGTCACCCACTCATCTCAAATTCGCCCACGGAAGCTCCATCTCTACTGTCTTTATCTCTATTCAGCAGTGAGTAACCGAGTTGGCCACTACTCTCTAGGGTCCATACTGCGATGATACAAAAAAGGGAGACAAAGGTGATGGGTATGAAAACGACGTGAAAGTTGAATACATGCTGGGCCTACACAAAATCGCTTACAATCGCTATCATGATACAAGAAGAACACAAACTATCTCGACCGGTAAACGCCTGACCCATGCTTATGTACCTCGGAACCCATGCTTCCAACTAGCGATCAATTACCCAATTAGACGACTTCAACCGTCGAAGGAGGTCATAGGACCAATGCGGCAGCAATCGCAACCACGAAGCCAAAGTAAGTAGCACTAGGTCGCAGTAACACATTGGCGACAGATGTAGTACCGCAGCACTCACGGTCATACGTAACGTTGTTTGCACGGGCAGCAACTTCGAAGACGGAACCGTTGATAGGCCCTTGGTTATAGAAGTCGACGAGGAGGAAGTTCGGTGGGCGGTCCCAGTTAGCTGCGAGAGACGTGTTAGCAAGTTGCAAGAGGAGAAACTGAGCTGGAAGTGTGGGAATACGCACTAGTGCAAGTGTTGGTCATAGCACCCAGGCTGCCCTCTCCTTCCAGACCGTTGGTCTGGTTGATCTGGGCTACATTAGGTACCAGAAGGTTCAATCCAGCAAATGAAATCTCGGCATTCAAGTTGTGGTTTGCCATGTACATGATATCTCTCATCTTCTCCTCAGCCATCCCTTCGGGCCTGCCAAGCGTACATGGGAAATCGGGGTCGGTGGGAGAGAAGGGTGTTTCCCACATATTGTAAAACTCCCATAGCATGTATGGAACCGCATCAGTATCGAAGTTGTAGTCGATGAATGTAATGACACGGTTGTTGTGAAGGATAAGTTCGCCGAGCGTTGGCCAGTCATCGAGTTCCATGGCGGTCTTTGGTGGCTGGTAGACGTATTCGATCAGGCCAGACTTCTCGATCGGATCAGCGAAGTTGGAGGATGTGACGAGTGGCTTGCCATCGTCGGTTGTTTCGTCCCAGTTGGAGTTGCCGAAGAGAATCGTGATGACGTCGAAGGGGTGTGCTTCTACCCATGCGGTGACTTCACGAAGGTAGTCTTCCACAGTACCAGCGTTGAGCAGGTCGCAAGACGAATGGCAATAGTAGAGCGTGCCATTGACGTAGTGGGCTGAGCCCTGCAGCATGCGGATACCGTCGTTCAGTTGTTGTGTCACGCCATACTCTTGGTTGCGCGCAATGTTATTCTGTCGCGTGTAGGGCGAATTGTGCGCAGCTACTTCGGTGATATTGGAGTACTTGCGGTTGCAAAACTCCAGATAGTTATTACACGGCTGTGTGTTTGATGGCAGCGCCGGAGCTGTCCCAGTGCCAGTCGGTGTCAATGTCCTGTTCCCTCCTCCGATGTTTGTAACGGGGTCTTGAGTGCTTGTAAGTGAGGCCGTGCCATTGGCCGAGAAAGTGCTACCAGACGGTCCAGAAGACGCAGGCGAGGTTATGGTCGCAAATGTGCTGCCCTCGAAATCCGAAGGAACGGTTGGGTTGGGAGCCGCATCATCGCCCGTCAGACTCCGCTGCGATCCAGATAAGGTGATGACTGATGGAGTCACCGAGGCCGAGCTACTCTGGGCTGCAGTGAGGCCCGCAAGCCACACCACGGAAAGTATCGCCCCCTTCATGATCGCCACAGGGGTGGTTGTTGTTTAAATTCGCGACCAGATTATAGGCTCACAGGTGGGAACAGATATCGGCTATGTCAATCCTTCTCGAGTGATAGCGAGAGCTGTACAGACGTCCAGGTGTATGCAGTGGAAGTTCCAGCGGGTCTGGTTGCTATGCAGTGCCGTTCGATCCGAGTACGGGGTAAATGAGTACGCTGGGTACAACGTCGTACAATGGGCACAAACGGCGTCGAGAGCGAGAGGATGCGGAGAAATACGCAGTTAAAGAAACGATACCTGCTGCAAAGAAGCTGCTGCTGTTGAGAAATTCCAGACGACGATTGTTTTCCAAGCCCCCCCGAACGGACCACCCGGGACTCCCTAGTTAGGCAATATGCTATGACGTAAAGCTCTGTTTTAAGGTTGCGAGCCACGCGGGTCTTGTCTCTCATCCAACGATCTGCAACAGCCGCGCCACCATTTTAGCGCGACACGTCATGTGCGCGAGTCTGGAACGACGAGGCTGCGATGGCTACAAGAATGGCATGCACGTCAAAAACGTAGCAGCATCGATATCGATGCGCATGCATACAGGGTATACATCCATGATTCTGAATGGTTTGGTTCACTTGGATAGTGGGAAAAATTACGTTAGTGGTTGCTGCAGTCATATGTCAGTTGTATGCTGCTAAGGGCTTGTCAGACATAAAGATGGGCAAGTATGCCGCCTGAACAAAACTATATATACACGTACGTGAAATGCAGCTTCCCAGATACTACAGCTCAGGCCGTAGGCTTGACGACCTACGCACTAGACGGCCCACTACTAAAGAACTCCTCGAATTTACTCTTGCCCTTCAGCTGCTCAATCTCTCTCTGTAGCACATCAATTCGGTAATTCTTAAACGCCTTCTCAATCCTCTCCCTACTCGCCGGGTCCTTGGTAACCGTTCTCGCTGCGCTGGCTGTACCCGTCAACAGACCCAGTTCACCACCAAGGAAGAGGCCGCCAACGGAAAAGAGGAAGTAGGTCGCAGCATCGCCCCAGCGTGAAGGCCCAGATATTTTCGCTGTGATGTCTGGGATAGGCTCAGTACGACCATCTGCGAAGCGCACTTCTACCGGCTTCTCCATGGCTCGGAAAGCTCTGAAGTATGCAAGGCGCATAGCTCGTAGTCGGAATGCCGTATAGAGTCCTAGACCTAGCCCGACTGCTGATGCGAAACCAGTGTGCGTCGAAACCTTGCCGCCCGCTTTCTGAAGTATGTCGCGATCTTGTTGGTTGAGGCTGTTCTCGGTTAGACATTGCTGTCCTAGGCGGCAGTATGAAGCTGCTTACTCATGTTGCAGATGTTCTTCTGCAAGCTGGCGGAGATCCTTCGACCTGCGGTCACGGAATGCTGCTAGTGATTCGGCCATTATGTTTATTCAGATAAATGAAGAAGTTGGAAATTCGGACAGCAAAGTACGACAAGTGTAAAATGGCTGTGGAGTACTAAATTACCAGAGCTTTAACCAAGTTTTGCAGTATTGTGGGCGGTTCATGATGCTTCCAGTCGCAACCATGACATCATGCGGAGGTTGCGGAATCTAACCAGAAAGGAGTAATGGACACACGAGCACGTCGTGATGGAATCGGATTCACGCGGGTATATAATCATACGCACGAAGATTCGAATGCACACAGAGATGGCATCATCTGCGCGTGTAGAAAGAGCCAAACGCAACAGAGAAATAATCATGTGCACCCAGAGAGGTGAATTAAACAGGTCGAGAACCTGGTTCACTACAGTTCAGGATTCGAAAGCGATGCTATGCTACGGTGTAACTCAAAAAGAGATTCGCTGGGCGCGTCATGCTCTTACCAAACGCCATACTCGAAAGAGCCCACAAACGCCGTGAGCCGCATGTCAGCTCGCTCAAGGATATCACTACATATATCTTCAGATTTAGAAACGAGATGTCGCTTTATAGCTTTGCCTTGGCCTCAGCTTCTGCGGCGCTCGCTTCCTGATTCCGGGTAACGTTGCCAGTGCCTGTACCCTCTCCAAAGAAGATGACTTCAACTGTCAAATCATCTCTGTATCGTCGAGAAAAGGGACTTGGAAGAGTGAGCAGTGCACTCAGCTGATCTTGGTCCTTTCCGCCAAGTGCGTTTCGAACAAGATGAGTTGCTGCATTCTTGTCTTCGACTACGAAACGCTCGTTCAGGCTGGTCTTGGTACCCCACTGCTGCTGGCGGATTGGTGCACGCTGCCCCTCCCCTTTCTCACCTGGCTTTTGCTCGACAGGCAGTTGCTTTTGTGTTGACCACCAACTTTTGAGCCAGGACTGAGCCTGTGAACCTTGACTGCTCGGGTTGCCCTGAGCATCGAGCCATTGCCCAACTAGGCCAACGACCTCTTCGTTGGTAAGCATTTCCCACAAACCGTCAGTAGCCATGACCACAAAGTCGCCTTTTTCAGGCTCTACTTTGGTTGTGGTAATAACAGGCTCAGCAGTGACATATGGGGGAGTTTTGAGTAGCGTTGACGGTGACCGTGAAAAGTAGGACTTCTTGAGCTCTGCATTCGTCTCGAGCGACCACTTGTAGGAGGCGTCGCCAAAAGCACGGGATGGCTCCAGCCCACCTAGGATGCGACCGTTACGTACCACATTGGGCTCACCTGGGTGTTCTCGGCGTAATCGCTCTGCCTCGCTTGTGGTGCCGCCAGTTTGGTCTTCAGACAGAGGTGTCACTGTCCACTTGCCATTTGGGCCTCGTCGACCTAGGATAGCGCGCGAGTCACCCGTGCAGGCAACTCGCAGCAGTTTTGACTGGCTATCGTAGAAGGATAAAAGTGCACAAGAACCGGACAAGGCGGGGGCAAGCAGCTCGGCAGCAGCGATCTTTGACTGAGCCTTCCGAACCTTTTTGACAGATTCGTGTACGATCTCGTTGTCTAGCTTGATGAAGCCCGTCTTGATGGCTTTGTCAATAGCATCGGAGCTCGGGAAGTGGAGTGCAGGGTCCTCGACGGCGGACTTGTAGGTCGTGTTGAGCTCGCGTGCGACATAGGAAATGAGCGTTTGACGGAGTTTGGCTGAAGTAACCCAGCCACTGTGGACATTAGCATTGAAATGACGCGTAACCTTGATATAGGGCAAGCCTACCTGTGTCCGTCGAAAACACCCCAGAACATCCAGTCGCTGGCGGGAGCGCCATTGTCGGTAGCTGCCAGATTTGATGGTACCTCGATAATCTTCTCGGCATGGTCATCTTCGATCGGAGAGTTGCTGGGGATCTGCACCACGTCGTATCGCACAACTCCCTGTCCCCTCCCTACAAGCCACGACTCCTCGTTTTTCCTCAACTTGGCAGTAGCTTGGTCGGGGTCCAGCATCTCCAGCACCTTTCTACCGTAGTCATCCGTCTCTTTTGAGATTGGGCCAGTGCCGGTGATTGTTCCCGTATAAAGTTCACCGGGGCCGACGACCAGAGCCTTTCGTGTAGGCTCGCTACTCGCGGCGTTGGTCAGGTTCCTCGCTTGATCGGCGGGTGAATGCGAATGTCCTGTCGAGGATTTGTCGCTGTAAGCATAGAAGGCACCCGAGGCGAAGGCGGCAGCCACTAACGCACCTGTGAGGGCACGTAACTGCATGGACGAGGTAAGGACGTTGGGGGAGGTGCGCTGGCGGTAGTGATGGTGATGATGAGCCCGGAAGCCTAGGCCATTGCTCGGCGCGAAGACGCCGACACGACTGCGGGCAAGCTTGCGCAGGCACGGGCGGCGCGCAGAGCGAAGCACTTGAAAGGCAGCCCGCATCTGGCAGGTGGAGTGAAGGATCGTTGAAGTGAGGTAGGCCAGCACGATGGACTACAGCAGTGAAATCATGGTGCAGTTCGGGAGAACGCTACATCCAAGCGCCTAAGCGGGGCCAATTATCCCCTGTTCGTACAAAGCCGATTGCGCCTGCGGCTAACATTCCAAACCACCACTACGACGTCATCACGTTACCGCAACCACATAATTTTCGAGGCAACAAAATGTCTTCGCGAGCGTTGCGCCGGGCGCAGCGAGAACTTGAAGAGAAGCAGATACAGGAAAAACTTGCTCAAGATGACCAAGACGAGGACGAGTCGGAGCCTGACGTGGCGCCCAAGACAACGGCGAAACCCAGCTTGTTCGCGATGCTAGGCGATGGTGGTGAAGAAGATGAAGAAGAAGATGAGGAGGAACAAGAAGACGCAGACCAGGACGTCAAACCCAAGGTTGGAGATTCTGATGGACAGGCCGAGGCCGAGTCTATGCCTGCATCAAAGCCCTCAAAGAAGAGCAAGAAGAAAAAAAAGAAGGCAAAAGCTAAAGGCAAGGCTACAGATGCCGACAAGACTGCTGCTTCAGCCAAGAAGTCAGATCTCGATGAGATCGATGAGGCATTGCTTGCTCTTAATATGGCCATGAACGGTCGGACGGAGACTGGGTCCGATCAGCAGGACACTATTAGTGAAGAGAAAAAACAGCTCTTTTCCGTGCTCAGTGTGGACACACAACATCTTCATGCCGCCAACGAGATGAAGAGGCTCTTTGGTCGAGCAGCAGTGCAAAGTGCCGAAGATGAGGCGCGGCCTCGACAACGTGGTCAGCAAGGTGGCATCGCCGCTGCAATCGCAGGGCGTAACGCCCCTGGCAATCGCAACCTTGCATCTTTGGGACTTCGACGAAACATTTTTATTCAAGGCAAAGAGGAGTGGCCACGGGCTACCTCTGGTGGTCTCGGCATGGAGATTGTTGAGAAGCGACCAGATGGCACAGTCGAGTACAGGTTTGTTCACAACAAAACGTATCAGGATGTCCAGCGACAGTTCCAGATTTGCGTTGCAAGCATGGACTCTGAGCGTATGATCCAACTCCTGCATCACAACCGTAAGTCCCCTTGTGTTTTATTCAAGTCAAAATACTAAATCTGTCCTTAGCCTTCCACATTTCCACTCTGCTCCAGGTATCCGAAATTGCAAAGCAACAAAGAGAGGCTGCTGCTGCGTCCGACATGTTAGAGCGCGCCCTTTTCACTTTTGGACGCTCTGTGCATTCCACCTTCTCTGCAAACCTGGCGTCCGGCAAAGCCCGTATGGACTTTCGCCGTCCGGAAAACCGCGAATTTTGGCTTGCTGTATGGCGCTACATAGCCACACTGGGTGTTCGCGCGACATGGCGCACGTCGTTCGAGTGGGCTAAGATGCTACTTGCCATGGACCCTGAACACGATCCTTATTGTCTTCGGTTACTTATAGACCAATTAGCCCTAAGGGGGCGAGAACCGGGAGCCCTGATTGACCTGGTAGAATCAGACTATCTACAGCGAGAGTGGAAGGTTCCGCCAAACCTCGCCTTCAGTGTTGCGCTTGCTCACGATCGTGTCAAGCAGCCACAAAAAGCACGCTCGACGTTGCGTAACGCAGTAAAAGAGTACCCATGGCTAGCGGCGCGCCTGTGCAAAGAGTTGGACATTTCCCCAATACCAAAACCTGTATGGGGAAAAGAACCAAACGGCGAGTACCAAGAACTATTATGCCAGCTTTATGTACCCAAGGCGAAGGACTTGTGGAACAACACCGAAGGAACGACTTTGCTTGTGGAAATCTGCTACTCTTTCGAAGAAGAGCTGGGAGCTGGGGAGGACCCATACTGGCTTGCGCAAATGCCAGAGACGGACCTTGGCAGGCATGTCATTCTTTCGGATAACCAACCGCTCATGGCTCTTCTCGATCCCAAAGTCAAGGCCAAGTTCACATCAGTATCTGACCCACTGCCTCCTGATGACAGCATAGAATCCTACGATGCTTCTGTAGCTGGAGCACTCTCAGGGCGCCCCCGCGATCCTGCGGTGCGAGAAGAGCTACTAGCCGAACTCGAACAATTCCAAATATATTTCCAAAGCATAGGAATAGACAGGTTGGTGCAGCCAGGTCTGGAGCAGGAAGGGTTAGCACGGGTGCTGGAGGAAGCGAACAGCAGTATGGAAGAGTTTGGCGAGAGAACACACCGCTTCCAGATGTTACGAAGGAGGTTGCAAGAAGAAGGCGTGCAGTTAGTATTCGATGGACAGGCTGCTGAGGGTGCAGGCGATGGCACAGGCTCGGAGACGGATGAGTAGCGCTGGGGGGCCATGCTGCGCAATGTGCGACTTGATCAGCGGGAGCGCCTCACAGCAAACGCGTGTCATGTCATGGAATGATTATCGATACTTGGAAGTAGAGTTTGCCGCCCAGGCGAAAAATGATGCCCAGTACTATTCAGTCATGGGTATCTTGTCTTGACCGTAATGCGTGATATTACATGTGCAGCCCCCCGCGCGTCTTCTGCAGGGCGAATCCCAAATCTGGCCCCACGCCAGCAATGCTTGGGCCTTGGATTGCTGAGCAGCATCTTACGATAGAGATAGTTTGTTTTGTCGGGCTGTAGCTAATTATAATGTAGGCTAAAAGTATACAGTCGGCGTTATCCTGTTTGCCTCTATACAGAAGTTGGCGCGCGTACCTTCAGTGCATATGAAAGGTACCAGCTGGAAGACAGCTAGCTTCTTCGTAGAGGCGACGCGGCATCTGAAACACATGGGACTCTAGAGTAGTAGAGCCAAATCAGAGCCAGCCACGTCCGTGCTCGACTGCGCTAAGAAAGTTGAGACCCTGTTGCCGCTCGTGAATGTGACGTACCAAAGGATTGTTTATAGTTCGAGCGGTGCATCTCCGCATAAGCCGCACCGCCGCACCGCCTCAGGCCCTCGGCCAACTCTTCCAAATACCTAGGTATTCTCTGCACACGTGCTCATATACTCGATTCGCCCTCGATTCTCGTCCCCCGTCAACCGCAACCCTGACTGAAGCTCCCCACCACCATAGTTCGGCGCCATGAGCGGCGTGCGTGCTCACATCGCCAGTCGGCTGCGCAGCTCCTCGCTCTCAGCAGTACCCCCACCACAGCATAGTTCCAACTACTCCCCCGACCTGGCCAAAATCGCGGCTTCCGTCCTCTACCGCTCGCCGCTTCCTTCGCACGAGGGAAGGCCCGTCTTCATCCTCAACGCCGCCGCTCTCCCAGACTCGCACGAAGCAGACTACGACTCCCTGTTGCCTTATGTTCTTGCGCGTCTGCCGGAAGAAGACGAGTTACTCAAGGGGTTCGAGTACGAGGTCGTCTTCTTTGCAGGAGATGGCGATGGCTCCGTGACTAGCAAGAAGCACCGGCCTGGCTGGGGCTGGTTTCTACAGGCGTACCATGTTCTGTCCAGGGCCATGCGAAAGAGGCTACAAAGACTATACATTGTGCACGAGAAAGCTTGGGTGAGGATACTGACCGAGATCTTCTCTACCATTGTCAGCCCCAAGTTCAGGAGAAAGATCTACCATCGTACGTATCTACATGTCCCCCTAGCGCGCACCAATGCTGACTCCTTCCAGTATCCAACTTGACTCAGCTTGCCCACGAAATCCAGATCCAAAACCTCTTGATTCCTCCTTCGACCTATCTTGCCGACCGCCGAGTGTCAGAGCACATTTCTGCCTTCAATGGCAGTGGGAAGCGAGCATTCGGTGCCCGCACTCCCTTCCCTACAGCCACTAATGGCAAGACACGCTTTCCCCGCGTCTTGCGAGAAACAACAAGCTTCGTGCTCATGGAGCAGAACATCACTTCCGAGGGTCTCTTCCGTGTACCCCCACACTCGAGGCTGCGCGACGCGTTGAAGGAGGCATATGATAGGGGCCAGAAATACATCATCTGGAAGGACAACGACGCAACACTTCCCCTGCCGCCATATCCACATGCAGAACACCAAGATGAGATACTAGCTGAGGTGGTCCCAACCGACGCATACTCGGTCTTTATGGCAGCAGCTATGATCAAAGCATGGTACGCATCTCTGCGCCAGCCCATCTTCCCAACAGACTCGTATCGAGATCTTAAGCGACTCTATGGGGATAGCCAAGAAATCCTTGAACTCGAAAAGCTCACAGATCTATTTTCGCCAACCTCAGAGTGGTCTTTGTTACCTGGCATATCCCGCGAGATCCTATGTAGGCATCTCCTGCCTCTCTTGAGTGCCATAGCCGCACGTGAAGAGGAAAACAAAATGACGGCCGAAAACTTGGCTGTTTGTTTCGCACCAGGATTGCTGTGTGGTCCCGATCAGCTAGAAGACGCTAAGATGTCTTCCATAATTAGGAGAATCTTTACGCAAGCAATTGACATGTGGACTGAAGGGCTAAGAGAAGCATGTGGGCAGACTGAGGAAGCTTTCTACCAAGAGCTCAAGCTACCTGGAGACGAGAACGACTGGGAAGATCCTGCAGATGCGAAGCGAGATTCTGCAGATAGCAAAGGCTCGCTGGAAGATCAGATGAGTGGTATAACGCTACTTGACAACGAAAAGTTACCTACCTATCACGAGCCACAACAGACACAGAGTGAGGAATTGCCGCCTCCATTACCACCACGGTCTCGCGCACCGTCAGCAAAATCCTCTGCCGATTCTGTTCAGCGGAAACCTGCACCGCCCCTTTCAGTGCCTCCTCGCTACTCTACTGTCATATCAGATGCCCCTGAAAACGTCGCCGAATCACCTGTGACCTACGCTGCGACCACTGATGGCTTTGCTCCACCTCGAAATGACGACAATCGCATCGGTCAGCCCCCCAAGGTACCACCACGATGGAATGGACAGTCGGATGAGAAGAAGTCTGGTACGAGTAATCCAGTTCCAGTCCTTCCCATGTCAGCATCTATTGGCGCACAAGAAGACGCTTCATTTCCCCACGTTTCTACTACTGCTACTGTTGCGCCTAGACTCAACATTCCTAAAAGGAAAACCCTGACTTCGACGCAGATTGACAATGTCTCCAAGGCCGTCGTCGCGCAGGATGAAGCTCATAGACAACCCATGGGCGGCATGGCGCTTCCTGGGCTTACAGGTAATTACTACAGCAACTCTGCCGTAAAGCGAGGTCCGTCATCCACATACGCATCAAGCGAAGGTGTAGCATCGCCTCAAATGACCTCTCCGCAAAGCGCAGTTTCGGCACCAGCGACAGAATCTGCTTTTCGCCGCCCAAGCATCCACTTCTCTGCAACAAAAATGAACCGCAGTCCTAGCATCAACTCACTCGCTCGACCTGTTTACCCGGTAACCCCTCAAGTTCCTATTATAAGCGTGCCCACAAAGGCAAGCACCCTTCCCGTTCCGGCCGCGCCGCCCCGTCTACGCACTCCGAGCCCAAGCCTTATGCAGCGCATGCCCAGCTTCGAGAATTTTGCCAAAGACCAAAACAAGGGTGGTGCGGAAGCTGAAGATGGGGCTGCAAGAGGCAGAACACTGAAGCCTAAGAAAATGAATCTGAAAAAGCAATCGGTTGAAGATCTGAGGCGGTTGTATGAGGAGCGTGCTGGTACTGCTAGTGTTCTTGTTCAAGCTGGAAAGCAGAAAGGTGTTTGAGTGCTCTACGGTTATTTTAGGCGGCGTGTTGTGTTGATTACATGTTGCTGGCGTGCTTCACACTGTATTACTCAACTGGACTCCTTATTGTTTCTCTTTCTTACACATGTTTATACCCTCGACATCTCTCATCACCTATACCTATCTTTCCTGCATATCTATACATGTAATCACGATAAATCTGATACACACCTTGTCACTCCCGCTTCTACTGTTACAGCTGCGTAATCAGTCCGGCTTTTCGATTTGTCGGGGGGAAGCATCACGATGGAACTATAATCATACTGAAGTGCGCACACAGGTGCTCTGTTAGGGTTTGAAAGTCGAAAACAGCCTCGTGGAAGCCAGATTGTGAGTTGTCTGGTAGTGGTTGTTTGTATGTTGAATATGACCATGTCTATAACAGCTCGTAGCCACCAGAATTAAACCTTCCATGTAAAATTAACATGCGTATAGTCCAGCGGCTGTGCGCCATACCTCCACTGAACGATGCCTGGATACACTTTCTATGCTGTGAACATTTCTACGCGGGAGTCACCCCTTTGCAGAGCTCACCGAACCAGCTGCTGCCCGAAGAAGGCCACACTCCAATCTCTATGCTTCATACCGTGCAGTTGTCAGCTCATCGGTCCCTGGTTTCCATTCGTATTCTGCCACCATGTTGGATCATATTCTTCTTGTGTGTGATGATGGTGCCCTTCGTGCGTGTCTTGTGAGTAACTGACGTTATCCGTTTGTTGCGCATAGCTTCCTCGATGTGCATACCCAGGGCCTCCCTGGCTGTGTGGATTGCCGTATACACCGGTAGCGAAGCCATCAATATGACTCGATCGCCAATCCTCGCTGATTTTGAAACCATCGCGACCAAGACGATCACTCATATCAGTGTTGTGGAGTACGCTTTCCAGACCCATAGGACTTATTTGTTGGTAGTTGTGGCGCGGTACGATTGGACCTGGCACACCGGGAATTGGGTTCCAAAACATGGATTCTGCAGGTTCTGTGGCGGGCGATGTCATTGTGGTAGACATGCTAGATGCGGAGGACATGGGTTGTGAGTACTGGTATGTCGACATGGGGATCCCTGTGTTGTAATTACTCTGTAAAGGTGTATGTCCGACAACAGGGGACAGATGGTGTTGGCTGGACACCACACTACTTGGTCTCGGATTGGCAGGGTGTGTAGCCAGCTGTAACCGGGGTTGAGGGGCAAACATTGACAAGCTCTCCCTTCTTTGAGCGATAGGTGGATGGAGGCGACCAGGCCCTATCCGGTTACCGGTGATCGTCGTTGTATTGGGCGGTACCAAGAGAGGGTCAGCCGGAGGACTGATTTGGCCTTTGGGCTTGTTAGGGTCACTTGTTGGTATCAAGACAGAATTGCTAAGCTCCTCTGGGAAAGGTAATTTCCACGTTTTCGCCAAGGTGTATATGATCCGGAAGCTCCTCGCCCCAAAGTAATGGCATTCGTGAAGATCATCCAAACCTTGCATGCCCTCAATAAGGTTTTGTCGAGAGATACTGTTATCTTTCGAATAGAGCAGATGCACGACGCAGACGGTGAGGAGTGTGTGCGGTATGAGCAGGTGAGCCTGACGGAAGTTATAGAACTGTCGATAGATCCTGACGAGTTCAGACACTTTGTTAGCTGCGTTAATGCAGATGTCGCGAGGGCGTATGTCAGAGTGAATGAGGTCGACTTTGAGCAGCGGGCGAAAGAGATGGACGATAATTGTCCAGTACAGCATACTACACCTAGTGTCAGTTCTTGTCCTAGCATCGATGGATTATTTGGACGTACTGTAGTACCAAGATGTGGGGCTCGGGTTCCTTCGTGCCCTCTATACCTAAAGAAGGTGGTAGTCTTCGGTACCACGCCTGGTATTTGTGGTAACAGTCGAGTAGTTTACTGCTTGTAAGCCGCTCCTTTGGCGCAAAAAACATGTGGTTGTTGTCATTGACGAGCTCCGAGAGTGAGGTGAACTCCTGGAGAAACATGCGGGTGGTTACGACACCACCCGCTGCGACTTGTAAAGGTGCGGGGAAAGCCTCAGGGAGGTTGGATGTCTCTTCCAGGATGGGCTTGTCAAGAGTTATAGCGGCTCGAGGAAGTTGAGATATGCGACCAGTAACGATTGTCCAGACCCTGTGTGAGGTTAGCCTAGCCAATGCAAAGTAGGTAGAATAAGACCTACGTATCCACAGTAAAGCAGCCCCAGAAGGTGACTTTTCTCACTTCGACTTCACTCGGCGTTAAGCCAAGGGTAGCATTGGCTCCGTAGTTCAAATGTAGACCAAGCTCAACACACATGCGAAGACATCTTCCTATGTAGGAAAAGCCGTTGCTTTCCCTCCCCGTACTCGGCTCGCGCATGGACATGATACAGAGGGCCTGAACCGTCGTAAGGCTCGGGGTTTCATCGTCGAATAATAGTCGCCTGGCCTCAGCGAAGAAGTGATCGCCAGCTGTGCGGAAGTTGTCGGGATCGGTGCGGCCCGCCGGATCGTCTGTAAGGTGACATGCGTATGCGCAAATTGCGTTGACCAGTAAGGAGCAGCAGTACTTGTCGCGCCCTGCCCTGAAATCTTTGTAAAAGCACTCTCGGCTGAAGAGAACATAGAAAGGGTGACTCCAGGTGAAGTAAAGATCAAGTAGCTTCTCAACGAAAGCCAAGTCGTCCGTCACGTTGGTCCACGTAGAACCTTGACGTTCTGGCATCACACTATTGGTACGCAACCGACCACCAGAGAAGTTCTCATCCTCCGGGACCAGGCCCAAGCTAGCAGAATGACCAAAGTGTCTGCTTTGGCCGGTGGACGTCACAGCTGGCTTCCCAAGCAGCACACTCAAGTCCGACTCGAGACTCTGGACGTCGACGGGCTCACTCTGTGTCAGCAACACGTTTTTGCGCCATTGGTCGGCCAAAGAAGCGAGGTCGAGGTTGGGGTCTCTTCGAATATGATTGAGAAATTCCTGGACGTGTTCTTCTGGCAGGCGTCTCAGGGAATTGATGATGAACTCGGCGTTGGACGCATTCTCGGAGCTGGAGGCGGCGACAAGGGAGGCATCGCGTTTGGTGCCAGTGTTGTTGGTAGTTGCGGGGGCTGCCTTAGTACGACGACTTTCGCTATCAGCATCGTAGTAGCACTCAGTCTTGTAGACGGCAGTGCAAGTTGCGCATACGGGAGTACTGCCGTCACACTGTGAATGAGGTGTCAGCAAGAGGGCGATTCGCGAGGGGCCGGAAGAGTTCCCCGAAGAGTGGCCCAAACAAGAATTGCAAATTGCATTCAGCAGGCAATGAGTCGTCCGCGGAGGCGAATGTCCAGCATCAGGCCGCACGTACGAGCTTCATGTAGCATTGGGCCATGCAGCGAGAGGAATGATACTCACTTTGGACTTGCGTTTCCGGCAGGGCACGCAGGCCGACTGTACACAACGCCGCTTACTGGCTTTGGTATCCTGGGCCTGCGAGCTGTCTTGATCGTCCCTGTTGAAAGAGGTGGCAGTAGCGCCGCGGGCCATTGTTGATCACAAGGGGAGTGAAGGGACAATCCGCGCAGGCTCCGAGGACGTACGTGTTAGTTATGCCATTCCTCTGGGCCGGGTGGGAAAGTAATACGGGTTAGCCACCGCGGTCGCAGCAGAAGAACAGCGGGTTCGGTTTAGGTAGTTGTGACGTTGGCGGCCGTCGCGACATCCAACGTGCCTGCCGTAGTTTGTGCTCGGCAAGATACAAAAGCACATGGATGATTTTCGGCAGGGTGGCAAGACTAGAAGCGGCACCCCAAAAGACAAGGCGCGACCACGACCAAGCGGCTCGATTGGTCTGTTGCAGGATCTAGATCGGGTTTCAGACGCCTTCTGCAGTTGCCGGTGGGCGGTAAAGGGTTAAAAAAGCGTTCACAGGTGTGCCACACATGGGAATTTCGAATCGAAGTTCCGAAATGGCATGAATCAGCTGACGTGCCTGGACGCGAAAGGCTTTTGCGGAGATAGATGCGACAAACGTCAGGGCGCGCTTTGGGACGCTTCAACCAATGGAGCTTGTTTCGGGTACCGCAGCATCAGCTTGCGACAGGACAGATTTTTCTGGAGCACCAGGAGCATCACCGACTAGCTTCGGCATGGCGCACCGAGCACTGGATCGATCTGCCACGGCCGCGTCACATAGGCTCAAGGAGGAACATGTCCTGGTGCGCAATCTCGATGTCGGCGAGACAAGAGGGAGCGGCACCTGAGAAGCGCTGCTTGTGGGCAAGAAGATAAACTGGATGAAGAGGGGTTGTCATGGCGGAGTATGTCCTATGTCATGCGCTAGCGACCGATCTCCAGGGTTCTTGCTTTTGGTGGAGAGGAAGGCCCGATAGCATCCGCTGCCAATGCATTGCCGTTAGTCTCCGGTGAACTTCGGCTTGTTTACGGATCAAGGTATTACCAGGTGGCGGTGCCTTTACCATTATACCGGAATTGTCTCGACTACTCTACAATACCACTCTTCAACATACCGACCACTTGCCATGCACCAAAGGTCCAGATGCGACCACCAACCTTGCCGCGTAGCCTGTTCGCATGTGAAACTGTCGTCTCTTCGTCACATTTGTCAGTTCGGCCGAATGGTGTGGCCAGATCTGTTCGAGGTGAATTACCTTTCGATTTGAATGGGAGTCTCTGGCTCGAGTTCTCATGGTTCGAATTGAAAGAAAAAGAGCATGTTAGAGCGATTTCCCAAGCTTATCCATGGGTCTTGAGTTGTTGAGCAGTGACGTGTCTTTCTGTACATCAAGTCTGATAACTTTTTCTGTCTTGGGGGTAATAATGTTGGAAAACTCGCAGCCTCTGACACCTTAACTCCCATTATACCCGACCAGTGCCGTTCAGTCTATTCATGCACCATTGACGGGCAGAACACCCTTCAGTGGCGGCAGCAGACTTCTTGCGCCCTGTCTCGCCTGCTGAGCCAGTACAGCATCCATAATGACCAATGCAGCCATCATCTCAACGATGGGCACTGCACGAGGCACTACACAAGGATCGTGTCTGCCCTTGGCTTCTAAAACACCTTCTTCCTGGTCGTAGGTGACTGTCGACTGTGCCTGCCCAATAGTTGCTGCGGGCTTGAACGCTACGTTGAAGTAGATGGGCGCGCCGTTCGTGATACCGCCTTGAATACCGCCTGAATTATTCGTCTTGGTAGTGAGCTTTGGTTTCGAACGATATTTGCTTGCATCAGGGTTCTCGCCAGCCGGAACAGCAGGAGCCTTGACAAAGGCATCATTGTGAATTGAACCAGGCACTTGTGCGCCTCCGAAGCCAGAGCCGATCTCAAACCCCTTGGTCGCCGGTATCGACAGCATGGCATGTCCCAACTTGGCTTCCAGCTTGTCAAAGCATGGTTCTCCCAAGCCTGTTGGGCAGCCTCTTATGACGCAAGTCACTGTGCCACCTATGCTGTCCTGCGCATCGCGGTACTTGGCGATCAAGTCCTCCATACGCTTTGTGACTTCTTCGCTCGGGCATCGCACAGGCAAAAACTCGTCTACCTTGTTGCGTGTAATTGAGTCGATGAGCTTGAGGTACTCTGGGTTCGTGGATGCGGTGGGGTGTTCGGGTGTGGGGGGGAAGAGGAACTCGTTTCCGATGGAGTTGGTGAAGGCGATGATCTCGATACCGTAGGCTTCGCGCAGGTACTTCTCTGCTATGGCGCCAGCTGCTACTCTTCCTGGGTATTGTCAGCACTCGCGTAGTGATCGCGCGTAAAGTCACGCACCAATCGTCTCTCGTGCACTACTGCGTCCACCACCTGAGCTAGCCTTCACACCGTACTTTTCCAAGTATGTCCAGTCGGCATGGCTGGGTCGCGGGTACTTGTCCATGGTCTGATTGCCGTAATCTTGCTTGCGCTGGTTCTCGTTCATGACCCGGACGCCAATTGGGGTGCCTAATGTGATGCCAAACTCTGTACCGGACTGAATCTCTACACGGTCCTTCTCATTGCGGGGTGTTGTGATAGCGGACTGGCCGGGTCGACGGCGCGTCATCTGGGGTTGGATGTCGTCCTCAGTGAGGGCCATGCCAGGCGGGCAACCATCGATTATGGCACCGACGGAAAGACAGTGGGATTCACCATAGCTACGGGGTTCAGTATACTATAGTAGATCATATGGTAGGTGGGTGCGTACGTGGTGACCCTGAAGTGCGTACCAAAGGTAGACATTGTGGTTGTGGTGTTGGCGAGCTTGTGGAGATCCGGCTCTCTTCTGAACAGCGAGTCTAGCCAAGGAAACGTGTATCCGGTGTATGCAGAGGTGCCTCTACGTTTAAAAAAAATAGTAGAAGACTAATTGTTGTATTGTTGCAAGTCCAGACGCGTGCGCTAGAATAATCAACGTCAGAGTCACTCTAGGAGTTTTATTTATTTAGCGGGGCGCGGAGTAGAGCCGTCTGGAAACCCGAGATCGGCCACCGATGGTAAGGCTGGATTCGATTACATAGGCAACCCATGTCTCCCTTCCATCGGTGCTTCAACGCACTTCATGCGAATTGAGCAATCGGAACTGCAGCCCAGGAAAGAGTCTCTAAGATTCTAAGATATAACCAAGAAAAGCCGACGGAGGCACTGGCTTGCACTATGCGATGGGAACAAGAACGAGCATGAGGAGAAGGGATCAAGAGCTCCGGGGCTGCTTCGCTCCAGATGCGGACTAAGCATATACCTAGACTGCTTCGATCCTGTTCGACTGCTAGACTTGACATGGAAACCGCAGGAATTGGCAAATAGGTTGGCAGTCTTCGCCCTTGAAATGGTGATTGGTTTATAGTGGCATGGGGATGTGCTTGCAGGGTCAACGTTGTCGCCCAAGCAGACAACCCCACCCCTCATGGCATGTGCTGTTCTTGTGCTGTACAAAGCTTCCGGTCAAGGAAGGACTGGCGACGACATATACGTGGGCGAGTGGGTCGAACAACTGGAAGACGATGGCACGCGCGAGGGTGACTGCGCCTGAGAGCATTTCCGTGGTTGAGAAGGACAGATGGCAGGTGTCAATCGGATCAAGCCAGTGTCAAGTAGAATGAAAGAGGTTCTGGACGATGCATACCAAGACCAGACAACAAAGCGTATGAAATAACGGCCAGTATGGAGTCAGATGGGTGAATAGATGAGCTCCCATCCGCGCACGTTGCCGACCAACTGGCAGCACGAAGATCATCCGGGATTACTAGCGCGGACCCTTGCCGTGACTTCTCAAGAAGTTTTGCTTCCAGCCAGCAACACCACCCCCAAAACACCCCTCTATCCTCCATCGCATCCCCCACCAAACCGCCATTATGACTGAATACGTCAAGGTCGAGAAGATCATCCCCAAGTTCCCGCCGCCGGCGTTCAGCGACATCGCCAAGGCCTCGAACGACGTATGTTTTGGCTCCCCGCGACGAGCTCCCGCATGGCGCCATTGCTAACGGAGCCGCCAGCTTATCAACAAGGACTTCTACCACACTGCCGCAGGTCCGCGACACCAATTGACTCCCAAGCTCAAGCACTGACGCGCCCGCAGCTGCCCTTGAGGTCAAGCTCAAGGCCCCTAACGGTGTCAACTTCACCGCCAAGGGAACCTCTGCCCACGATGGGCCCGTCACCTCTTCTGTAAGTATGCGACAGTACGCGGAAAAATACCATTGCTAACGAACCAACCAGCTTGAGGGCAAGAAGTCGCTTTCCAACGGTACGACAAACCATTCATTTCTCCCCCGCTCTACGAGCCTCGTAATTCCCATTCATACGTCTTCCAACTTTCAGTCTTATATATTCTACATGAAGCAGCCCCCAGGCAAAAAGGGTGCTTCTGTAAGCGGCTACGGGATCAACCTGCTGACAACCGACGACGCAGGCATCAGCATCACCCAGTCATGGAATACTGCCAACATGCTGGCGACCAAGGTCGAGCTCAACGACACCTTCGCCAGCGGCTTGAAGACCGAGGTTCTCTCCAACTTCAGCCCCGCTGCCGGCAACAAGGGCCAGAAGGTCAACCTTCACTTCAAGCAGCCCGCTTTCCACGGCCGTGCTTTCGTCGACTACTCGGCCGCCGGCGCAATTGGCACCACTGCCGATGCTGTTGTTAGCCACGAGGGCATGGTCGTCGGTGGTGAGGTCGGTTACGATGTGCAGAAGGCTGCCATCACCAAGTACTCCGCCGCTGTCGGATACACCACCCCTCTCTACAACGCTGCCGTCACTGCCACCAACTCCCTGAGCGTCTTCACCGCCTCTTACTACCAGCGCGTCAATCCCGCTGTTGAGGCCGGTGCTCGCGCTGTCTGGGACTCAAAGTCTGGCAACAACGTTGGCCTCGAGCTCGCTGCCAAGTACAAGCTTGACCCTGCGTCTTTCGCTAAGGTATGATGGTCCCTGGTATGCACGAGGGCGTTCATGCTAATCCCATATAGGCCAAGATCAACAACCTTGGAATTGCTTCCCTCGCCTACAACACCAAGGTCAACAGCGGTTTGACCTTCGGTATTGGTGGCTCTTTCGATACCCAGAAGCTGAACGAGGCCGGCCACAAGCTCGGCACCAGCTTCACCTTCGAGGGTTAAGCACCTCAAAAATGACATTTGTGGACAGGAGAAGGGGGAAATTGCCTTAGATTCCTTTGGTTCTCGCGAAGCGATATCATATCAATCTAGTGCTCAAGAGCGAGCGTAGTATAGTTTTCTGACACGTACGACGACTTGTCCCAATGCAATACTTGGACTTTCAGACTCGAATGCACGTTTTCGTGGTGATGATGACCAGCTCCTAACCAAGTCTAATGCCATTCACTGGAGTCTTCGTCGGGGTTTTGAGGACACGATGTGTCGGCATGACTACTTGATTTATACATGTACTGGTCCTGACACGCCAGTCTTCAACAACACGCAAATTGCAAAGCCGAGCAAATGACCCTTGATCAATGAGCTATGCTGTTTGTTTACTGTTTGTTGTTTCTAATGTATGCTATGCCTGACTCCAAACGTGAAGCCATTACCTCATGAATGGAAACCCTGAAGCCTCATCTCTACTTGTTATAATTCACTACAAGTATGACAATAATTCATGTGCAGCATAAAAGTGGGGCTTAGTAGTCGTCACCGCGACTGAGAATCTCCTTGCAGTTGGGTCGGAGTACGAATGTCTATCGTGCGTCAGCAAATGTCCTTGCAAAGATTAGTCAACCACCTGGATTACTTACATGTTCGCTCTGTGCCGTGTAACTACCCTTGATGTCGCACAGCGGGGGGTAAGCCTCGACGATACCCGCACTGACCAGGTTGTTCAAGCCCAAGAGGTACTTGTCATGGCCCAATCGATCGAGGTACCGCCTGCAGAAAGGCAGAGTACCGAAATTCTTTGTAATTGAGTTAAGTAGTGTCTTCGCCGAAGAAACACGAAGAGCGACTTTCGGTGCATCCGCCCTCTTGGCGTAATGTGATGTCTCCATCTGAGGTGGTTGTTAGTTGAGTAGAGTGCAGAAGGTTGGGTGAGTGACTTACGTCGTCTCGAACATAACCCTTTCCTGTGCTACCGAACGTTTCGATAGCAAATGTCTCGCCTTCTTCCATCTTTGTTTGGTCACCGCCCTTGACGATGGGCACGGTCTTGCCGCCATGAATGGTGTAGTGGCCAATGGAATGACCGTTAAGGTTCCTTATGCACTTGACGGGCAGCATCTGTCCCTTGATCTCCACCTCGTAACTCTCCATGACTTCTTGGATGGCAGCGCCGATATCGCTCATGCGAACATCGATACCGGCCTCCTTGATACCAGCATTGGTAGCGGCCTTGCAGGCGTTGATCAAGTTGTCGTATACAGGGTCAAAGGTCAGAGTGAAGGCGCTGTCGACAATGCGACCGTTGATGTGTACACCAAAATCGACCTTCATCACGTCCTCGTAGTTGATGACCATCTTGTTGCCCGCGTTGGGCGTGTAATGTGCGGCACAATGGTTTATGCTCAGACCAGTTGGGAAGCCCATACCCGCTATTTGCGCATCACCGTCCTCCAGGCCCTGATGTCCTGTCAAGGCGCGAACCGAGTCCTCGATGCCCTCGGCAATCTCGGTAAGCGACATGCCAGGCTTGATCCAGTTCTGAGCCCATTGCCGGACTTGACGGTGAATCTCTGAGCCTTTACGGTATTCGGTGAGGAAGTCGTTGTTCATGCGGTCGAGGTGGCGCTTCTCTTCGGACGTGGTGCGGTACGCATTCTCGTTGACGTATTCCTGGATTTCGCCCTCGGGATACGAGTTGTTGGGGAAGAGCTCGTCGATGCGGACTCGTGGCGGTGATGTCTGCACCTTGGGTCCTCCTGCGCCGCCTGCTGCCCCAGCCTTCTTCTTCTTTCGGGGCTTTCTCTTCTTCTTCTTTTTCGCAGCACCCTCGCCGCCTTCGGGGGCACCATCCTCGGCCTCATTGTCGTCGTCCGAGTCTTCATGGTCCGCGTCGCCTGTGGGCTTGTCGCCGTCCTGTGCTGCGCCGTTGGTTGGCTTACTGCTGGTGTCGTCCACTGTATGCTGTTAGCGGCTACAACGCGCGCGAAGAGGCCGCAGAAAGCCGTACACTTCAAGTTGGCGACTTCGTCCGCTACCTTGGCCGCCATGTTGACCGTGGAGATCGTTCAGTGCTTGTCTCGTGGACAATCTTGAAATTTACGAGCCTCTCGAATCGCCCCGCTAACAGACGCCGGTGGGCTATCGCCCACGCATTCGGTCGATTAGCCACAGCTAGGCCATGCTTGTCTTAGCCTCGGCAACTTGGCGATGACGTCCTCCATGCGCGCCCACCCTTCACTCAAACCCATACTTCCTGCATGGGCACCTACACCCCCGGATACTGGTAATGGGCAATGCCACCCCGCCCATCTACTCTCCTGCGATCAATCGCTTCATCCTCGGCCCCGCGTCTACCGAGCCTGTCATCGCAATACGTCTGTCACGCATGTCTCCGTCGCACAATACCTGCTCCTCCGCGGCGCATTCAGGTCGCACACTTGCATGCCACAGCACCACGACCCGCCGATGCGCTGGTCAACCACTATGAGACGTTGCATCTGACCTCGACGGCTTCTGCCTCTGAAATCAAGCGCCAATTCTATACCCTCTCCAAGAAAAACCACCCGGACCACAACCGCAATGATCCCGAAGCCTCGACACGTTTCGTCGCTATAAGCGAAGCCTACCACGTTCTCTCCGTCCCAGAGAAACGTGCACAATACGACGCTCAACTGGAGCATTCACAACGGCAGTCGCGATGGGGACAGAGCGGGAATGAATACCCGCAAGGGAGCTACAGCTCCGCTGCCTATGGCTCAAGACCGGCTAGTGGGCTGAACAAGAAGCGCAGTACCTTCCGAGGCCCACCGCCTTCGTTCTACAAATCTGGTGGCTATGGACGCCATGGTGCGAAGCGAGCCGAATACGCATATTCCAACGCACACGAACGAGGGGAAGCAGGTAAGGATGCCGGTCAAGAGTCCTACGGCGAATGGGGCGGCTTTGGTCCAGGACAGCAGAAGCAAGGCAATCAAGTTCCCCATTTTGACGACATAAGGCACAAAGAAACGCAGGACAACGTAAATGATCATATATGGGCTAGGCGAAGGAAGCTGCGCAGGGATGGCATCAAGGTGGAAGAGGAATGGGAAAAGGGCAATATGGTTGTCAATTTCCTAGCGGTTTCGACTGTCATTGCGCTCATTGGGATTACGGCCAAGTTCTTTGAGAATCGGCACGAGGCTAGTAGTCATCGTAAGAACAAGGAGAGCGCATAAGTTGCGTGGGCGATTGAAGATAGAACCAAAGGGTTGAGTATCATGTCGGATAATAACTCAGTACTTTCATCAAAGCCTACTACTCCTAAGCATAGCCTAGTGTGGCTGACAGATGAATGATGATGATGATGATGATGATGATGATGTTCTTCTTACGAGCGAGCATTTA
>Ga0265797_10002652_pt1 | contig 29762 bp, 26 predicted proteins | sample P2T30metagenome_FD_192433 | JGI IMG/M metagenome (GOLD analysis project Ga0265797, IMG submission 192433) | Plant litter microbial communities from East Loma Ridge, Irvine, California - P2 T30 | ecosystem: Environmental > Terrestrial > Plant litter > Unclassified | place: USA: California...
GCGCCGCCGCGAACGCCGCCGGCATGCAGACCCGGCTGTTCGTGTCCGAGGGCTCCGCCCATGACTGGAACACCGTCCGCTACGCCCTGCGCGTCGGGATGCCCGGCGTCATCGCGCACCTGGGCCTGCGGTGAGCGCGGTGGTCGCGGCCCTCGCGTGGGCGCATCCGAGACGGCTCGTTCCGGCAGCCCGTCGGTACCCGCTGACGAGCGTCGTCTCGGCCCTGACGATCGTCGCCGGCATCGCCGCCGTGGTGCTCAGGTGCCTCGGCACGAAGGACGGTCGGACGCTCGACACACTCGGCGGGACGATGGGTCCGCTCGGCGTGGTCGCGGTGACGAGCAGCGTCGTCGGGTTCCTCGTCACCTTCGTCGCCGTCGTTGTCTGCACCGCGGCGTCCGAACGGCTGCTCGGCTGGCGGCGCACCCTGCTCGCGATGGTCGTCACGACCGTGGTGGGGACCGGGCTCGGCGCCCTGCTGCAGCTGTTCGACGGCGCCCCGGCGAACCGCGGCTTCCTCGTGCACCTGGGACACGTCGGCCCCTGGACCTGGATCGTCGGGACCATCGTCACCGCGAGCGCGTTCGCCGGCGCGCTGTGGCGACGCCGGATCCGGGTGGTGTCGATCGCCGTCGTCGCGGCACTGCTGCTCTACGCCGGACACGCGTCCGACCTGCACGCGGCACTCGCCCTGGTCGTCGGCCTGGTGCTCGGCCGCGTGCTACGACGGTCGCCGGTGCGGAGCGGCTGGACCCGGAGTTCATCACGCGAGACCCGGGTGCTGCTCGTGGCCGCGGTGACCGTGTCGGCCGTCGGGCCGGTCCTCGCGCTCGTCACCGGTGCCCAGTTCGGGCTGCTCGCCCCGCTCGCCGTGGTGCTCGACACCGGGCCGACCGGCCGGATGCCGCACTGCTCGGTGACCGGGGTGACCGCCAGCTGCGTCCGGGCGCTCGCCGAGGTGCACCCGCACGGCCTGTTCCACTCGCTGCTGGCCGTGATGCCGCTCGTGGTCCTGGCGGTCGGCGCCGTGGGTCTGCGGCGTGGGAGCCGGTTCGCACTGTGGCTCGTCGCGACCGTCGACCTGGTGTCCGGCGTCGCGACCGCCGTCTCGTACGGGGTGCTTCCCGAACGCCACCACGCCGTCGTGCAGCGCCTGGCGTCGGACCACCTCGCGGTCTCGCTCTCGATCGCCGCGTCGGTGCTGGTGCCGATCGCGACCGCCGTGGTGCTCGTCCTGCGCCGCGCGGACTTCCCGGTCCGGACCGACCGGCGGCGTCTGCGGACCTTCGTCCAGACGGTCGCCGGTTCGGCCGTGGTGCTCGCGGTCGTCGTCGTCGGTGTCGCCGTGGCTTCGGGCGACAGCGTGCGCGAGCCCCTCCACCTGGCGCTCGCCGTGCTCGGCCCGATCGCCCCCGTGACCCTGCCGACGCACCTGGCGCAGGCCGACCCGGCGCTGCGGTTCGTCGTGGGTGTCTCCGGCCCGCTCCTGTGGCTCGCCGTGGCCATCGCCGCGGTCCGGCCGACCGGCGCCGGGCGCTCGGACAGCGACCTCGACGGGCAGGATGCCGCACGGGTGGCCGCTCGGGCGCTCCTGGTCGCCGGCGGTGGTGACACCTTCGGGTGGATGACCACCTGGCCCGGCAACGAGTACTGGTTCACCGAGGACGGCCGTGCCGGTGTCGCCTACCACCGCACCGGCAGCGTCGCCGTGACGACCGGTGGCCCCTTCGGACACGAGGACGCGCGGCTGGCGGCACTCGAGGGCTTCGCACGGGCCGCGGACGACCACGGCTGGACGCCCGTCTTCTACGGCATCGACGCCACCCTCGGCGCTGCACTCGCCCGACTCGGTTGGACGACCCTTCCCGTGGCCGAGGACGCCGACCTCGACCCGCGCACCTGGACGACGACGGGCAAGCGCAAGCAGGACGTCCGCACGGCCGTCAACAAGGCCGCACGATCCGGCACCACCGCACTCTGGTCGGACTGGGCCTCGCTGCCCGGCTCGGTCACGCGCCAGATCGAGGCGATCTCGGAGGAGTGGGTCGCCGAGCGCGAACTGCCCGAGATGGGGTTCACCCTGGGCGGGATCGACGAGATGCGCGACCCCGCCGTCCGGACGCTCGTCGCCCTGGGGTCGGATGGCACCGTGCTCGCCGTCACCAGCTGGCTGCCCGCCTACCGCGCCGGGCAGGTGGTCGGTTGGACGCTCGACGTGATGCGCCGCGCGCCGGACGCCCCGAACGGTGTGATGGAGTTCCTGGTCGCGAGTGCGGTCGACCGGATGCGCGCTGACGGTGCCGAGCGGCTCAGCCTGTCCGCCGCACCGCTCGCATCATCGGCCGAACCGCAGGGCGCCGGGCGGAGCGGCGTCGAATCGGTCCTCGACGTCGTCGGTGGTGCGCTCGAGCCCGTGTACGGGTTCCGCTCGCTGCTGCGCTTCAAGGCGAAGTTCGGGCCAGACCTGCACCCCCTGGTGATGGCGTACCCGGACCCGGTGGCGCTGCCCACGATCGGCGTCGCGATCGTCCGTACCTACCTGCCGGGGCTGTCGCTGCGCCAGGCGGTGGCGATCGTGCGGGAGCGGCGTCCGGCGCACGGGGTCCGGGCCGAGCAGCCGGCGGAACGGGTCGGCTGACCCGGACGGGTCCCCAGCGCCGTCGGTACGTTCGGAGCATGGGAACCGAACGGGCCGACGGACCGGCCGTGGACGAGCACGATCCGTACGAACGCCGCCCCGGTTACGTCACGAGTGCCGACGGCCGGACCGACCGGATGACCTCGGACATGTTCGTGGGCATCGCGGTCGGCTTCGTCCTGGTGATGGTCTTCGGGTTCTTCCAGCTCGTCGAGTGGATCGCGATCGGAGCGGCCGTGGTCATCGGCGCGGCGGTGTGGTTGGTCCTGCGCAGCCGGCGACGGCGTGCAGATCGCCGCGCTGGTCGGTCGCCGGACGCCGTCCCGCGTGCCCGGGACCGGGCGATCGCCGAGGCGAACGGCGGTCGCCGGTTGTTCGTCGCCCAGAACCCGGTCGTCGTCATCGTGATGGGGGCGATCTTCATCAGTGTCGCGGTCGCGCCGCTGCTGTTCGGCGGGTTCTCCGTCGGTCGGATCGTGACCGGGGTCATCGTCGTCGCGAGCGGCGTCGTCTGCATCGTGCAGGGGATCGGCACGCTGCGGGTTCGCCGTCGGGAGCGCAGCGGGGGCTGAACCTGTTCGTGGTGGAGGCCGCTGTCGGTGTCAGGATCCGTCGTTCCACGACATCTCTCAGTGAGCGACCCCTGCTCCGACAGAAGGAGAGACCACCGATGAACACCCGAACCCGCGTCAGCGTCACAGCTTTGGCCGCCTGCGTCATGGTCGCCGTTCTCAGCGGTTGTGCTGCGAGCACCGCGACTCCTTCACCGTCCGCCACCTCGGCGACGACCGGGGACGAGACCCCGGCCGCGTCCCCGTCGGCCACCGCGACGGACGCCGTGACTCCGTCGACCCCGTCGTCCTCCCCGTCGCAGGGGCCCGCGACGTCCGCGCTCGCGCAGCACGTCTACGACGAGTGCAGCAAGGGCGCCGCGGACGCCGGGGTCACCCTGACGTTCACGAACGACCCGTCGGGGTACCCGGGCAGCGACGGGACCTACCAGCTCATCTACCCCTTCACCTTCGACGACGGGCACACCGACCCGTACGCCGTCTACAACTGCACGCTCACCGACGACACGGTCAACTCCTCGTACGTCAGCAGCGGGATGACCGACAGCCACTGACCATGGTCGGCGACGGCGACGGCGACGGCGACGGCGCGGGCGTCCGGTGACAGCCCCACCCGCGGGTCAGGGCGGGGCTTCGCGCGACCAGTAGTCCGCTCGGACCACGAGAAGTTCGCCCTGGACCTCCGACGTCAGATTGACGACGCGGGGATCCCACAGCGTCCCGGGCAGCCTCGCGAACGGTTCAGTGCCCAACGTCGTCGACAGTTCGGACGGGCTCACCCCCGACGGCGGCTGCACGGACACGAGCGACCAGCACCCGCCGGACGCGCACTGCTCCTCCTCGTCGACCACCCTGCTCCCGGCCGGCAGGGGGATCGACGCCGTCGCCGGCACGTCGCCTTCCGTCGCGCCCATGAACAACAGTGCGGTGCGCAGGCCGATGAACAGGACCGCCGCAGCACCCACGATCAGAACGGTCACGACGATCGCTCGTCGGGTGTTCGTCCGGTGCCTGGTCACCTCCGCAGCCTAGGCGGCGGCTCGGGCGGACCACCGGACGTCAAGCCGCCGACACCGTGACCGAGCGGCGTTCCATGAGCCGCCACGATCCGCCGAGCAGCGGCGTGAGCGTCACGACCGTGTACACGACCGCGACGACGGCGAAGGTGGCCTCGACCCCCACGCCGTCGGCAGCGAGCCCGGCGACCAGGCCGCCGACGGGGATGCCCGCCCACGCGCCGGCACCGAGCAGGCCGAACACCCGCGCGCGCATGTGCTCCGGGATCCGCTCGAGCTCGACGGCTCCGAGGATCGGGTTGATCGAACCGGCCGCGAGCCCGGAGAGCGCGGCGGACGCGAGCATCCACGGCAGGCCGAGCCCGAGCGCCGGAACGACCAGGGACGGCCCGCCGGCGAGCACGAAGCACAGGGCGAAGACCAACCGTCGCGGCACGCGGTGTGCCACGTACCAGAAGGCGACGGAGCCGAGGAACGCCGCACCCCCGAAGACGCCGGTGACGAGCCCGAGCGCCTGCGCGCCGCCGAGCTGCTGGTCGGCGTAGAGCGGCAGGAGCGTCGTCGAGCGTGCGGCGTCGAGCAGGTTCGTCACGAGCACCAGCGCGACCACGAGCCGGAACAGGGGATCCCGGACGCAGAACCGGAACCCGTCGGCGATGTCGCGCCAGTACCCCTGCGACTCCACGGGCTCGCCTGACTCGACCGGCGCCACCGCACCGCGGACCGTCAGCGCCATGAGCAGCGCGGCTGCCCCGAAGGTGATCGCCACGCAGGCCAGGCCCGGCATCGGACCGAGGACGGCGACCAGGGTCCCACCGAGGGGCGCACCGATCAGCACCGACAGCCGTGACGACGCCTCGAAGTGGCCGACGGCGCGTTCGAGCGGCACGCCTGCCGCGGTCGCGAGCCCCGGCAGGAGCACCCGTCGGGCGGACTCACCCGGGGTGTCGAACAGCCCGCTGACGAACACGAGCGCGAGGAGCGCCCAGAACGGCAGACCGACGGTCCAGGCGAGCACCGGCATCGCGAGCAGGGTGAGCCCGCTGACGACGTCGGACGCGACACTCGAGCGGACGAAGCCGACCCGCTCCACGATGGCACCGCCGAACGGGCCGCCGAGCACGATCGGTACCGTCGCCATGAACGCGGCGATGCCGACGTCGGTGGCGGAGCCGCCACGCGCGAGCACGGCGAACGGCACGGTGATGGTGGTGACGACGTTCCCGATGCGCGACACCACCTGCACCGCGAGCAGTGCGCGCAGTTGCGCGCGGGGGCTCAGCCGCGCGGCCATCGGTATGCCTGGTTCAGCACGAAGACCTGCTCGGAGCCGTCGCCGGCGTGGTGCTCGGCAGCGACACCGGCCCAGCGGTCCACGACCCCGCGGAGTTCCTCGCCCATGTCCTGGAGCTCGGCTGCCGTCAGGCGGAGCACGCGGTCCGAGCTCGAGGACGCCGACACCCACTCGCGTCCGAGCGTCGGCGCGAGGTCGACGAAGGCCTCGTAGTTCGCGGCGTACACGCGGGCGACCGCGTGGTCGAGGGCGTTCGTGGCGAGCAACCGCTCCGGGTCGTCGAGCGCGTCGGCGAGCTCCCACACGGAGGCGTCGTGTGCGGCTCGCCACCAGCGCTCACGGCGGTCCGTGCCCGCGTCGGGAGCGGGTTCGATGAAGCCCGCGGCGGCCAGTCGGGTGCAGTGGTAGCTGATCGTGCCGGGCGCCTCGTCGATCACCCCGCCGATCGTCGCGGCGGTCTGCGGGCCGTTCGCCCGCAACAGGCCGAGGATGCGCAGGCGCGTCGGGTGAGCGAGGGCGCGCATCTGGGCGGGGTCGTCGATCCGTCCTTGGGTCATGGTGCGACCCTACATGCACAAGAAGTCTTGTGGAGTTCGCCCAGTGTTCGGCGTCGTCGTGCGACCTCCGCACCTTGTGGCCCTCTCATGGCGCGGGGCGTCCCGCCGACCTACCGTCTACTTGTCAGACGATCGTCTGTCGAATGGACCTCTGGAAGGAACCTGCTCCATGCGTCACGCTCCTCGCCTCCGCCGGACCAACGCGCTGCTGATCACCAGTGGCGTCCTGACGGCGGCAGCGCTCGCTGTCGGGGCAGCCGGGCCCGTCTCCGCGGCCAACGCCGACGGCGCGGCGCCCGCCCAGTCCGTGGCCGCCGTGTCCTCGCCGTCCCGCGGTGACAGCTACGTGGCCCTCGGTGACTCGTACGCGGGCGGCTTCGGCGTCGCCCCCTACGGCTCGGGTCCGGCGGCCGGCTGCTTCCAGTCCACCACCGACTACCCGCACCAGGTCGCGGCATCCCTGGGTCTCCGGCTCGATGACCGCGCCTGCTCCGGTGCCACCACCGGCAACATCACCCGGGTCGCGCAGAAGACCGGAGCCGGAAGTGCCACCGCGCCCGTCCAGGCCGACGCGCTCTCCAAGGACACGGACGTCGTCACGGTGTCGATCGGCGGGAACGACCTGGGGTTCTCCGGCGTCATCGCGAACTGCGTCGCGCTGGACAAGGCCGGCCCGGTGTTCTCGGAGATCCACGGGAAGACCTACGACCACTGCAAGGACTACTACGCACCGGTCGTGCACGGCGTCACGCGGGATCGTCTCGCATCGCGCATCCGCACGGTCGTGGCACCTCGGCTCGCTGCGACGTTCCGCGTGATCGCGCAGCGTGCTCCGCAGGCGAAGGTGTTCGTCGTCGGCTACCCGATGCTCGCGCCGGGTACGGCGCAGGCCCCGAAGGGATGCTTCTCGAGCCTCCTCGGTGACTCCGGTCTCGAGCCGCCGTTCCCGCAGAACGCGTTCCCCTTCACCGCCACCGACACCGCCTACTTCCACCGCACCCAGAACGCGCTCGACGCAGCGGTCAAGGCTGCGGCGAAGGCTCGTGGGTTCACCTACGTCTCGACGCTCCAGGGCTCTGCCGCGCACACCCCCTGTGCCGCGTCGGGTTCCGCATGGATGGCGGGACTCACCCTGACCGACCGCGGCACCGCCGCGAACAGCACGCCGCTGGCCGGGACGAAGTACAGCATCCTCTTCGGCGCACTCCACCCGAACGCTGCCGGCATCGCGTACCTGCGTGACCAGACCAAGGCCGCGATCGTCGGATCGCGCTGACGCACCGACGCCTGCGGGTCGCGTCGTCGACGCGACCAGCAGGCGGACGGGAGGCCCGGTGCCAGCTGGCACCGGGCCTCCCGTCCGTCTCGTGTGGACCACCGGGCGTCTGTCGTTGCACCGCGGGTCTCACCCGAGATGCAGTGAGCGGCCGGCGTGTGCTGCGTCGGCCGCTCTGGGACATTCCGGCGGGTTCCCGTCGGGGTTGTCGGATCAGAGCCCGCTGATCACTGATTCGAGTCGGAGTTCGCCGTCGCGGGTCTGCATGCCCGCGGCGAGCAGGACGTGCGCGCGGTCGGCCGCGGCCGGAGTGAACAACGGGCCGAGGAGCGCGTTCTCTGCAACCAAGCCTGCACGGGTGATCGGGCTCGGGGCAGCGTTCACCGCCTTCTTGACGGCGGACACGACTGCGGGCTGCAACCCGCCGATCCGGCGGGCCAACGCGTCGACGAAGGAGTGGATCTCGTCGGCCGGGAGTGCTCGGTTCACGAGACCGTACCGCTCTGCGAGTTCGGCATCGACGAGCTGCGCACCGAGGAGGATCTCGAGTGCACGCGCCCGGCCCACGAGTGCGGTCAGGTACTGGGTGCCTCCACCGCCGGCCATGATGTCCATCAGCACCTCCGGCTGCGCCTGGCCGGCAGTGCCGATGGCGGCGAAGCGCATGTCGAGGGCCATCAAGAACTCGTTGCCACCACCTCGGGCGAGGCCGGTCAGCTTGCCGATCGTGACCTGCGGAAGCGAGCGGACCTCTTCGTGGACGACCTGCATGAGGTTGAGGTCTGCGGGGAACTCTGCGTCCGGGTTCGCCTCCATCGTCGCGGCGACGGCTGTCGACATGACCTCGGGTTCCGTGATGAATCGGGTGTCGCCGTGTGCGATGAAGATGTCCGGGTCGGCGCTGTCGAAGACGATGACTCGCACGTCTTCGTCTTCACGGACCTGGGCGACGAACCGGCGGATCGACGGCAGCAGGGTGCCGTCGGAGAGGTTCAGCGGTGGGTTGTCGATCGTGACGTTCGCAACGCCGTCGGCGACGGTGATGCGCAGGGCGGGCAGGTTGTAGGTCATGGGGCTTCTCCCTCTGGGGACGCGGCGGTGACGCCGAGCGTCGTTTGTGACACTGAGTATCACGATAAGGACTCCGCATCATTCCTGCAAGTGAGTGCACATCCTCCTAGGATCGATGCATGAACCCGATGAGCACGCGAGCGATCGGACGAGCGGCGGTACGGGACGAGCTGGGGAGCATCGGACTCCGTTGCTTCCTGGAGTCAGGCTTCGAGGCCGTCACGTTCGAGGACCTGGCCGGACGAGCAGGGGTTTCTCGGAGCACCTTCTTGCGCTACTTCGGCAGCAAGGAGGACGTCGTCCTGCATGTCTTCGATCCCCTCGGTGAGCAGATGGCACAAGCCCTCGGGGAGCGTCCGGAGTCGGAGGACACCTGGACTGCGCTTCGTCACGCGGTCAGGCCCGCCGTGGCGCTCATCGAGCACGATTCCGAGGCGGGCTTCGCGCGACTCGACTTGGTCTGGTCGACGCCCGCGTTGTGGGCCCGGCTCCACGAGAAGCAGGCAACCTGGCGAGAAGGACTCGCTGCGGTGCTCGTCGAGCGTGAAGCCAGCAGTCAGATGCGACGCATCGCGGTGCAGACACTCGTGATGGCCGCCTTGGGTTGCGTCATCGTCGCGTACGACGGATGGGTCGAGAGCGGCGGAGCTGAGCGCCTCGGTGAGCTGGTCGAGGACGCTTTCGCGGCCCTTGCCCAGGGAACGGTTCGCTGACGAGCCTCGAGCGTGCAAGACAACGTGCGGGGAACAGCGTTCTCCCGTCCCGGGTGCGAATGGTCTTCGGAGACTGCTTCTCCGGAGACGTGTGCTTCTTCACGTACTCTCGCGCGCTTGTGACTGTTCAGCGGTCAGATGAGCAGCCCGATGGTGAGCACGACGATCCCGCCCGCCGTGAGCAGGGCCGGTCCCGCGACCCGGCCGGGAGCGGGCCGTTCCGTCGCACGCGCGAAGAAGGCGGCGACGAGCATCGACGTCGCGCCTCCGTAGATGAGCACGAAGGCCTCGGGGAAGAAGCCGATGATGTGGACCCCGAGCCCGGCGAAGACCGTCAATGCCGACGTGAACAGGTGGGCTCTGGAAGCTGCTGGGAGCTCAGGCATTGCTCGTGTTCTGAGGAGAAGGCCGATCAGACACCAGATCGAAGCGGTCGCGAAGAGCGCGCCGCTGAGCGAGATGATCGCGGCTCCGATCACGTCGAGGTTCACGCGTTACACCGCTCCGGTAGAGCCGTGTTCGGGGTTCCGAACCAGGCGGCGAGTGCCTCTGTGAGGGAGGGGGGGTCGGTGTGGGACCAGGCGACGAATCCGTCGGGCCGAATCAGCATCGAGGTCTGTTGGTGCGTTGTGGCCAGCGGCACGTAGTCGACGCGGTCGTTCCATGGGGCGATGGTGTCGCGGTACGTGCCGGTCGCGTCGACCAGGATGGGGTGGGCGGTGCGGAGCAGTTCCGGGATTCTGCGGATCGTCCCGTCGGCGAGTTCGACCTGTGATGACGGTGCAAACCATCCGGTGGGGCCGTCGGGGTTCGCGGAGTTCGCGGGGCTCGTGTCGTAGCGGACGTCCGAGCCGGCGAGGAGATCTGCGATGCGCTGCACGGTGGTCGTGTCGGCGAGCATCTCGGCGAAGAGGTCGCGGAGGGCGGTGACATCCGAGCCGGGCGCCATGAGGGCGGTCTGCGCTTGGGTCTGCATGAAGACGCGTTGTCCGAGCGGGCGCCGCTCTGTCTCGTAGGTGTCGAGCAAGCCCGCGGGGGCCCAGCCGCGGAGGCTGGCGGCGAGTTTCCAGGCGAGGTTCGCCGCGTCCTGAAGCGCGAGGTTCAGGCCGGGTCCGCCTGCGGCAGAGTGCACGTGTGCGGCGTCGCCGAGGAGGAAGATCCGCCGGTCGCGGTAGCGGTCAGCGACGCGTGTGTTCCGACCGGTCAGACGGCGCAGCAACGTCGGCTCACCGTCGGCCGGCGCGTTGAGGTCGAGGCGGACGCCGAGGACGCGCTCAAGGCTGTCTTCCATCTCGGTCAATGTCATGGCTGCTCCCTCACCGGGGAAGCTGCGGTCAGGCTGGTCCTCCCATTCCGCGGTGTAGACCAGCGGGTGCTCCGGGTCACGGAGGGCGATGGTGACGACGCCGGTTTCAGTGCGGTGGAAGCTCTCCGGGATCTCTCCCAGACCCGCAACGTGCACTTTCCCGGGGCCGGCGGGCGTCAGCTGCTCAGTTGGTGCGATCAGGGCTGTGCGGTCCACGATGTGGTGGTCGGTGTTGCCGGGGAAGCCGATACCGGAGAGCTTCCGAACAGTGCTTCGCGCGCCGTCACTCCCCACGAGGTACTGCGCCGACGCGGTGCTCTCAGCTCCGGTCGCGACGTCGACGAGGTCGACGGTGACGGAGTCGTCGTGTTGGGTGAAGGAGCGCATCTCGACGCCGCGACGGATCGCAACGCCGAGTTCCGCTGCGCGGTCGTTGAGTACGCGCTCGAGGTCGCGCTGGTTGATGTGGAGCAGGTACATCGGGTTGCGGTCGCCGAGCGTGTGGAGCGGCAACGGCAGCGCTCCGAAGAAGAAGCCCGGAGCCGGCTCCGGGACGGCCCGCCCAGCACACCGCTCGAACAAGCCGCGGTGGTCCAGTAGTCGGACGACCTGCCCGGTCAAGCCGTGCGCCTTGTCCCATTGGTTGATCTCGGGGAGGCGTTCGAGGACGAGGGGGTTCGCACCCGCGAGCTTCAGCTCGCAGGCGACGAAGATGCCCACGGGTCCGCCTCCGACGATGACGACGTCGTACATGATGGTCTTCCTTCTGGCGAAGAGTGTGGGATCAGTGGTCAGCGGAGGTGGTCGAAACCGTCGCCGAGGAGTTGGAACGCAGCTCGGAGGATCGGCTGGAGGGGTTGTGGCTCCGCGCGCGCCGCCCAGGACTCCAGCGTTGTCAACAAGGTCGAAAGCGCAGCGGCGGACACCAGACCAGGAATGGGATCCTCCGGTGCTGCGTCTGAGCGCGCCGCGACGGCGGCCGCGAACACTGCGTTCGCTGCGCGGGCACCTCGATCGACGGCTGACTGCATGCCTGGCGTCGACAGCACTGCGAGCAGCCCGCTCTGCTCCTCCCGGGACGGGGTCGTCGTCTCTTCTGCCTCGTACGGCGCGAGCAGCGCCTCCGTGATGGCAGTCCACAACGGCTCCTCGCGCGGCCGCTGGAGCAGATCGTCGGCCGCCGTGCGCACGCGTTGCACGTGGCGGTCCGCGATCGCGTCTTCCTTGCTCGAGAAGTAGTTCCCGAACGTCCGCCTCGACACTCCGACCCGACCGACGATGTCCTCGACACGGATGTTGTCGAGCCCCCGCTCCCGGGCGAGCAACACTGTCGTCACACTCAACGCGTCACGGATCGCTGCCTTCTTCTGCTCACGGAACGAGATCTCGTCTGTCATGCCACCAAACTAGAACAAGTTTGCCCATTGGGCAAGTTTACTCAATGGGCAACTACTGACCTCGGGATTAACGGATCACAGACGGTCGTTCACGAGACACTCATCGACCCGGGGGAGAGCGGCGTGCCCGAGTGGAACGACCGTTGCGCTCGCTCGGTAGCCTCCTGCGCGTGGGCATCTCGGACTTCGACGTTGCACCCAGCGCCGGGTCGCGGTTCGGGGTGGTCGTGCTCGGAGTCGCGAGCGCGGTCGCCGGAGTTCTCGCCGTCATCGGATGGCCGCTGCCCGTCATCTCGTCGACACGCGGCCGAGGTCAGCACGCGTGGGCGCGCACCGTCCGTGAAGTCCAAGACTGGTTCGCGCACGACGGGTGGCGGATGTCCGGCGCATCGTGGATCTACGGTGCTCTCGCGGTCGTCGCCCTGGCCGCCGCTGTCATCCTGCGCCATCCTGCCTGGAGCGGCCGCCGCGCGTTGCTGATCATCGTCATTCCGGCCGGGGTGCTCCTCGTGTTGGGCCCCGCGCTCCAGTGGGCTCTCGGGCTGCCATGGTCGAACTACGGAAGCGGATCGGCCGGCGGAACAGCCATCGGCATCCTCGTCACGGTCGTGTGCGGCGCCGTGCTCACGGGGTTCCGTCAGGCCCTGCGGCGAAGAGCCCGCCGCAACGAAGCGGCGCCCGCCCGCTGAGGAGGCCGAGGTCGGAGCAAACGGGGGCTGTGCCGGCGCGAACTCCGAATCGGCGTTGCTGGTTACCGCAAGATCGGTGAGGAACTGTCGTGTGCGCCGGTTGTCCGGCAGTACGGTCCGGGAACAGCCTGACCCGAGGCTGCGAGAAGCCAACCCGAAGGCGACCCGATGGACAACTGCGACGAGCGACGGCCTGGCGCCCTCGCGTTCACGAAGCATCTCGGCGAGCAGTTCGGCGGTGATCTCCGGCGGACAAGAGCAGCTCCGGTCGCGCCACGACTCCACGGCGCGGTGAAGGCGACTGCCGTGCGAGCGCACACCGCCGGCGGCTCGAACGGCGGACTCCGTCAGGTCGTTGCTGCGCCAGTCCCGTTGCGGTTCGAGTTGGCGAGCACGGGGCTGTCCCTCGCCGGCCTGGGTGTCGCGATCGGATGCGGAGTCGCGCGCACGATCGGCCCGCAGGTCCTGCCAGTCGCGAGGATCGCGGATCCCGAGGTGCGCGACGCGGAGCTCGACGAACGCGGCGGGTTCGAGGCACAGCTCGCCGACGTGCTCACGGAGTCCCGGCCTCTCGTCGTCGAACTCGCTGCAGAGGAGCTGGCGGCGGACACCATCGTCATGCCCGTCGTCGGTGATCGTGTCCACTACAGCCGGGGTTCTGGGCACCTCATCGGGCTGCAGGGAGTCGTCGTCGCGTTCGATGAGGGCGAAGCTCTGCCGCGCGGGCTGCGGTACGTGCAGCTCGACGGTGAGGCGTGGCCGATCGTCGTCACGGTGGTGTCCCTGGACCGGATCTAGCTGGTGCTGCGACTCGGTCCGGGCACGAGCGCCACGATTCGCCCGTGCCGGGACTGCCGTCAGACGGCCGGGCTGAGGAGGCGCCCGGTGAACTCGCACAGAGCCTGCACCGCCCGCTGCGACAGCGTCGCGTCGGGCATCATGCTCGTCGATCCGTGGAACGCTCCCGGCCACACGTGGAGTTCCGACTGGACTCCTGCCGCCCACAGCGAGCTGGCGTAGGCGACGGTCTCGTCGCGGAACACCTCGGTGCTGCCGCAGTCGATGTACGCAGGCGGGAGCCCTGTGAGGTCCGTCGCGCGGCCGGGTGCAGCGTAGACGGAGACGTCCTCGCCACCCCGCCGGTCACCGAGGTAGGCGTCCCAGCCGAACCGTGTCATCTCCCGGTCGGCGACCCCGACACCGTCGAACTGCCGAGCCGACAGTGTCGCGTCGCGGTCGTCGAGCATGGGGCTCACGAGCACCTGGCCGATGACGGAGGGCCCCTGTCGGTCGCGGGCCAGGAGGGCCGTGCCAGCGGCGAGGCCGGCACCGGCGCTCTGCCCGACGAGGACGATGCGCTCCGGGTCGATGCCGAGTTCGTCGGCGTGCTCAGATGCCCAGACGAGACCGGCGTAGCAGTCCTCGACCGGGTACGGGTCCGGGTGTTCCGGCGCCAGGCGGTAGTCGGGGCTGACCAGGACGACGTCGTGCACCAGCAGCCACTCGTCGTAGGAGTCGAGGTTGCCGAGGTGGTGGCCGAACATCATGCCGCCGCCGTGGATCGCGTAGGCCAGGGCAGCCGTGCCGGTGCGGCCGGTGCGTTGGATCACGGCGAGGTCGATCGGGTCACCGCGGTGCCCCGGGATCGTGATGCTGCTCCGCTCGAGGCCGCGAGCACGCAGTCCTTCGTCGAGCTGCGCCTCGGTCATGTCCAGTTGTCGCATCTGCGGCAGCATCTGCGCCGTGAGGTGGAAGCGGCCTCGCGCGTCCATGGCGGTGAGGAAGGGCACGAACTCGGGATCGAACGGCGGGCGGGGGAGGGCGATGGTGTCAGACACGGGAGGTCTCCTCGGTGATGGTGGTCGGGTCGGTGTGTGCAGGGGTGTGGTCGGCAGGTTGGGACGAGGCCGCGTCCTCTGGTTCGACGGCGGGCCGGGCTCGGAGCATGCCGACCACGACGAGCAGTGCTGCGACCACGGCGAGGCCGAGGCCGGCGACGGTGAGGGCGTCCCGGAAGCCCTCGAGCCGGGCGGTGGTCCAGGCGGTCGTGGTGATGCTCCCGGCGACGAAGGCGGCGACGATGGTCCCCGCCGCGGCGACGGCGGCACCACCCGCGAGCTCGCTCGAGGTGTCGACGAGCGCCGCTCCGACCGAGGTGCGGTCCGCGGGCAGTCCCGTGAGGACGGACGCGCCGGCGACGACGCCGACGACCCGCATGCCGGCGGCGACGAGCACGAGCGCGACGAGCACCCACGGGTACCCGTACCGGCTCAGGGCGCCGAAGACCGCGAGACCGGAGACGACCGAGACGGCGCTCATCCAGGCGGCGCGGCCCAGGCCGACCCGCTGCACGAACGGCCCGACGAAGCGGCCGCCGACGAGCAGCACCACCACCTGCGGCAACGTCCCGACGGCGGCCAGCGCCGGCGGCCAGCCCCAGGCGAACTGCAGCTGCAGGGTCACGAGGTACGACAGTCCCGCGACGGCCAGACCCGACGCGGCCTTGAACGCGAGGCCGCTCGAGACGAGTGGTCGGGCGAGCAGGTGCAGGTCGATCAGCGGGTGCCGCGCGGTCCGCTCGCGGGCGACGAACCCCACGGCGCAGGTGGCGGCGAGGGCGAGGACGGCCCACCCCCACCAGCTGTGGACTCCGGACTCGACCAGGATCGTCGGCGCCACGAGCGCTCCAGCCGTGGTCCCGCTGCCGAGCAGCGCTCCGACCACGTCGACCGGATCGCGACGGAGCCCCGCCGCCTCGTCACAGGCGACACCCAACCGGATGCCGACGAGTGCGAGGACCGCGATGGGCACGTCGGCCAGCAGCAGCACCTGCCACGGGGCGACGGCGAGCACGAACCCGCCGACGGTCGGACCGATGGCCAGCCCCACGAGCCCGGCCGTCGAGATGACGGTGAGCGCCCGCACCCGGAGGCCTTCGTCGTCGAAGAGGCGGAACGCCAGCGCCATCGACCCGGGTGTCGTCATCGCCGCGGCGACGCCCATCGCGACGCGCACGGCGATCAGTTGCTCGGTCGACATGACCACCGCCGTGGCGAGGCTCGCGAGGGCCAGCAGGACGAGCCCGGCGAGCATGACCCGGCGGCGTCCGGTGCGGTCGGCGACGGCGCCGAAGAGGAGCATCAGCCCTCCGAAGGCGACCGAGTAGGCACCTGAGACCCACTGCAGGCCCGTCGTCGACGAGCCCAGATCGCGGCCGATCGTCGGCAGGGCGACGTTGAGCACGGAGTTGTCGAGCATCTCGAACAGGAACACCGCGGACAGCCCGGCGAGGGCGATCCAGGCGTCGCGCAGACGAGGAGAAGAACCACCGGCGGGCACGTGCCCGGTGGTGCGAGCGGGACTGGGGGACACGATGGCGCACTCCTTCGAGGGAAGAAGTGGCGACTCGTTCGATGCCGCGTGCGGGTGCGTCGCAGATCGCGGCGCCTTTTACCTCAGTGATCGAGACCATACACGGACTGCCCACTCGAGGAAATTCCGCGGCGGACGTCCCGGTTGCTGCCGTCGCAGTTCGAGGTGGGAAGTGGCAGGACCTACCCTGGACGGATGCTCTCCCGCCGCGAAGCCGCCGTCCGGCTCGACATCCCCCTCGAGATGGCGACCCGCCACGGCATCCCGTCGCGCCTGAGCGAAGCGGAGCTCGACGCGATCGAGCAGGACCCGCCCGCCTGGCTCGTGCAGTCCCGCGCCAACCGCACCGGCACGAAGAAGGTCTGGACGCGCCTGGAGTGCGTGGTCTGCGGCTTCGACGAAGAGGCGCGCCCGAAGAAGTGGTGGCCCGAGTGGGACTACCTGATGTGCGACTACCACGCCCCGTACCAGGCGCCCGAGCCCACCGCCGGCCTGACGCGGCGTGAGGTCGAGGGCATCGGCAGCCGCTTCATCGCGCTCGTCGACGAGAAGCTCTGAGCAGCAGCACGATGCGCCTGCTGAGCGAGGCATCGCGGGGCGACTGGCTCGTCGCGCGTGCCGGACGCTGGGCGAGTGTCGGTGGCGTCGCGGGCACCGGGTTCGAGGCGTACGCACGACTGTTGCACCCGGTCGGCGCGCACCGGCCGGACCTCGACACCACGGACGAGTGGGGCGATCACCCGGACGTCGAACACACCCGCTGGCGGTGGTCGGAGGTCGCGCGCCGCAACGACCGCGTGATGCACCCCCTGGTGCAGTGGCAACGCCTGACCGACGACGAGCAGACGACGTCGTGGGCCGACGGCTGGCGCGTGGACCAGTCGGACGACGGGTGGTTCGACCCGCAGGACCTCGCCGTCCTCACCACGCACCTGCGGAGCGCGACGTCGACCCCCGGAGACCTGGTCGTCGGAGCGTGGGAGGGAACGGGCGGGCCGCCGTCAGCCGAACGCCGGCACCGGATCCGACGTGCGCGGGCGCTGATGGCCTGGCCCGAGCGGGACACCTGGCTCTTCAGCGCGACCCTGGACGAGCTCGCCGATCCGTCGTGGGCACAGCGGGCGGTCCCGGGTTGGGAGAGCTTCGGGCGGCACGACCAGGTGGCGCCGCACACGACGTTCATCTGGCCGGAGGACCACGCGTGGGTCGTCGCCGCCGAGGAGGACTGGGACTCGACGATCGTCGCCGGATCGCGCGCGCTCATCGACGGTGTGCTCGAAGACGACCGATTCGAGGCGTTCGAGGTCCGCGAGCCCGACGACCTGTCGTGGGAAGGAGACCTGCTGAACACACGCAGGTCTCCTCGCCCCGAGGGCTGAGCGGCCCCACCGCGTCGTCCGGAACCCGCCAGCTCGTCCGCGCTCGGACCGATGGGATCGAAGGGTGAACACCACTTCGACCAGAGCCGCGACCTTCCACGGCCTCCACGACCACCCATCCCGGCCACTCGTCCTCGTCAACGTCTGGGACGCCGTGAGCGCCCGACTCGTCGAGGACGCCGGCGCGACCGCGATCGCCACGACCAGTGCGGGCGTCGCCTGGTCCCTCGGGCGACCGGACGGGAACACCCTGACCCGCGCGGAAGCGATGGACGCGGTCGCGCGGATCGCGGCTTCGGTGTCGGTGCCGGTCACCGTCGACATCGAGTCCGGGTACGCCGACGACGCGGACGGCGTGGCGCGCACGGTGGACGCGGTGCTCGAAGCGGGCGCCGTCGGGATCAACATCGAGGACGGCAGGTTGCATCCGGATGCGCTCGCCGACCGGATCGGGGCGGCCCGGCGCGCGGCGGAACGAGCCGGGGTGCGCCTGTTCGTCAACGCACGGACCGACGTCCACCTCGCCGGTCTCGTCGATCCCGAACGACTCCTGGCCGAGACGCTCGAGCGTGCTCGTCGCTACCGCGGAGCCGGCGCGGACGGCGTGTTCGTCCCCGGAGTCCGAGACGTCGAGACCATCCGTGCGCTGGTGGAGTCGATCGACGGCCCGGTGAACGTGATGGCCGGTCCGGGGTCGCCGACCGTGGCGGAACTCGCCCGGCTCGGGGTGGCCCGCATCAGTCTCGGTTCCGCCGTCGCGCAGGCCGCGTACGCCGTCGTCCGGCAGGCCACGGCCGAGCTGCGGACCACCGGCACCTACGACTCGCTGGCGGCCGGGGTGGACGACGCGGACCTCAACGCGCTCTTCTGAAAGGCGCGCGACGCCCTGAACGCGACCACGCAGACGGACGGGAGGCCCGGTGCCAGCTGGCACCGGGCCTCCCGTCCGTCTCGGGTGGAGCTGCGGACGCTACTCGGTCGTCGAGACCCAGTCGATGAGCAGGTTGCCCTGCTCGCCCCAGTTGCCGACCTGGAACATGAAGCGGTGCGGGGTCGTCGGCACGTCGTGCGTCACGGTGCCGAGGACCTTGCCGTCGACGCTGTACGTGACGGACTCTCCGGGGACCCAGTCGACCTTGTAGGTGTGCCAGTCACGCCACGAGACGCCGGTGCCGAGCTGGACACGCTCGGCTTCCTTGCCCGGGGTCATCGAGTGGTGGAACACCGAGGGGCTGTCCTCGAAGTTGCCCTCGGGGAAGTCGATCTCGCCGTCGGCCCACACGTTCGACGTCGGCCACAGCATGAAGGCCGCGCCGTTGCCGTCGCCGCCGGTCGCCTTCGCGCGGACCGAGAACGAGCCACCGACGTGGTCCCAGGCGCCATCGGAGGAGCCGAAGGTGCCGGCCGCTCCGGCACCGGTGCCGAGGGCGACGTCCATCACGCCGTCGTGCACCGACACCGTCTTGCTCGGCGCGTAGATGCCCGAGGTGCCGTCGGGGTAGGGCTGCCACGACTGCGGGTACAGCGACTGGACGAGGCCGGTGACGGCGTTCGTGGTGAAGTCCTCGACGAACGAGGCGTCCGGTGCGATCGCAGACAGGTCCGTGGGGGATCCACCTGCTTCGGGTGCTGCTTCCGGCGCGGCTTCGGACTCGGGCTCGGCCTCTGCGGCGGGAGTGGGCTCGGCGACGGGCGCGGAGTCCTCGATCGGCGCGGAGTCCTGCTCGGGCTCCGTGTCCGGGGTCCACTCGTCGGTGGGGGCCGGGGTCTCCGTCTCGTCCGGGGCCGGCGTCGGGGTGGGGTTCACCGGGGCGTTGTGCCAGCGGCGTTCGCCGTCCCAGCCCCACCAGGTGCGGGCGGAGGCGGCGGTGGGGACACCGAGGACCAGGGCGCCGGCGGTCGCGACCGCCAGGATCGCGCGGTGGCGGATCATCGGGTGCCCCCTCGGGTGGTCGGGGGTGTGGGGGTGGTCCGTGGGGTCGTGCCGCGCGAGGGCGTGCACGTGCTTCGGGTCGGGATGTCGGGCTCCTCGTGGATGCTCGGGCGCAGGATGCGGGGAGGGACGGACGCACCAGCCGGCCGGATGCCGAGGGTTTCGTTGACACGTCCACGGACATCTTGCATCATTTGTGACCCGTTCGGGGGGCGTCACGGAAATCGACCGACGAACGCCCGGTGTCCGACGCCCGAACGTGCACGATGCAACGAACGGGGAGCCGACCGCTCAGGCCCGGGGGATCGGCTGCAACCGCTGCAGCTGCGTCACGTGCCCCGGCTCGAGCTCGTCGAGCGAGGCCACCCCGAGCAGCCGCATGGTCCGCTCGATCTGCTCGGACAGGATCTGGATCATCCGGTCCACCCCGGCCTCGCCGCCGGCCATCAACCCGTACAGGTAGGCACGGCCGACCATCGTGAATCTCGCGCCGAGGGCCACCGCGGCGACGATGTCGGCGCCGGACATGATGCCCGTGTCGAGGTGCACCTCGGTGTCCTTCCCGACCTCCTTGACCACGGCGGGCAGCAGGTGGAAGGGCACCGGGGCGCGGTCGAGCTGCCGGCCGCCGTGGTTCGACAGCGTGATGCCGTCGACCCCCAGGTCCGCCAGGCGCTTGGCGTCCGCCAGGGACTGCACGCCCTTCACGACGATCTTGCCCTGCCACTGGTCGCGGATCCACGCGAGGTCCTCGTAGGTGACGGTCGGGTCGAACATGTGGTCGAGCAGCTCGCCGACGGTGCCGGACCAGCGGTCGAGCGACGCGAACGCCAGCGGTTCGGTGGTCAGGAAGTCGAACCACCACCACGGCCGCGGGATCGCGTTCACCACGGTCCGGGCACTCAGCTGCGGCGGGATCGAGAACCCGTTCCGCTTGTCCCGCAGCCGCGCACCCGCGACGGGCACGTCAACGGTGACGAGCAGGGTGTCGAACCCGGCCTGCTGGGCGCGGGAGACCAGCGCCATCGACTTCTCGCGGTCCTTCCACATGTACAGCTGGAACCAGTTGCGCCCGTGCGGGTTGGCGTCGCGGACGTCCTCGATCGCGGTGGTGCCCATCGTGGAGAGCGAGAACGGGATGCCGGCACGTCCGGCGGCCCGGGCGCCGGCCCGCTCGCCCTCGGTCTGCATCATCCGCGTGAAGCCCGTCGGCGCGATGCCGAACGGGTACGACACCGGCGCCCCGAGCACCTGGCGCGAGGTGTCCACCCGCGACACGTCCCGCAGGATCGCCGGGGTGAACTCGATGTCCTCGAAGGCCTGCCGCGCGCGGGCGAGGGATATCTCCGCCTCGGCCGCGCCCTCGGTGTAGTCGAACGCGGCCTTCGGGGTGCGGCGGGCGGCGATGTCGCGGAGGTCCCAGATCGTCAAGGCCTGTTCGAGGCGCTGACGCCGACCCGGCAGCGAAGGCTTCTTGAACTGCATGAGCGGCGCGAGGTCCCGCACCGTCGGCAGCTGCCGCTTGACCCGCGTGCGAGCGGCGGACGCGGAGCCGGTCGCGGGCGCCGGTGCCCCGGTCGCGGGGTCGATCCGGTGCTGGTCGTCGGTCGTGGTCATGCGTGGCTCCTGACGGGGGATCGATCGGGATCGGCGCGCGACGACGCCGACGGGGTGTACCGCACGGGCTCGACGCTCCGTGCGACGATGCTGCGGAGTGCCTCCAGTGAAGCCCCTCCGAGGCCCGCGAGTCCAGCGGCGCGCGCCTGCACCAGCACGTTGCCGAGTGCGGTGGCCTCGACCGGGCCCGCCACGACCGGCAGGCCCGTGCGGTCCGCGGTCAGCTGGCAGAGCAGCCGGTTCTGCGAGCCCCCGCCCACGACGTGCACGACCCGGATGATCTTGCCGGTCACGTCGGCGATGGTGTGCAGGGTCTCGGCGTACGCCGTCGCGAGCGACTCGAGGATGCTCCGGACGAACTCCGCCCGCGACGCGGGGGCGCTCAGCCCGTGCGCCGCGCACCACGCGGCGATCCGCGCCGGCATGTCGCCTGGCGCCGTGAACGACTCGTCCGCGGGGTCGAAGACGGGGACCGGGGCGGTGACGGCCGCGGCGGAGGCGAGCAGGGCCTCCAGGTCGACGTGGTCGCCACCGCGCTCCCAGGTGCGGACGCTCTCCGACAGCAGCCACAGTCCGGACACGTTCTTCAGGAACCGGACGCGGCCGTCGACACCGCCCTCGTTCGTGCAGTTCGCGCATCGTGCCGCGTCCGACAGGACCGGCGCGTCGAGCTCGACGCCGACGAGCGACCACGTGCCCGACGAGATGTAGGCGAAGTCCGGCTCCGTCGCGGGGACCGCGACGACGGCGCTCGCCGTGTCGTGCGAGCCGACCAGGGTCACGTCGGCCTGCCCGCCGACGAGCTCGGCGACGGACGGCAGCAGCGGGCCGAGTCGGTCGCCCGGGTCGCGCAGCGTGGGCAGCAGCCCGGCCGGGAGGCCCGCGGCAGCCCGCACCGCCGGGTCCCACCCACGGGTGGTCGCGTTCAGGGCCCCGGTCGTCGACGCGTTCGTGCGCTCGGCCGCCTCGACCCCCGTCAGCCAGTACCCGAGCAGGTCGGGCACCAGCAGCGCACGCTGCGCGAGCTGCAGCGACGGGTCGGCAGCCCACTGGAACAGGGTGTTGAACGGCAGGTGCTGCAAGCCGTTCCGGGCGTACAGCTCGGTGGCGGCCATCCGGTCGTGCACGGGGACGACACCGCCCTGGTGCCGGTCGTCGCGGTAGTGCGACGGGAGCCCGAGCAGTCGGCCGTCGCGGAGCAGGCCGTAGTCGACCGCCCACGAGTCGATGCCGATGCTGGCGATCGCGGGGTGCTCGGCGAACGCGCGCCGCAGCCCCTCGGTCATCTGCCGGTACAGCTCGACGACGTCCCAGTGCAGGGCGTCGCGGCCGGTGTCGGCGTCGCCCTCGTGCAGGGTGACGGGGCCGTTCGGGAACCGCGCGACGTGGTCCATCCGGACTCCGTCGGGGTCGACGTGGCCGACGATCACCCGGCCGCTGGTCGCCCCGAGGTCGACCGCGGCGACGCTGCCGCTGGTGTGCATGGTCTGCTCCTGCTCGGTTCGTTGGTCGTCGCTCGTTGGTCGTCGCTACCGCAGGAAGGCCGCGGCGACACCGGCGTCGACCGGCACGTGCAGGCCGGTGGTGTGCGAGAAGTCGTCGGTGCAGATGGCGTAGACGGCGTTCGCGACGTTCTCGGGCACGACCTCGCGCTTCAGGATCGTGCGCTGCGCGTAGAACTTGCCGAGGTCCTGCTCCTCGATGCCGTACGTCTTGGCGCGGTTGGCGCCCCAGCCGCTCGCGAAGATGCCGGAGCCGCGCACGACCCCGTCGGGGTTGATGCCGTTGACGCGGACGCCGTACTCACCGAGCTCGGCTGCGAGCAACCGCACCTGGTGGGCCTGGTCGGCCTTCGTGGCGGAGTACGCGATGTTGTTCGGCCCGGCGAACACCGAGTTCTTCGACGAGATGTAGACGATGTCGCCGCCCAGGCCCTGCTCGATGAGGACCTTCGCCGCGGCCTTCGACACCAGGAACGAACCCTTCGCCATCACGTCGTGCTGCAGGTCCCAGTCCTGCTCGGTGGTCTCGAGCAGGCTCTTGGACAGCGACAGCCCCGCGTTGTTCACGACGAGGTCGAGGCCGCCGAAGTGCAGCAGCGTCTGCTGGATCGCCTGGTCGATCGCGGCGGCGTCCGTCACGTTCGCGGCGACGCCGATGGCCTGGTCGCGGCCGCCGATCTCGGCCGCCGCAGCGGTGGCCTTCTCGAGGTCGAGGTCGGCGATGACGACGGCGGCACCCTCGGCCGCCAGGCGCTTCGCGATCGCCTTGCCGATGCCCGATGCGGCTCCGGTGACCAGGGCGATGCGCGTCGCGAGCTTCTTCGGTGCGGGCATCCGCTGCAGCTTCGCCTCTTCGAGGGCCCAGTACTCGATCCGGAACTTCTCGGCCTCGTCGATGGGGGCGTAGGTGCTGACGGACTCGGCACCGCGCATCACGTTGATGGCGTTGAGGTAGAACTCGCCGGCGACGCGGGCGGTCTGGGCGTCCTTGCCGTACGAGAACATCCCGACGCCGGGCACCAGCACGATGAGCGGGTCGGCGCCGCGGATCGCGGGGGAGTCCGGCGTCGCGTGCCGGTCGTAGTAGGCCTGGTAGTCCGCGCGGTACTGCTCGTGCAGGTCGTGCAGGCGTGCGGTCTGCTCCTCGACGGAGGCCGTTGCGGGCAGGTCGAGGATGAGCGGCGTGACCTTGGTGCGCAGGAAGTGGTCCGGGCAGCTGGTGCCGAGGGCCGCGAGTGCTTCGGCGCGCTCGCTCGCCAGGAACTCGAGCACGACGTCCGAGTCGGTGAAGTGCCCGACGACCGGCTTGTCGTGCCCGGCGATGCCGCGGATCGTCGGGGCGAGGGCGGCGGCGCGTTCGCGACGTTCGTCGGTCGGCAGTGCTTCGAACCCCGCTCGGATGCCGCCGAACGGGTCCGCCGTGCCGTGCTCCGCGAGGTACTGCTCGGCGGTGTCGATGATCCAGCGGGAGTTCGCCTCGGCCTCGTCGCTCGTGTCCCCCCACGCGGTGATGCCGTGGCCGCCCAGGATCGTGCCGATCGCCTGCGGGTGGTCACGCTTGACGCCTGCGATGTCGAGCCCGAGCTGGAACCCGGGCCGTCGCCACGGCACCCAGACGACCCGGTCGCCGAAGATCCGCTCGGTCAGGGCCGGACCGTCCGCCGCGGTGGCAATCGCGATGCCGGCGTCGGGGTGCAGGTGGTCGACGTGGGCGGCGTCGACGAGGGCGTGCATCGCGGTGTCGATCGACGGCGCGGCACCACCCTTGCCGTGCAGCGTGTAGTCGAACGCGGCGACCATCTCGTCCTCGCGCTCCACCCCAGGGTAGACGTCCTGGAGGGCACGGACGCGGTCGACGCGCAGGACCGCGAGGCCCGCCGGGGTGAGGGTGCCGAGGTCGCCCCCGGAGCCCTTCACCCAGAGCAGCTCGACCGGTTCGCCCGTGACGGGGTCGGTGCCGGTGCCCTTGGCGGAGGTGTTGCCGCCCGCGTAGTTCGTGATCCGCGGATCCGAGCCGAGCGCGTTCGAGCGCGCGATGAGCGCCTTGATCGTGGTGTCTGCGTCGGTGCCGTGCGTTGCGGGGTCCACCCGTGCCTCCACTGTGTTCGTCATGTTCCTACGCGCCCCAGCCGGCCTGGACGCCGCCGACGCGGTCCTCGGCGATGGACTGCTGGTAGCCCGAATCCAGGTACGCGCGCATCGGGTTCGCCGGCAGCCCGCGGGACTCGCGCCACTCGGCGAGGTCCTTCCGGACGTCGGTCTGGTACGCGTCCATGAAGACCTCGTTGGCGCCGAGGACGTCGTGTGCCTCTTGCGCCGCGGTCAGTGCGACGCGGTCCAGGAGCAGCGCGCGGGCCGTCATCTCCTGCACGTTGAGCACCGAACGGATCTGGCCGGGGATCTTGTCCTCGATGTTGTGGCACTGGTCGAGCATGAACGCGACGTCGGGGTTGTCGTACCCGCCGCCGCGGATGACCTCGACCAGGATCCGGAACAGCTGGAACGGGTCCGCTGCCCCCACGATCAGGTCGTCGTCGGCGTAGAAGCGCGAGTTGAAGTCGAAGGAACCGAGCTTGCCGAGGCGCAGGAGCTGCATCACGATGAACTCGATGTTCGTGCCGGGGGCGTGGTGCCCGGTGTCGAGGCAGACCATCGCCTTCGGCCCGAGCGCCGCCGTCTGCACGTAGCTGGTGCCCCAGTCGGGAACGTCCGTGTGGTAGAACGACGGCTCGAAGAACTTGTACTCGAGCACGAGTCGCTGGTCGGCACCGAGGCGGTCGTAGATCGTGCTGAGCGACTCGTGCAGGCGGTCCTGGCGGGAGCGCATGTCCTCCTGCCCCGGGTAGTTCGAGCCCTCGGCGAGCCAGATCTTCAGGTCGCGGCTGCCGGTGGCGTCCATCACGTCGATGCAGCGCAGGTGGTGGTCGATCGCCTTCTGCCGGATCGTCTCGTCGACGTGGGTCAGGGCGCCGAACTTGAAGTCGTCGTCCTGGAACGTGTTCGAGTTGACGGTGCCGAGCGAGACCCCGTGCTCCTCGGCGTGGCGCTTGAGGTCGGCGAAGTCGTCCACCAGGTCCCACGGGATGTGCAGTGCGACGGTGGGCGCCAGGCCGGTGTACTCCTGCACCTGGGCGGCGTCGGCGATCTTCTCGTAGGGGTCGCGCGGGGTGCCCGGCGTGCTGAACACCTTGAAGCGGGTGCCGGAGTTGCCGAAGGCCCAGCTGGGGAGCTCGATCTGCTGTCGTGCCAGCTGGTCGGCGATGCCGGCGAAGCTCGGGGTCGATGTCATCGTGTCACTTCCTCGTGTGCGATTGAATCGTTTCATACAGTACGGCGCGCGGCGGGCTGCCGCAACCGTGTGGTGGGTGGTGCTGCGTCGCGCACCCTGTTGCGGTCATCGCGCCCCGGAGAGTCGGGGCGCGATGCGCGTACGGGGGCGCGATACGGGACGGGCGTGGGACGGGCGTGGGACGGGCGTGGGACGAGCGTGGGACGGGCGTGGGACGGGCGGATTGCTCGCGGAGCGAGGGGGCGGCTGCGCTGGCGGGCTGTGCGCCCCGTTGCGGTCTTTGCGCCCCGAAGAGTCGGGGCGCGAAGCCCGCCCGGGGGCGCGATGCCGGGCGAACGCCGCCAGGCGTCCCGCGCACCCACCGTGACCGGCCCACCTTCCGCCCGTCAGACGCCCTACGCGGCGGGGACGGCGGCGGGCGCGCGCAGGTCGTGGGTGCCCGCGGCGACGCGCTGCTCGGGGGCACCCGGTAGGCGCACCACCGCGGTCACGCCCTCGGGCACGGTCGCCCGGACGCGCAACTCCCCGTCGACGAGCTCCCACCGCACCGCGACGTGCCCGTGCACGGTGTCGAGCGAGGTCTCCGCCCACGTCAGCCCACCGCCCGGCTGCGGAGCGATGAGCACCGACTCGTACCCCGGCGACAGCGGCGACAGGCCACCCACCACCCGGTGCATCCAGTCCGCCACGGCACCGAGTGCGTAGTGGTTGAACGAGGTCATCTCACCCGGGTTGATCGTGCCGTCCGGCAGCATCGAGTCCCACCGCTCCCACACCGTCGTCGCGCCCATCGTCACCGGGTACAGCCACGACGGGCACTCCGTCTGCAGCAGCAGCCGGTAGGCGTCCTCCAGGTGGCCCGTCTGCGTCAGCGCGTCGGTGATGAACGGGGTCCCGGCGAAGCCCGTCGAGATCCGGTACCCGGACGCCTCGACCAGCTCGGCGAGACGGTCGCCGGCCACGGCCTGCTCCTGCTCGGACAGGATCCCGAACACGATCGCCAGTGTGTACACCGTGGTCGCGTCCGACAGGATCCGCCCGTCGTCCTGCAGGTAGTGGGTGCGGAACCCGGCCTGGAGGCGCGTGGCGAGTTCCCGGAACTCCGCTGCTTCCGCCTCGTGGCCGCCCAAGAGCTCCGCCGCGTCCGCCACGATCGTCGCGGACCGGTAGGCGCAGATCGTCGCGACGACGCCCTTGTCGGCCTTCGCGTCGGCCGGGGCCTCGGGCGGGGCGTCCGGGTCGAGCCAGTCGCCGAACTGGAACACGGTGTCCCACAGGTCCTCCGGGGACAGGTGGTCACGGACCCGGCGCAGGTGTGCGGCCATCGAGTCGAACTGCTCCTCGAGCACCGCGGTGTCGCCGTACGCCTGGTACAGCGTCCACGGCACCCAGACGCCGGCGTCCGACCAGACGGCGGTCGCGTCGGGCTTGCCGAAGTCCTCGGCGGGGGAGTACTTCAGCACGTCCGGCACCACGAACGGGATGACCCCGTCGGCGTGCTGCTGCTCGAGCCAGACGTCGCGCAGCCAGTCGGCCAGGAACGTCCGCGTGTCGAACAGGTACGAGGCCGTCGGGGCGAACGCGGCGATGTCACCCGTCCAGCCGAGTCGCTCGTCGCGCTGCGGGCAGTCCGTCGGCACGCTCAGGAAGTTGCCCTGCATGCCCCGGACGACGTTGTCGTGGAAGGTGTTCAGCAGTTCGTGGCTCGACGCGAACGTGCCGGTGCGGGTGAGGTCCGACCCGACCTGCACGGCGGTGACCGCGGCACGGAGTTCGTCGTGGGTGCCCGGCCAGCCGTCGACCTGCGCGTACCGGAACCCGTGGAACGTGAACCGGGGCTCGAACGTCTCGGGCTCGTCGTCACCGCGCAGGGTGAAGTGGTCCGTCGCCTTCGCGGTGCGCAGTGGGCGGGTGCCGAGCTCGTCGTGCTCGAGCACCTCGGCGTGCTGCAGGGTCAGCACGGTGCCGGCCGGGCCGGTCGCGGTGACGCGGAGCCACCCGACCAGGTTCACGCCGAAGTCGAGCAGGGTCGCTCCCGACGGGCTCGTCCAGATCGCCACCGGGGCGATCTCGGCCAGCGGGCGCACCGGCGGCACCGTGTCGGCGACGAGTTCGCGCTCGCCGATGTCGACCGTGTGCACCGTGCTCGTCCGTCCCTGGTGCCCGTCGACGCTGGGCACGGTGACCTCGCCGGGCGTCAGGAACGAGCCGTCGCGGAGTCGGGCGTCGATGTCCTGCCCGTCGTAGAGCTGGTCGGCGGTGATCGCGCTCGACAGGGCCTGCCAGTCGGTGTCGGTCGTGACGTGCTGCTCGTGCCCGTCGGCGAAGGTGATCCGGAGTTCGGCGAATCCGGCGCGCTCGTCGGTGTACCAGCCACCGCCGCCGCCCCAGGCCAGGCGTCCGGCTGCCCAGCCGTTGCCGACGACGAGCGCGAGGACCGCCGGCTGCCCGGGGATCGTGTCGGTCAGGTGCTCGGTGACGTCGTGCGAGACGACGCGGATGCGCCACTCGTAGCTCGTCCACCCCGGTTCGAGCAGGTGGTCGGAGACACGCTGCCCGCCGAGCCAGGCCTCGACGACGCCGAGGGCGCTGACGTCGAGGGTGGCGGCGGTGACGGCGCCGTGGCCGTCGTCGAGGGGGAACTCCCGACGCAGGATCGGGGCGCTGCCGAGGTCGGTGTCGGCCGCGATGAACGGTGCGGTCCAGGTGGTCATGTGGTGGTCCTTTCACGCGACCGGTCGTCGTCGACCGGTGCGGGGGTCGTGAGCCCGGCCGTCCGCCCGGGTGGGCGGTGTGGCGGAGGCGGGTCGCGCCTCCAGGCCGGGGTGGGCGGTCAGCCCTTGACGGCGCCGCTGGTCATGCCGGCGACGATCTGACGGTTGAAGAAGACGTAGAGGATCAGCGGCGGGATCGTGATGAGCAGCACGTCGGTGAACAGCAGGTTCAGCTGGCTGACCGACTGGCTCTGGAACGCGTAGAGCGTCTGCTGCACCGTCGCGTTCTCGGACCCCGGCAGGAAGTACAGCGGGTTGGTGAAGTCGTTGAAGACCGTCACCGACTGCACGAGCACGACCGTGATGATCACGGGCTTGAGCAGCGGCAGCACCACCCCGAAGAACAGGCGGATCGGGCCGGCGCCGTCGAGCACGGCGGCCTCGTCGAGTTCCTTGGGGATCGTCGCGACGAACGCCCGGAACAGCAGGATGCAGAACGACAGGCCGAAGGTCGCCTCGATGAGGATCATCCCGCCCATGGTCTTGAACAGGTTCAGCCCCTGCAGCACCCAGATGGTCGGCACGATCGCCGGCGGCACGATGAGCCCCGCGAGCACGAAGAAGTTGATCAGGGCGTTCCACCGGCTCGGTCGCCGCTGCAGCACGTACCCGACCATCGCGGAGAACACGACCATGACCGTGACGCTGCCGACGGTGAGCAGGGCGCTGTTCCAGAACGCGCGGAGGATCCCGCCGTCACCGCTCTGGAACACCGCCTGCAGGTTCTGCCACAGCTGCCAGTCGGTCGGCAGGCTGAAGCCGAGCTGGTTCGCCTCGGCCGGGTTCTTCGCCGCTTGGAGCAGGACGAACACGAACGGCACCAGGAAGACGACGAAGCTGACGACGATGGCGATCGAGCCGATGATCCACCGGCGGGCGCGGCCGGGGTGGCGGGACCGCGTCGGGGTGCTGACGCGGGGGCTGGCGAGCGTGGTCACAGCTCTGCCTCCTTGCGGTTGAGGAGCCACGAGATCGGCACCATGATCGCCGTGACGACGACGAACAGGACCACGTTGCCGGCGGTGGACAGACCGTAGAACCCGGCCTGGTACTGCTTGTAGATCACGCTCGCGATCACGTCGCTCGTGAACCCCGGCCCGCCGCCGGTCATCGCCCAGATCAGGTCGAACGACCGCAGGCCGCCGATGAGCGACAGGATGATGACCGTGCCCATCGCGGGGCGGGACAGCGGCAAGGTGATGTTCCGGAAGATCGACCACGCGCTCGCGCCGTCGACCCGCGCCGCCTCGAAGTACTCCTGCGGGATCGCCACGATGCCGGCGATGAAGATGAGCGTCGCGATGCCGACGCCCTTCCAGACGTCCACCGCGGCGACGCTCCACAGGGCGAGCGCCGGGTCGGTCAGC
>Ga0265797_10002654_pt1 | contig 29759 bp, 29 predicted proteins | sample P2T30metagenome_FD_192433 | JGI IMG/M metagenome (GOLD analysis project Ga0265797, IMG submission 192433) | Plant litter microbial communities from East Loma Ridge, Irvine, California - P2 T30 | ecosystem: Environmental > Terrestrial > Plant litter > Unclassified | place: USA: California...
GGGCCGCTGGTGAAGACGCGCCTGTCGGTGCGCTCGATGGGGCTGCCTCTGGCGTCCACGGTGGGAGCGGTGACGCGGCGCTTGCTGTGTCTGGCGATGGTGCTTGAGCGGAGCTTCTTGGTGATGTCCGCGATGCCGGCGCCGAGGGAGTTGTAGCGCTTCTTGGGAGCAGCAGGCGGGGAGCGAGCTCCAGAGGCCCGGGTCGGAGCCATGGTGGGGGTGCGAGGAGGGGTGCGAGGAGGGCTGCGAGGTCCAGCAGCCCACTGCTCGTAGATCTGGGGCGGGTTAGAATGAAGAGCCTCGTCAGGTCTTGCGAATGAGCTCACGTTGTTCATCGAGGACGCCACTCGGGTCGCGCCGGTGAGCTCCTCATCCAGGTCCTCCTGTTCCTCTCCAACCCATACACGCTCGCCTGCGTCGTCGAACAGCTCCTGTAGCTCTGATTCCACTCTCGGCAGACGGGGAGCCCTTCCTCTACCAGGGCAGAGCGGCTGGAAAGGCTTGTCGTAGGTGATCGCGGCTGCGGGCACGAACTGAGCAAGCATGGCGTCCCTGGTCTGGACTTGAATCCTCTCGATGCGGACCTGCGGGACGTCGGCTACAGCGCGTTGCTGGATGAGGTTGTTGACGTCGGTCTCCGGGCGGATGCTACTAACCTTGGGGTTGGCCCAAGTCGGCACATAAAGGTAACGCGCGAGACCATAGTGCGTGTCGAACTTGTGGAAGGCACCAAGCTTTGGCTGCAACTCCTCACTCCACACCCTCTTTCCTTTGGCTTTAGCGTTGCCGGAGGCGTCATGGAGGCTCTGGAGGTCCCAAGGCAGAGAAGTGGGCCTCCCGTCCTGAGCGACAGTGATCTGCCGGTCGGGGTGGTGTACTGCGACCGCCCAAATGTGGCCAGCGAGATCCTTCTTGTGCTCGTACATATAGCGGATGGCAGCGGTTGAGTAGATGCCGTCGATAGCGACGACATCTGGGCAGGGTGGGTCAACCTCCCTGACAGAGCCGACCATGGTAATCTGCTTCACTTCGGCGTAGAAGTGAAACAGGTCTGCGTCGGCGCCGGGGCGAGTCCAGGTGACCCACTTGCAGCCACTTTCATAGTCCGACCCGTGGCGCAGAGTCTCGCGGACGTTCAAGTCCGCGTTGCTGCGCGAGATCAGCGCCAGGCGGTCGTTAGCCTGCGCAAGGGTTTCGTAGCATCGACTGTGAATATGAGTTAGCTGCCGGCAGAAGGAGCAGGGAAGTCCGGAAGGAGCAACTCACTCGATGCTGTAGGTGTATTGGTCTGTCTCGCCGCGGAGCTCGAAGACGGCGGTTAGGTAAAATGTGACCTTCGGAATGGAGTCGAATCGGGTTTTGTCAATGAGACCCATTGTGGAAAGTGTGTAGAAAGTGTGTGCAGTAAAAGAGAGTGTTGTTGTTGAAACAGAGTAAAGGGAAAGCTGTTGATTGAAGAGGGTGAGGGAAAGTAAGGAAAAGTTGTTGGTTGAAGAAGGTGAGGGAAAGTAAGGAAAAGTTATCGATTGAAGAGGGCACGGAAAAGTAAGGACAAGCAGAGCAAATGAAGGCGGAAATGTTGCAGGCCGCAAGTGAGTTATGTGAGGTTTAGGAGATTGAAAGTAGGTGCAAGACCCGGGGTGCGTCATGCGACGAAATGCTCTCATGCGGGAGTGGTCCCGCTATCATACAGTTGCGGATAAGATACAAAGAGTGGTGCTACCATAGATCCAATCAAGTGATCATGGTCTCGACGGAACCGATCGGGCGCGAAGCGAACGAGATGCAGCCATCAACCACACCCTGCCTGGCAGCTTCAGAGCTGACCTTTGCGCCACCAAGGTAGTTGATCCAAATCAGCCTGCTGATCCTCTCGTCGTTCACGGTGCCCAGATGCTGGATCTGCTTGCTCTGGTCTTCAGGCTGTGCCTCGAAGTAGATGTCCAGCACGCCCTGCTGGTTTCGCGAGAGAATCATGACGGAGCCCTTAGGTGCCTTTCCGCCCGCGAAGACGGTCATGAAGTTACGCATCGACAGGCCGAAGTCTTCGGCGTCGTACTGAGTCTCGGCTGTAGGGTTGAGCATCCTGGCTTCTTGCCTAGCTTCAGCAGTGCGCTTGTCAATACCGGTCTTCCAACCATCACGCAGGTGAGCGAAGTCGGTGTTGCGAGTGGGGGAGACGCGGAATGCACTCTTCATGCCAGGAGCATTGAGCAAGTCATTCCAGATCTCCTTACTGGCAACTGGGTCGAGGAGCTTTTTCTTGAGCTCCTCCTTCTCGGAGGGCACCAGTGTCGAAGCGTCAGGGTTGATCAGGTGGATCAGCTTAGCCTGCAGGCCACTGATGTCGGTAGTCCTCACGTACATCCCAACAACGTAGACTTGAATGCTCAAAAAGGACACAGTCCTGATACCCAGACCGACCAGGGTGTATTCCTCCTGGTTGGCGACATTGCCAGGGTTGCCAGGCGAGTTGGCCTGCGCCGCCGTGACAAGCCCAGCGACAGGAGTCGCAGCATTGGGGTCATCTTCAGACGAAGCAGGCAGATAGATCGTTCTTGGGAAGTGTGGAACACTGCTCGTACCAGTTTCGACAAGCTCGATCTCTTCGCCCTTGCCATGAGCAACAATCCTCTTTCCCTCTCCAGCACCAACGGTGTACACCTCCCGACCACGGAAGCGCTCGTTCGACTCGTTGGAGGCGTCAAGCTGTATCTTCCCACTTCTCTGAGCCAGCTCTTCCTTCGCCTGGTCCATGTCATCCAGATCAAGGTTCCACACAACCGTACCCAGGCCAGCAAGACTCAACAGTAGGCCCATGCCAGCGAAGCGCATGCGGCGCAAGTGGTACTGGCGCTTTTCCTCGGAAGCCTCTTGGACAGCGCGGGCATCCAACGGATTGCGAGGAGGGTCGGTTGGATGTCTGAGCTCAGCATCTTCGCCCGATGGGTTGACGAAGTATGATTCTTGCGCAGGTGCTGCGGTGTACGCGCGCCTCGCAGGTGCGCTGTAGCGTGATGCATGGCGGATTTGGGATGTGCATAGCTTTGTTGCTGGAGCACGTTGAAGCTGCACAAGGCGAGTTGAGAGCAGCCTCATTGCGGGACGAGATGATAGAGACATGACTGCAATGACTATGTACAAGCAGTATGAAGATGGGTCGAATGCTTCATGTGAAAGCATCCAGCGTCTATGACCTCAGGTCGGAGTGAAGTCAGCGGAAGCCCGCACGGGCTCCGTTCAGTCCACTTCACATGTCTCACAATTTATCAACTGTTCTCATTACACGAGCAGAAACCACAACTGTCAGCAGCAGCACATGATAGATAATTGCCTGTGAATTGCGTACATATCTGACAGAATCACATAACTCTTAGGAGTAGTGGAGGATGATGGTTCAACCAGAAGCATTGGGCCATGGCTGATGCGCGACATCGCGATTATACTGAGCACGCAGGGGCAACACAAGCGTACATCTCAAAGTGCACGAACTCACCATTGACGACAACAAGCATGATGATGAGGAATGAGGTAAGTGAGAGAAAGCATCTATACTCCATACGTGAAACATAGCAACCAATTGTAATACAGGATTTGAGAAGCCAGGCCCAGAGTAAAGGTACACATCGCTTGGGTCAGAGAAGCGCGCACTGCGCAACTCCCAATGCAAACCACCTCCATGTGCCGTAGCCACTCGAGAACAACTCCACTCTTCTTCTCCTTTTCTTTTATGTCTGCATTCAACACAGGCCTGCAGACCTCCGTACCGCAACCCCCGACGCGAATGTATTGTCAATGCGCTTGGTAAGGATGCGCTTACTTGAAGGCCTTGCCGAACATGAGGAGCTGCACCTGGTCGTAGATGGACAGGACACCAGCACCGGCAACACCACGGAGAATGTTGGCACCGGCACCCTTGAAGAGAGACTTGACACCCTCCTTGGCGATGATCTGGCGACCAGCGTCGATGGAAGACTTGTACTTGACAGCCTGAAAATTGCGAATTAGTACTTATTTGCAGCAAACCGCTGGAATCTCGAGATTTATAACTTACCTCACCGGAGGTCATCATCATGCGGCGACGGATGGTGTCAAGGGGGTAAGAGGCGATACCGGCACCAGTGGTGACGGTCCATCCGAGGAGGAAAGAGGCAAGGAAGTTACCCTCAAGAGCGCCGGTAAGGACGACGGGCTTGATGGAGTCGTACATGCCGAAGTAGAGACCACGGTAGACAACGATACCGGTGACGGAGGGCATGAAGCCACGGTAGAGACCGGCAATACCGTCAGAGGCGAGGGTCTTCTTGTAGACGTCCACCAGGCCGTTGAACTGACGCTCACCACCAGACTTGGCGTTCTTGGCGTCGTTGGCAAGACGGGTACGGGCGTAGTCGAGGGAGTAGACGAAGAGGAGGGAAGTGGCACCGGCGGCACCGCCAGAGGCGAGGTTACCGGCCATCCACCACCAGTAGCCGTCGCGCTCCTTCTTGAAGGCGAACATGGACTTGTAGGTGTCGCGGAAAGCGAAGTTGAGGGCCTGGGTCGGGAAGTAACGGACGACGTTGGCGGTGTTGCCACGCCAGAGGGAGGCGGTGCCCTCCTCAGCGATGACACGCTTGAAGCACTCGCCAATGCCGGTGTAGGGCTTGGCAAGACGGCCAGAGCGGAGCATCTCATCCTGTAGTATGTTGTTAGAGCATGCTCAGGTGATGGATTTCCAGCCACGGGCGCAGGTGAAGCTTGGGGGAGCTGTTGTTTGCGACTCGATGAGCTGAACGATGGAGTATACGAACCTGGTTCTGGATGAGGAGCTTGACACGCTCGATGGGAGCGGCAGCAGTCTTGGAGACGGCAGCGGAGATACCACCCACTGTTGTCCAATGTCAGCAAATGTTTCCCTTGTCTCTCGAGCTCTTATCGGCGCGGGCACGCGAGCGCCATCAATGCGATATCGCGGCGCGGCATCCGGAGTCGAGGGTGAACGTACTCATGAAGTCAACGACGAAGCCGGGCACGCCCATGAACTCCTTCTTGCTCTGGCTGTGATGGTTGTCAGCATGTTTCCCGATGGCGCCCCGTCGTCTCCTGAAGCTGGACGAGGGCGGTGGTTTCGGCGCGCTACTCACTCGACATCCTTGGTCGCGGTTCCAATGGGGGCAGACATTCTGTCGGTTGTTTTGGGGGGGTATATGATGGAGTGGAGAGGGTGATGGATGAAGCTGGATGGTAGAGTTGGGAGGAAAGAAACGACTTTATGAGAGGACTAGGGGAGGGAAGATTTTCAAGCGACAACCACTAGCCATCGGAAGCCCCCCAACAGCGGCAGGCACGGACGCGGGAGCGCCTTCCCGACTTTGCCCGTGCAACGACTTCGGATTGGTGTATACGTTCTGGCTTCACTTGCTGCTACTTTGACCCGTCGCGGCATTTGATGATGAAAAATATTAGCTGGTGCGCAAACCTAATTCACGGTGATGCTACTGCCCACACGCGATGCGCTGTACCGAGTGCATCTCACGTGAGCAAGCAGCAGCCTTATCAGCCTCACCTCACCACTATACGCCTACAACGAGCTCTCCAGCGGCAGGGATTGGGTGGCGAATTAGCCCATCCTCGGCAACGGCGCCGCTGTAGCAACAGTTACAGCAAAAGCACAGGGCTTGCTTGAGCAGCTACAAGTTCAAGCATGTGATAGGCCGTGGTGTCCACCTACGTGCAATCGCTCTCGTGGCCGCTAGCAGTGCTGTCCTCCCCATCGTTAAGCAGCCGTTTCCTATACCATTGTTGACAATGACATTGACATAAAATCCATCACCACCTCATGCCCGGACACCTGCGGATCATTACCTCTGAGGCTCGCCAAGTCACGGGTGAAAGGCTATGTGAAATCGTTGATAGGCCAATCGAGCCAAACCTAGCGCGCTGCGTATGCGCTCGGCCTGGATTCACAATTACGGGGAGCTCAAAGGGGAGTTCCACGCATAGTCCTTATATCGACCTTCCGCCGTCTCTTTCCCCATGCCAACGACGACTCCATCTTGGTGTGTTGGGTGGAGGATGTCGATGTATCTTGGGCCGGTCCTTTTGATCGCCCCAATCACGCTCTCCGCCAGATAAATTAACTCCCTGCAAATGTCGCATTTTCAAGTTATCCGGCAGTCCAGTCCCTGTTTCAGCCGTAGACCCTGTACGAAGCCAATGGTTCAACCGTCTGTGGTCCGGTCCCATCGCAGCCTTGTGGATAATTAACGCAGTTTGAGCATACGAACAATAATGCACAGTGCCATGTCCCTATAAGGATGCTAGTATTTCCTCACATTCGCCCGAGAGATTTACCCTCTCGCAAAAGCACTTGTCCCTACTGTGTACGACTCAGTCGGAGTAGTAGTGGACAAGCAGGCGATTGTTGGAGTGAAGTGGAGCCGACGACCTAGTACGGCATGTGTACGAGTCGATGCGTTTTCATACTACGACTCCTAATTGTTTGGACAGACATCAGCTAAGCAGACCGACAGCATCTTTGATAACGATCTACTCGAGAATGCGTAGTCGATGGGCCAGGGGTGAAGCTGTCCTGCAAGGGCAGTCAATGGATCAGCGTCGGTGACGACGATGCAGGGCGAAGCTGTACATGTAGGTAAGGTAAAGTAAGGTAAAGTACTTGATCGAACTGTCTTCCTTACAACATCCCATTTCTCGAACACAGGTACTACTACAACCATCACTTTACTGCACCAAGCTCCATCACTACAAGAATCAATTTCGAAGCACGCGACGCTCTTGCCCAGCGAGGACCAGCCTTCCAACTAGGTCAACGCCATGCCGCCCATTCCAGTCCACATCGACGAACCCATCACACCGAGCAAAGCTCAAGGTGTCACTCCAAAGACCGCCAACACAACCGAGCCCACCAAGACCATCAGCTCAAACACCGCCGGCACAACGACCGCCGCCGGTGGACCACCACCCGCCTACCCAGCAGCAGCACCCGTCCCAGGCGCAACTCCCTCCGCGCAACCAACGCCAACACGCACCACCCAAGGCTCACAAGATGCCGTTCCGCCTCCTCCCCAGCCAGGCGCAGTGCCGGTCCCACCAACGCAGACAAGCAGCATCCCACCTCCACCGCGAACAGGCCAAGGCAGCGCTTTCACCAGCGCCCTGAACGCCATGCACGCGCCTCCGCCACAGATCAACTACGCGCCCACAAAATCCACAGACACCACCGCGCCGACTAGTGCCCAACCGCCCAAGGTAGCCACAACCTACAACCTCGGCCCTGTTGACCCTCAGCCCTCCGTGTCGGCGAACCACCCGACAGGCTACCAGCAGAACCTGTTCGCGCAGGAAATGACTCCTGCGCAACGAGCGAGTCTGGATCAACAAGAGGAGGCGGAAAGGAGAGGCAGCATGTTCGCTGGTCTGCCGGGAGGTGCTAGTGGAGGCGCGAGCGGAAGAGGTGGTGGAGGCGGCGTGATTGGAGAGGACGCTTCTCAGACGGCGGGGAATGTTTGGAGCGCTGTCAAAGGGTGGGCGAGTGCGGCCGGCTCGAAGGTGGCGGAAGCTGAGGCTGCAGCGTGGAAGAAGTTTGATGGGAACAAGTAGATTGTTCGTCTTGCTTTGCAATATTTTGGGCCGGATGGGGCAGCGTGGCGCGTCTTTCAGGTTTGGATCAGATTTGTCGTTGGACAACGCGGATCAAACTACACTTGTAGGTGACGCTATCGAGATGCTTTGGTCCTGATTGCATCGCGTTGAAGGATGCATCTAGTAGGTAGCTAGTCTACCTCTAACACCGGCATAGTCCATCCGTATTAACGAGTAACGAAATAACAAAGACACCAAAAGAACCCTCAAACCATATCCCTTCCCCTCACAGCCTCATATCGCCCACCCATCGCACTCGGGCTGGGCGACCGGTCTCCGTACCTCGCAGCAACTGGTTGTAAACCCGACGGATCTTCTCCGTAGCCCGGCGGTGAGCTCTCTCGAAATCTCTGACTCTCACTTTGCTGGAAATGTTGGAAAGGTACTTGACTGTGGCTCCGCGCGGCCGGTGCATCAGCCTCCAAAGATTGATATCGCCCTCTACCAGACCGAGTGATGGAAAGGGCCGCGGGAGCATCGCCGCGCTCACTCTGCCGTCTGCCTATAACAAGACCCGCAGCTCGTGCGACGCCATGGAAGAGATCGTATGGATTCATAGAGTGCAGAGCTGCTTTCCAGAGCGGCAGACGCTGCTGCTTTTGTCCGATAGCGTACTCAGTCGCGGAGAAAGCATACCAGAATGCAGCCGAGAAGAGGATGCATTCAATGCACATGAGAGTATTGGGCAGTCCGTAGCTAAGATCGCCATAGGAAAAACGAGCGGAAGGCTTGAGCACGTTTTTGTCGATCAGGATGTTGAAGAGCCACTGATTTGGAGACATTGTCAGCGTTACACTTACGCAAGAAGGAAAGGAATGTCAATGCTCACTGTCTGAACGAATCGCACCGCCACCATGAGCTTGAAGCTAGTGATCTTCGCTAGACCTCTACGGGCCTTCATCAGGACCTTCATCCGGCTGTAGAACCGAACAATGGAGAAGATGGCCACCGTCACTCCTAGAGACTGGATCACGCTGGTCCAGAAATGGCCGTATCTAGGCTTGAGCGAAGACTCGCAATAAGTCCCTACGGCTTCTGTCGATTCTAGAATGACGATAGCAAGCGTCATGGCGATTGGGTATTGGAACACTGCAATCCAAGTAATGCGCGGCCAATTCCCTTTGCTATTGTTGGCCTCATTCTCCTGCCTTGCTTTCATCGCGTCGAAGACATCTTCGCCGAACGTCCCTTTGACCGTGGCAGCCGGCGCTACAAATTGGACGTAGAGGAGGAAGAGAGCGCAGATGCAGATCGCTTCGTAGAAGGCACTGATCGGGTCGATGTAGCGGGCGATGGAGTAGTTGTATATCTCGGCTAGAGAGATGAGGGCGAAGACGAAGGGCGCAAAGACGATCCAGACGATTTGGCGTTGCTCTTTGGGCGCGGTGTAGCGGAGTAGGTGTAGAGTAATGAGTGCTGTCGAGCTGATCAATGTTATGACGGTTGAGATGGCGGAGATGATGAAAAGGACGTCGTGGGAACTGCCTTCGATGTCGAGTTGTTTGACGCCTTCTGGGACAGGGCAGCTGTGGTCTTGTGCCATGGTTGCGTGTGGTGGCTAGGGGACGAGAGGTTGTCGATGACAGACGCAAAGGGGATGCGAGATGAGTGGGACGGAACCTTTGTTGGACTCTGATATATGTAGAGCCATCTTATGAGGCCCATAAGTTGATCCTGCACGTGTGACTTTGCATACAAAACGAGGCTATGCCACTCTGACATGCTTACCATAGCATGGCGCTCTCAGGCAGGACATGAACCTTTTGTCAACTGAAAGAGGGTTGTGTGGGTGTGCTTGCGGTCGTGTCTAGTATTCACAAGGTTGATCTACATGAGTACTAAGCTTTCAAGTCTTCGGTGTATGTAACAATATTAATAGATCGAAAGACATTGAACAAACCCAAGAGCGGGCTATGTGCAGTGGATCTAGCTAAGCCACGTCAAGGCAAGTAGTGCGATGATCTTCAACACTCCATCCTCTACAGTACATCGCTAATCATAACAGGCCATCTGAACGTAAGCGTCGCAACGGCTTCCCGATTCGGTGGGATTTGCGCTTTGCTTCTTGCGTGCGCTCGTGTTCAGCCTCAGAATGTCGGACGATCAATTGAAACAAACGGACAAAGGACGTGGGTCGGGAATGTGATCTCTCTGAGAGCATCGAGTGGTTGAATGGATGGTCACATCGATACCACTCCGCAGCCATGCATGCACGCAGGTGTCGATAACCGATGCAGAAGTAGAACGTGGTCCGATGGTAATTTGTACAGCTCGATGATGTCGTTATCGTTCGCAGAGAATGTTGACCTCGAGAACGCTGAGAATCTACTAAGTCTGTCCGGATTGCCTATTGTGGTTTGTTTGTGTATGGTCAGGTCTTTTCATGTAAGCTTTTCAGCTGAGAGGCGTTGATCTCGTATTCGCAGTTCAGGCCGAAGGATCCGATGCCGAAGGTGTGTTCAGCTGGCCGCAGCACGAAGCTCTTTTCGAAAGCCAGGCGATGATCGACTTGTAAGATCTTAGAATGACAGCATATTGCAGGGAATTCAGTCGCTCGCTCAATATCAATCATTCAGAGTATCCTCTCCTTCTTCTGAGTGCAGATTGTGGATGGATTTGCTCTTCACTCTTGTGGTCGATTCTTGAATTTGAAGTGATGAAATCGTCCGAGCGCCTGCCCTCGTAGTGGCTATCGCTGGACCCATCTTGACAAGAGAAGGCAGTAACTGAAAAGCGAGGTAGAACGTCGCTCATTCCGCTGCCAATGTCTGTGGACGGTAGTGGATACTCTGGCCTTGACGAGTAGCATGTTGACCTCTGCATGAGTCTCTCTGTGGCCACTATCACTCGCTTTCGGATGCTCGAAGATTGCATGTGCTCATGATTGAGAGAGAAAGTTCAAAGAGCAAGTAAACCTACGAAGTCTCTGTAGGCTTACCTGGCGATTGGCAGAGGGTCTTCTCGCTCAAAGGTAACTCGGACCCTCGGTTTGTGAGAGTCGTGAGAAGAGCAGCATCTGATGCCAATTACTACGCTTCCTTCTTGATCGCTTTCTTCTTGAAAGCTCCGTCAAGTGTGCCTTGGCTGGCCTCTCTCTTGTGACCACGGGTGGCCCTTGGACTCTCGCTGTTGCCAGAGCGTGTCACTTTCTTCAGAGTCGGAGGTTTCTGGTGAGAAGCATCTTCCTCGGCGCCATCGGCGTCCTCAAAGGTGTCGAGTCCGGCGGGTCCACCTTGTTTGCCTTTGGTCGGGCCTTCCGCCGCGTCATCGAACAGAGCCTTCCAGCTACCATCCATGACTTCAGGATTGTTTCCATACAGACCAACGTGGTATGCATTCTTCATGCCTTCCAAACAGATATCTCTCTGCGTAGCGAAATCGAACATCGGCTTGGGGTAGGACTTCAGCCCGCCCTTTCCTTCTTGATCACCATCGCCCTCTATCCTGACACCCGCCATCTTCTGGTCGGCGATGGGAGCCTTGTGGGGTTCATAGATGAATTTCTTAGGCATGTCTTTCAACTCCGGAACGTACTTGCGGATGTAGTCGCCTTCGGGGTCCCACTTTTTTCCGAAAGCCACGGGACTGTAACAACGGTAGAACTGCGCGAAGAACGCAGTGCAGCTTAGCCATTGCCAATTACCAGTGTTGCATGCTGTTTCATGGTCTACAAGGAGCTCCTCAAAGACCTCAGCACCTCGTTCCCAACTGATATAGCATCCGCCGCGTGTTAGGAAGCAAGCGACGGAATGTCGGGCCAAATGGTGGATCCAACCCTCGGTGCGCAGCTGCCGCATGATTGCATCGATCCATGGAAATCCTGTCTTGCCGTGCGCCCACCGCTGAAATTGAATTTCCTTTTCGGGGTCATCGACTTCGTATCCGCCAGTAATCAGTTTGGTCTTTGTGTCGACTTTGGAAGGCAGGTGCCAGGGAATGAATCGACAGTGGCTGTTGTTGTAAGTCTGCCCGAAAGACCATCCCAGTGCTGCTTGTGCCGCAAAGTACATGTCTCGGAAATGTAATTGACCCGTCATAGAAGTAGGCGGCTCGCTGACCGGCTTTTTGGCCTTGCGGCGCTTCTCAACGATGTCGAGTGTACGGTGGTACAGATAGCGACAGCTCAATGCACCAAAGTGCAGGTAGGGTGACGTTAGAAGCGTGCTCTGCGGCTCAAATGCTGCAGGCGAGGTGTTGGGCTTTGCGAAAGTACCGATGTAGTCTTCGTCTGAAAAGATACGCTCTTCGAGCCGCTTGAGAATCAAAGACTCTCCACCTCTGATGGTCGTCGTCGCAGCCTTGAGACCCAACTCTTCGAAAGCTGGCGGAGCAAAGTCTCCCTTGGGCCCTGCCAACCCTTCCGCGTATGACTTTTCCTCGTCGGCGCGATGGTGCGCATTGATGTCTGGTGCCGGTTCTGGCACCTTTTGTTCCAGCTTGTCCAGATGCATCTCTCCGGGGTCTGGCAGAGATGTAGGCACATCCAAAGGTCTCGGAATCTCACCAACCTTCGCACCAGCAGCCATCAGCTGGTGTGCACTCATCGTCGGCTTGCCGCCATTCTTCTTCACAATCTCATCGCTATCCCAAAGTGTTCTTCCGCTTCTGGTGATGACCTCCACACCGGCCTCCTTTGCCATGCGCTGAACCTCGTCATCTCTTTCACGCGCATAAGCGTCCGTGTCGCGCTCGTAACAAAGATGTGTAATTCCCCAGGCTTTCCACAGCTTGGGTAGTAGTGTCACAGCCGGCTCGCGAAGTACGAACAGCTTGCTTTTCTTGTTCAATTTTGTGATGCTCTGGCTCAGATCATTCTGGCAATCAAGCAGAAATTGCCAGCGATTGACTCCGACTCGTGCCCGGTAGACGTAGTGGCTATCCCAACACCATATCGGATAGAATACCTCGGGCTCCAGATCAAGAGCTGCCTTCAGTGCTGGCGAGTCATGTAGACGTAGATCCGTGCGAAACCAGTATATCACTCGTGGCTTAGACATGCTAAGTGTAGGCTCTTGTAAAGTCGAGTGCTCCGAGCAATGGTGTACCTGGCATGGATGGGATTGAAAGGGAATATGTGCGACCTAACAAAGACCTACCATCAAATCAATCTTAAGCTGCGTCATCGCGCTTCCAGCCATTGATCAATGGAAGTGTATGCAAATCAAGGACGCGTCGAGAGTTCGCGTTCCTGAAGTGGTGATATCATTGTTGATTCCAGCCATCGTGCAGATCGACGAGCCTATCAAATCGCTTGATAGAGGTGGGAAAACACCGTCTCATGGTCTTGGATATGGGAAGACAGATTCGCACCCTCCATTGTCAGCTCCAGATCAAATCGAAGGATAGCTCAATCGGGATGATATTGATGGAGTTACGTGTATGTAGCGTCCAGGGTGTATTTCGAGGCCATGCTCAGAAATCACGATCAGTTCTTAGCGCCGGACACCCCGCAGCCAATCAGAACGATACTTAGATCGAAGTGAGGTCGCCCCATCAAAAGTGGGGAGAATCGGCGCGCGTGGAATGAGAGCTTGGAGCAAGCTTGATCGCATGCCGAAAGTGTCTACAGACATCTTCACATGCTAATCAGCAACATACTCGCACCTTCCATTGAACAAAAACTACACTACCCGACAACAACCCACCCACACAACACAGCCATGTCAACCGATCCCCGACGCCGTGCGCAACCTCCACCTCCACCACCTCCGCCAGAAACAGAACCAGACACCACAACAATGGGCCTAGACGGTACCGACGACCGACCACAACCCATCGCATCAAATGGCCAGACGCAAAAACTCGGCGAACAACCACCCTCAAATGCAAATGAAAGCTTCAAACTGAAGTTCTGCACCGTCTGCGCGAGTAACAACAACAGGTACGCTCCCATCTCGATCGCATCCTACTCACATTCAAAACTAACAAGCCACACCAGATCAATGGAAGCCCACCTCCGCCTAACAACCGCGCCCTCCCCCTACCCGACCATCTCCTTTGGCACCGGCTCCCTCGTCCGGCTCCCAGGTCCGAGCATAACGCAACCAAACGTCTACACCTTCAACTCGACCTCCTATGCCACAATGCACGACGAGCTAGCCTCCAAAGACTCGCGCCTCTACCGCGCCAACGGAATTCTGCCCATGCTCGAGCGCAACCGAAACGTAAAATGGGGCCCCGAGCGCTGGCAGGATTGGCGAATCGGAGTCCCGCGCGTCGGGCACCGCAGTGGCAGCACAAATGACAGCGACTGGTCGCAGGATAAAGGCTCACGGGGGACTGAGGGTGGGACTGTTGACATTGTAATCACGTGTGAGGAGAGGTGTTGGGACAGTGTGGTCGAGGATTTGATGGCGAGGGGAGCTCCGCTGAATCGGCCGGTGCATGTTTTCAATGTGGACATCAAGGATAACCATGAGGAAGCGCTTGTGGGTGGACGGGCGATTTTGGAACTGGCGGATGCGCTTAATGCTGTGGCGGCGGAGGAGAGGGAAGAGTGGGTTAAGAGGAATGGTGGTGCTGCTGGGTTTGACGAGGGAAATTCTGGGGCTAGGATGGGGTTCGATGAGAGGGTACCAGATGTGCTGGCCAAGTGGCAGGAGAGGTGGCCTACGCTGCCGGCGCTGTGGACTCTTGCTTGGTTTTGAGGGTCTAGCGAGAATACCTGATTGAATCTTGAGCTCAAGGGCGGGTGGAAAATGTTTCACTACGGTTTGCTACTAGCGTGGAGTTTGGCGTTCCAAATTTTGGAGAGAGTGCTTGTCTCTTTTCCCTCGAGGAGCCACTAGATAAGAGATGAATTTTACAGCTACCCTTTCACTGGTCGATAATACACACCAGCCTTTCGAACATCTATCTGGCCAAATCTGAAGACAACAACGACGCCCCACACCTTTCGCTTACATCACATCAAGATCCTACAACTAACCCATCATTCTTACAAGATGTCCTCCGGCAAGACATACACCCAATTCTTGTCAACAGTGACATTTAGCCCATTCGACTTCTGCCCTTCTGCACTTTCCTCAATCAGCTCCTGCAACTCCTCAAAGGCCGACGCAGACCTGTTGACCCACAGATGCACGCCACCCTTAGCGACGTCGACTCCATGGAAAAGCATATATGTGTCACTGCCAGGCGAGTCCCCACCAACCAACACCGGCTTCCTCCACTGATCAATGTACGTCAAAATCGCCGCCCACTTGCCGGAGAACCACGGCACGGGAGTGGATAGGTACGTTCCAAAGACAAGATCCAAGTTTGCCTCCTCGTCGTAAGTCCCCGCAGCGATTTGGTTGCGGGAAGTGGTGAGAGAGCCCGAAGTGGTGTTTCTCAGGAAAGTCGTCACGCCGATGACATTCTCAGGCTTCACATTGTAGCCGTACTTAGGGTCCGAGGCGACGAACCGCACCAGTTCTTCGGCGGCGGCGGTTATGACGTACACTTCGATCCCGTTTGCCATGAGGGCGTTGTAGAGCTCGGTCTGGCCGCGGAAGATTTTGGGCGTGCTTACGTTGTGGGCGACGATCTCGTCGCCGTCCCAATATTTCGTTGGGATCGTGGCGTTGTAGGCCATCAGCTCGTCGACGTAGCCTTTTAGTTCCCTAAGAGTGAAACCAGCCCAGACTTGGGCTGCCCAAGGGTAGCAGAGGAGGTCATCGAGTTCGCAGAGGCGGTTGTAGTAACTGTAGAGCGACTCGGTGAAGTTCGCGGTGTCCTTGAAGTCGATCAGGTGGAGTTCTTGGGGCAGGTTGGAGCGATTTAGAATTCCACGGTTTTCGAGGAAGGGAAGTAGGCTCTCTTCGAGGTCGAAGCGGTATGATGTGTTCTGTGTTTCGATGGGTTGTTAGGTGTTGCTTTTCATTTAGGTGTCATCGTTCTGGATCTGGGGTGACATACGTCCATGTCGAAACAGGCGTAGTTGCTGGCGTTGGCATTCGCTACAATCATCTTCTCGAGAGAAGCAGCAGCTTCTTTAGGCCAATGTTGAAGGCGCGTATGGGCCGAGACATGGCTGGCAGATGCCAGGCACAAGGCTGCTGCAGTGGTGGTTCGAAGTGACACTCTCATGGTCGTGGTGGGCAGTGGATGGATGAGGGAGGATTGAGCAGAGGAGGGAGAAAAATATCGCACGACGGATGGTCTGCCCTGTATGTATGTAAACCTTGAGTGCCGTATAAGTCAAGCCCTACATGTAATCTATAGCTAGTTGCCAGTAGCCGCAGATCTGTTGTCCTTGGCTGAGTAGCCTTCTTCGCTAGCCAAGGGTGTCGTGAAGTCACTCGGTATCTTCCAGATAAGAGGAACATGGTGTTTTGGTTTGTCGTGTTGAGATTACAGCAAGAAATGACCGGCAGTCATTGTTTGTAGAGAGAGATTGATAGACTCGTCTGTACAAGAGCTGTGAATGTTCAAGTCGTTGGTTAGGTTTGATGTTTCTCCATCTTCGTGTGTTTTGCCATGTGGCACCCGAGATCCCAGCCTCTGACGTCGTTGCTTTACATGCGCGATGCGACTGCGACTGGACACCGCCTTAGCCTTAGCGAGTGTGACATTCTTGCATCCTCTACTCCACTCCTACTCTCAGCCTCACTCTTCATGACCTTTGATATGTGACATTACCTATCAGAGGGCTACCTGTTGTCGCCCTAACTCCATCCTCAAGCTTGTCAAGTCCCACCTATACCGTCAGCCGATCGTCGTCCGCCAGTACCGCCCATCATGGACGCAGATGCGGCCGAGGCGCATCCAAGCGCCGCGAGACCGATGGCCGACGCAAAATCGGAGCGTTTAGACGAGCATGAGCATAGCGTGGAAGAAAGAGAAGCTTTCGAGGCGTGGGGCTACATGTTTAAGCCGGACAAGACGGGCACAGACAAGTTGAAAGCATTATTGAGAGGACTGAAGGATACTATTGTATGTGTGCACGGTGATAAATGTGAGGTGGGAGAGAAAGATTACATGCACTAACCATGCACAGAATGAACACTACGAACCATCCGACAACCCGGATCTGACACCTACGCAACTGGCTAGCTTCTATCGAGACTTGGACGGGAATTACGACCAGCTTTTCCTGGGTACACCAGGTGCAAGCATTGCCTTCATTTACAAGTCACTGGGCTGTCTCCACAGTCTGCAGCCCCTGCCACACTCCGTCACATTCACCGACCCTACAGTGCCTGCTCTCAAGACCGAAGGATGGATCATGTGGCAAACGATTCAAGTACTACTTGGACCCGAGGAACATTCAAAATTCCTGATGGAAGCAGTACGTCGTTGGGATATCAAGGACCCCAACAACGGCGAGATCTTCCCCAAGATCTTACCAAGACAGTGCTTCCCTGCGAGCCCGGACAAGCACATGGTAGCATGGTACGAGGGCGTGTCGGAGAGGCTGAGAACAGAAGCCGAGGAAGAAATTCGCAGAGTTGAAGATGAGAAGGAGGCAGACCGCTCGAGGGTCACAGTCAAGAATCACGATACGGACGACGAAGGAAGTGTGGATTCACGAGGTCCTGCTTTGGCATACTTCCGCAACCCGCTTTACAGACATGTCGATGCGAGTTCGACAGCCGTACCACCTGGATCCAGACGACCAACAGCCAGTCCGAGACCGTCATCCCTGAGAGGAAAGAGCAAAGAGGCTGCAGTGAAGTTTGGTCATGTCATGAAGAACGTTGCCAGCCCACATCTGTGGGACGGCCATGCCTACGAGCGTGAACCAGAACACAGACACGGCAGCAGGAATGGAAGTCGTGATCGTGACAGAGAACGAAAGAGAAGGAGCTTGCCTCACCATATGCCCGGGGATCCTCCGCCCGAGCGAGATCCCTACGACGAGCAGCTCCCGCCGCCAGGCCCTATGCAACCTCCTCGACACTCTCGCCGACGCAGCTCGCGATTAGACCCTCGTCCGACTATCAATCGTCCAGATGATGATTGGGAGTCAGAAGGCCAGGCTCCTTCGGTTCACAGCCGGGATCCCAGTCCACGACGCTCTCGTCCTGGTCCCCGAGACTTCAACGACCCGCATGTCAGGCACTCGAAGAGCCACGAGCCCACACCAACGCAGCGCGACGTTGACGACTACTTCCAGCCTGAAGAGCCTCCTCCTGGACGTCGCCGCGCTTCGGCCTATGAAGACTCGCCAGATGCACCGCCCCGCCCATCCGGCATAGGCCCATCGTTCGTACCGTCGGCTGCTCCATTGTTTGCATCGCACGTGGCACGCCAGCCTCCACCGCCCCAGCCCAGCCGAGAACAACCTTTACCAGGCCCTCCACCGCCACCTCCTATGAATTACGATCCTCGTCAGTATCCAGGACCGCCAAACCGACGTTTACGCCCTCGGCGCCACCCAGATATGGACGCTCCGCCGCCAAATCGCAGCCGAACTCGCCCTCACCCCTCTCGAAGCCCTCCACGCCGTCGCGGCTCGCGCCCAAGCGGGTCGAGACCACTGCCGCCGTATGACGACCGTCCCGAACCCCGTCGAAGGTCTCGTCCTCCTCCTCCAGGTCCCGTTCCTCGCTACGACGGTCCGCGTGATTACCCTCCAGACGGTCCTGGCCACGAACCTCGCCGACGCTCTCGCCAGCCTCCTCTAGGGCCGCCGCCGCCTCGCTACGACGATCCACGCGACGATCTCTACTCATCAGGCGAAGAGTCCATGAGCCCGCCACCAAGTCCCGACGATCGGCGTGCGCGTCGTCACAGCCAGCGTAGAAGTAGAGGTGGTGGGCCCGATGGTTTCGAGGATGTAGAAGGGTTCCATTCAGCTCCCGAGGGCCCCGATCGCCGAGGTGGGCCAGGGAGGAAGGTCACTAGGTTTGCCGACGCGCCCATGAGTGGAGTTGATGGGAGGAGATACCCTGAAGCGGCACCTTGGAGATGAAAGAGAATTTGTTGATGATGCGGCCTGTAATTGTTGGCGTCGATCCTACTGCAGGTTTTCCTTTTGATGATCAAGCGAAACGAAATGATGAGCCCCAATTATACACATCTATTTATGATAGCCTACTACTACCTACCTCCCATATGACGACACTTACCAGATGCACCTGAAAACGAAGAAATATGCGTACACCAACGGCGCCACAAGTCCAGTCGTCACCACCCAACCCAACTCATCTCTAACAGCCCTGAGAAGATAGCTCTCGACATTCTTCCTGGGACCTCCACCATCCACGAACATGATGTCTTTCATGTCGCACGTCAATTGCGATGTCTTCTTTGCTCGGACGAACATGTCTGATTCGAAACCCCAGATCGAGTCGTCCAGCTCTTGTAATGAGGCGGATGAACTTTGCAGAATTGCGTCTGCGAGTTTCATGCTGTCTTCGAAAGCGAGGTTTACGCCTTCGCCCGCGAAGGGCGTCTAGTCGAAATTGAGAAAGTCAGTATGAAAAAAATACACGCGAGCGTCCGGCCGTTCGGGCGGTTGGACTTACCATGAGATGAGCCGCATCACCAATGAGTGTAACGCCTCGAACATGCTCCCACTCAAACCCTATAGGAAGCATGTACAAGTCTCTCGGAACAACATCATCTTCGGCACGCTGCGTATAAGCCACGAGTCTCGGATCCCAATCCGTGTAATCGCTCAAACAAGCCTCTTTGGTAGCTTTCGCGTCGTGGACGTCGTAACCGCAATCCTCCCGCCAATTCGCAGGCCTGCGAGACCATGTGCTGATGCTCAGACTACCGTCGCCCATGCACTGCGCCATGATGGATTTATTGTCGGACCAGGAGAAGAGGGAGCCGCGGTTCGTTTCGGCCAACAAGTCTGGTGTTGACTGCGCTGCGTTTGGAATCCGGAAGGCATGCCCTGAGATTCCTGAGTAGTGAGGTTTTGTGGTGGAAACACAGTTGCGTACTCTGCTCCAGCCGCCGTCTGCACCGACTATGAGATCGAAGCCTGTTCTAGGAGGTTGATTGACGAAGTGTAGCGTTCCAGGTCCTTCGACACGGTCGAGTTTGTGGTTCCAGCAGACCGTGCCTTCGGGCAGGCTCTCGTATAAGATCTGTCGCAGGACGGGCCGGTCGATTTCTGGTCTCCCTGACGTTGAGCTTTTGGGATTTCCTTTGACTGTCAGGTATCGAACGAAGTTCTTGTCTGCGATCGAAATTGCTTCGCCGTCGAATCGTGCGTGCTTTAGGAACTCGGCGTATAAGCCTGCTTCTTTCAGTGCTCGCTGGCCTGTTTTGACATGGAGATCAAGAGTGCCTCCTTGGCTGCGGTAATTGATGCTCTCTTCGCTCTCGAAGATCGTTATGTTGATGTCGTTGTTGGCTCGGTGGGTTAGGAGGCGCGCAAGCATACAACCGGCAGGACCAGCGCCGACGATAGCGATCTTGAAACCCATCGCTGGTTCGGTGGAAGTTGATGAGTCTGGTATGTCTTGTGGTTAGATGATCGATGAACGTCCTGCCGGGATTATGGATCGGCAAGGGATTATTGATGGACCGAACGAGCGACGGGAGACTTCCTTGGGTCGATAGTCTATCATACGCCTATATAGACACACCTATCAAACGCGTCACAATACTTGTATTCGATGAATCCTTCGGGGCTTTAGTTACGGCCGAGTAATCCGGACTTATCGGGCCCGATGCCGAAGGTCCGGTTTCCAACGATATTGGTGAAGGAGGGCGTGTGAAAGAAGACATGGGATTGTGGAAGTCTCACTAGGCATATAACCTACCCAATTCAATTCGATCATATCGCGTACCTCTCTGAATCCAAAAGAGTCACGTAAACTCAAGGGAGCGTTGTTAGTATCCCTCCAGTGCCAGTGGGGAATTATGTCGTTTCCACAGCCCGCCTCGTCCTCTGGAATGTGTCAATGACCCGTCCATTCAATACATTGAACCCGACTTGGCCAGTACGCAGAGGTGAAAGATATACAGGAACGAGCATGCGCTTCATTTCCAACACGTATCGTGACATCGTCGCCTCGTAACATTGCGTTTCTTACGTCCTCCGGCGCTCAATAGGGCTCCCCACCAGACAATTTCGCCTTTGAAGGGAAAGCCAAATTCTCTTGGACTCCCTTCTCAACATCTTGCTTCAACTGCTGCTGCCTTCGATCCGCCTCCTCATGTTGGCGCGCAGCTTTCCGCTCGGCCTCGTTGATCCCAAAGTCGAAGTTCCCGGCTCCTCCCCGCCCAGTCTTTGGCGGAGGAGCAACCGTCGGCGCTGCGGCAGGTCTCATGTTGTCCGAAGGTGCGGGCGTACCATCACCGAGGATGTGACTTGTTTGCGCGCCGACGAAGTTGCCCGTCTGGCTTAGGTCCTGCGGACTGTAGTAGTTGCCAGCGCCGCCGCGGCCTGTGTGGGCATATGGCGCCTCGCTCTTCTCCGCGATGTCGGGTGGAGCGTAGCTGTTGGTCGCGTTGTCTGCTGCAGATTGGGAGGCTTCGAGGTCGTTGCTGATCTTCTCGTTGTCGCGCTGGATTGCTTCGTAGTTCCCTGCGCCGCCGCGGCCGTATGGTGCCATTGTTGGAAATGTGTTCGCTTGGTGTTTTTGGGGTTGGTACGACTGTCGCAATTTGGGCACGTCGAGATCCCCAAAACATATACTGTGAACAAGAAGGTTCGTGAACACGTTATCTAAGGTTTCTTGAGTTGTTCCTTATCTTGTTCGATGATCTCACAGGTACAAGTCTCTTGGCTTGGAGCTCCGATCTCGGCATGCTTAGTCGTCAGAATTGACTTTTGGAACGACTGACTTCACCTCTTAAACAAAAGACAATCCTCGGAATGTAAACTTCTGTTCGCAGTCTTAGTACACACGGGGGCTGGAAACTTCGTTAGACGTCACGATCTCGCGACCCGCAACTCCACCTCTGATGTCAAGAACTTCTGCGGCGATCTGCCTGTTTGGAGGCAAAGTGGAAGAGTGGCTAAAAGTGCAGAGCAAACATACTGTGCACATGTGTTCCGATAGATGAACTATCACTTGGGAGAGCAAGAGGTGTGTGAAGCAATTTTATGCATGCCATCTTGTACACTGATCTAATAATCCATTGGTTGCTGAAACCCTTCTTCCCCTTGCGACTTGGTGTCCGTTCCTAGCACATGATTCCGCCATTAGGTGTTGAAGGCGGTGTACGATACATGTAGTTCTCGGTAGAACACTGCGAGGCGGGCGCGGGCTTCAACCGGAGCCGGGCTGGTTCTGGACGAAGCTGTACTCGCCCAGCATGCTGTCGAAGGCGCCCGTTTCGGATGCTCCCTCCGGCCAGTGTCCCTCGAAGTATTGGTAGGTGCAGGCTGTGACTTCATCACCATCAACAAGTTCGTCGTCGTCGCAATCGCTCACTGTGCCTCGGGTGCACAGCAACCTGGAAGGAACAATTAGCGATGACGGGTTGCAATCAGCAAAGAGCATAAACTTACTCTGGCGACCACGTGGCATAGCCGTCACCCTGGTAACTCAGTGAGCGCGAGATCGAGCTAGTGGTTGACTCCGAAAACTCAATGCTGGTCTCCAATGAAACGACCTCGAATAGTGTCGCACTCGCGCCCGCACTCATGGAACTGCCTTCAGTGACTGAGGTCTGGATGATGACGGTGCAAATATCATCTCCTGCGCACTGTTGATTGTCTGAGACACGCCTCTACTCTCCACGTTCCGTGTACTGCTCGATCTCGGTGTAAGAGGAACAGCTCCTTTTCGCGAGCGAATGTCTCGGGGGTGATTTGGGTGACATGTTGGCAGTTCTCTCGCGCGCGATCTCGTTCTCAGCAAGGCCGTTCTCATACTGCAACTTGCGCTTCGCCAGCTGGCTTGGGGATGACGGCTCTCGGGGTGCCCATTCCATGGTGATGCCTTCCCCAAGATTCCGCTTTCCAGTGCCCTTTAGAGAGGCGAATGATCCAAGGCTGGTCGATGCTGTTCTGCCTTGAAGAGCTCTTACTCGAGCTTGGGCCGTGGAGACTGACGGCTCAGCGGCGTCGCAATCGCCAGTACCACAGCAGAACTGAAGCATGAACGAGTTGCGAAGGTGAGTCTTGTAGCAACCCTTGTTGTGCCATCCAGTGAGATAGAATCCGCAGTTCTGGACGTCGACGGTGGCTGGAGTTCGCACAATCACTCGACAGCCTTCGTCCATCTCATTGCTGTTCCACCAGACATCGTAACCGTCAACGTCAGCTTCAAAGCCGTAACCGGCAAAGACTTCACCGGATTCGTAGATGACGCAGTTGGGATAGCCAGTACCAAGCCCAAATTCGGGTCCGCAGGTATGACCAGCACACCCGTTCTCTCCGCACGCGAGAACGTTGCCTTCTCCCGGCAACATAATGTCTTGGCCTTTGGCGTATTGAAGCAAGGCAAGCGCCCCAGCGAGAGAACCAAGGTTCTGTCCAGAGCGATTAGCTATCGTAACCAATGTGTGGTCTGTGAAGACGGTGATACTGACAGATGAAAGCATCTTGCGCGATGTACGATTCAAAAGATGTCGGAATTGGTAAATTGTTGTGCTGACGGCGGATCGGACGATGAGTTGAGTTGAGTTGGTGAGAACGGGATGGTAGAGAAGCTGGAGCCCAATTATATACATGATAGAGACTGCTAACGAATCGCCGGATGTTAGCCAGTCTGGTTCAACTGACCATCGACGTCGGGCTATCCTCCCAGGTCACCATGAGCGAACCAAATGACGACATGACGCCTCGAAGGATGAGGTTGCTTGTTGGTATACAACAAACGATCCACTCGTACATAGTAAAAGGCGTGCTCGGTTGCTTGAAGCGGGCTGAGCCTGGTGTGCGCCGCACGCGCGTGGTAATGAATATCTCCTCCAGGCCTTGCCGCCTCAGACTGGACTCCATTTCAAATGCGGGTGTGTGTCGTTCATATCGAAGGGTCAATGTGTCGACTCGCAGACGGTTCATTTGCGACAATGAACCACCGAATGATCCTCTGAACACTGAGTGTACATGTCGACGAGCTGAATGACATTTCATGCTACTCCACGATCAGGTGCAAGAGCCATCGCATGTTCGATCATTTCGACGAGGACAATACTAGTGCAGGCTCGACGTCATGAGATCGGCAGAGGCGTATACTGGAGATGATTGGTTACGTTGTTGTTGACATGCGATTCCTTAGCGTTTAAGAGTGAGTAGCGGATTTGTGAGGTTTCTCCGCTCTTGGTGGAATCCAAGCAGTATGGTCGTCGTCTGTGATGTTGGAAGAATGCTGTGCCACTGCGATCTCGGGTCTCGGTTGCCTCGATGGTGGACGTGTGGTGTGAAAAGATTCAAAGGATGGCATGAAGTATAGTAGCTGCCAAGCCGCAAGGCTGGGGGCTGGGGCAGAGGAATCTCCGGGCCGTGCGGCACAGCACATTTGATCCTTGCCAAAACATCCATCGTCGAGGACGGAGCAGGCCTAGTCATGCACGCCTTGTTGGACCAACTGCCTACCTAGCAATTCTGTGCCACAAGGACGCAGACAATGCGTCATAACCTGTGACCTTCCATTTGATCCTGGCATTCACCAGTCGAGTCTGCCAAGAACAGATCTCTCCGAGCTCCCGGATGAGCACCCAGCACGTCAACTACCTCCGACCACCTCTCTCTGATGTCTGCTCCACGTCTCGATTGATTCTCTCCCCAGCATTACTTCGAACCTCGCCTTTCGTCGCACCGTGAAACACCAACCTCACTTTCGAACTCATCTACGAAACTACGCCGCTCTTGTTGTCCACCGTCAACATGTCTTTAGCCACGCCGTTCACCAACTCGACAACGCTCAATTGCGCCGGTGGTGGTGTGACCGACGCCATCGGTGCATCCGGTGGCTGGTGTATCCGGGCCAATGGGTGAGTTGACATATCCGAATTGAACGCACGAGAAAACTCCAAAAACTAAGTGTTTGTTCTAGACACCCTCGCATGCAGACTTGCTGCTCTCAACTTGGAAACGGCACGCTCTTTGTCCAACACGATTGTCATGTCTGGTGCGACGTGGAGTCGCCCGACCCGGGTCGCTTCAGTGACTGTCTCGTCTCGGGTACCAACAGCACAGGCGTGGACAACGTGGGTTGCAGCCTCAACCACCGCGTCGATGAAGACGACGAATCTGCTGGCACCCTGGCGTACAGCACCCCGAAAGCGACGCTTTCTGCACTCTTCTGTGGAGTCTTGGCGCTGAGTATGCTGTGTGTCTGAGGGATACAGAAACGCCGCAGCTCGCAAGTCATGCGCGGTTGGAAGTTTGGTCTACCGAATAAACTCGCGCAGGGACGTTGGTCATCTAGCCTGGCGTAGATTATTTCGGTGTAATCGATCGTTATATCTTGAAAGCCTGCATTCAGCTCGTTATACTTGAAGACATCACCAACGCCGCAACAATCGTAGTTCCGACGATGTACTGTATGGGCTCGTGTGGACAGATCATTGCGTGCATCGTCTGTCATCCCATACCTCGGAGTGAGAGTCGTTGCCCACTCCGATGACGCTGCACTTGCAGACAACGTGCCAAGAAGACCAACACAATCCCTGAATCAATCCGCAACCACTAACCCTGCGGCGTGGAGAGGCCCACATATCAGCTCCTGCGAAGGATGCGCTAGTGAGCCTTGACGTTGTTGGATTATGTAGTATCAAGGCACGCAAGGATTCAGGTGCATGAATCGACAACTCTCTTGTGCCTTTTGGATCCTGCTTGACGTGTGTCGGTGCCGTCTGGCCTATGCTTCGATTTCTAGGCACCGGTCATAGAGATTCCATCGGCGGCACAGCTTTGTAGGGATCAGGGGCCGGCGTCTACTCGACCAATGGGACCGAATCTCATCAATCGCTTGCCGCCTACCTAACCCTGAAGCACTCACCTACTTGTGGTATTTCGTCACAAAATGTAGGGCAAGTGTGCCACATGTATCGATCTACACCGAAATTCTAAATGCAGGAACGTCAGTTCATATCGTGAGTCAGGAGAGACAGTGTGAAGAAGACAAACAACATTTCGATCATCTCGACGTAACGGACGGATTCGCTGTTTCGCCCGCTATTGGAGCATGCTCGCCTAGCTCCAGGCACTACGCCAGCTTATGTGTCAAACCACGCATGATGCTTTTGGATCTACCTCGTGGACACAGTGGTCGGTCGACGGAGGTGTCGGTTTTTCGATTAATCTGAACCCTAACCTGACGCGAGATTAGCTTCCAGGGTACGCGATCGAAACAACTTAGCATGGCTAATTTTTTCATAATGCCCAAATTTTGTTAGTCAAGCACATACGACCATAGGTCAGTGAGAACTGGGCATCCCGTCCGCTCTGCCATACATAAGCACTGAACCGGGCGACTAGTACTAGAGTGGGTGACCATCTGGGAATCCCGCCTGTTGTATGTTTTTGTCATTGTTCTTTTGCTCGGCGCATTGGAAGAAGCGTTATTTTGCCCCAATGTGCTAGAGACACCGATGTGGTGTTTATTTCGGGCGAAGGAGAATACAAAAGGAGATGGGAAGGAGAAGAAAAGTTGCTGGGATGGCTGGAGGAGCCTTCTGTAGATTCAGCCGACTGCCTCTAAGTTGTGGGAGTGAGTTTGTGGTTCTGTCTGAAAATGGTATAGTTGGGGCGTTGCAATTCGTTGCATCGGGGAACATCAAGCGTGGCATTGGCCGTCAACACAGGGTTGATGCTAAGCCGTGTGTACTACGGTCTTTCGTATCTGACCAGTTTGTGAGGTGCAAGTACTATCATAGCACTCACTCGGAGTTAATGTGCGAGTGCGATGGACCCGCAACCAGCCTGAGCAGAAACGCCCGGCGCACCGGGGTAGTCGTATGTGACCTGGATAGTCTTGCCGCAGTCCGAGCCAAGGTACAAGGAGCAGCCAGTGCCATCAAAGAAGTCCATAGCGACGCACTCGTCATCCTCTACGCACGCTTGGCAGCAGGTCGACGCATCCTTGTTGGCGGGGCTCTCGCCTTGCCACAGGTTCTTCGCGTCGAGAGCGTCTTCGTTACCGATTGACCCGAGGCCCGTGACAAAGTTGGTCGGGGCACACTTGGCTGACTGCGTGGCGGTGGTGGCAGCAGTGGCGGTGTACGAGGTCGACGTGCAGACTCTCTCGATTTTCTCGGTGGCTATGGCGTCGGCGGTTGTGTAGTAGGAAGCGGGCACAGTTGTTGTGACCGTGGACTCGAGGTATTCTGTGCTAAGAGTTGGAACGGTGACAGTGACGGTGACGACGGGAGTGGAGGTAATCGTTTCGGTCGCCGTGACTGTGCTGGCATAGTTGAATTCGTAGGCCAGCGTGGTACTGCAGTAGGCTACAAGCGGCGTAGGTGTGTAAGACCCCGTGTACACTGTGCTAGTGGACTCGGCCGCGCTGGATTGCAGCGTTAGCTTGTTATAGATCAGAAAGGTGCTGGCGAAAGGGGCAATCTTACATGGTCTCGGTGGAGGTGCAGACGCCAGTCGTGACATAATCGTAATAGGTCTGCGTGGAGGTACCGAGGATGTATGTCAGGGCTGTTGTGGTCGAGATTCCAAGGTCTTTAGTGACCGTGGAGCTCGCGCTGTATTCGGTAGTGCTCGACGTGGATGTTGGGCCGACTGTAGTAACGTATTCGAAAGTCGTGCTGGCAAAATCGAAGTTTTCGGTGCTGGTGGATGTGGTATCGCCGCACGTAGCTGCGACAATTGTAGTTGGAGCAGAGGTGACATCTGTTGCATTGCCTGTTGTAGAAGGCTCAATGGTTGAAGTGGCCGAAGGAGTAACCTCAATCATTGAGCCACTCGAGATCGACTGGTATGGCACAGGTGGAGGCGGAGGAGGACCTTGCGGCGACGGGGGTGCAGCGACAGGGGTGCAGCGACCTTTGGGCCTGGTGGGGGAGGCGGAGGCGGAGGCGCGGCCTTTCCTGGGTGAGGAGGAAGTGCAGAGGCAGAAGCCAGGCCAAAGCCGAGCACAAGGGTAGCGAGTGTAGAGACCATTGCTTCTGTTGAACTATCGTCGGTTTTCTTGAATGACTGACGTGTTTCTTGAATGATTGATGGATTGGCGTCGAGGGTGATGATGAGAATGCGGAACAAGATCAAATATATACCTTGTGTCGTAGCCTGGGCCAAGTCCGTTTCCTAGCCAAACGGCAAGGATTTCCATGTCGATAGTGATTATACTAGAAGGAGCTCGTATCGAGTTATCAGTGAACGCTTGTGCTACCGGATCGCACGCTGTTGTTGTTCGTTGCCTAGCGAAGTCCACTTAAAGCGGCAGGACGACGTCGCTTGGGATTTTCACATGGCTTAGCTGCACATCGAAGATCCCGTTGAACCTCAAAATAGATCAAGCCATCGCAAATCGCCGAACGAAATGTCCGCGACATGAGTTCCTAAACTACGTGCATGCAATAAACTCATGTTGACTCGGAAGAGCTTAGCAGCATGTAGCGAAGTGCATTTTGTGTATCATACGGGTATTGTAAGCTGTGCCGTGTTGAGTTGCAATAGCACAGTGTCAGATCCGCCAACAAGGCTAGCGGCAAAAAGCGGATTCCCTACTCCGCATCTGTGATGTATTGTTAGCAATTACGCAGGAATACTGCTAGAAATAGTCACAAACTTACGCACTCAAAAATTCTTGTTTTGCTTACAGGCGATGGGCGAATATTATGCCGATGGTTGACTCAGGCTGGTGCGAGCTGAGATGATAGCGTCGGAACCATCACAACGCTGCTCACATCCGTCGAGTTTGGCCATCGAAGCGGTTCTAAACATTTCCAATCACTCCCTCACCCCTCCCTCATTTTCTTCTGTACCGGCGGTCTCAAAAGTCCATCATCAGGCATACCACTCCTCTTCGCGCCAACGCCAGCACTTATAGGCAGACTCCCAGTCCCACCAATCTCATGCGTCTCGTTACTGACCTTTCGCGCGGGATACTTATGCTCCAGCCCATCGAAACAATTCCAGCTCGGAAGCGGTCCCTTACCATCGTCGCCCGCAAAGTAAGGATGCCGTAGAGCTTCTTCGGCTGAAAGCCGTTTGAGCGGATCATACTCGAGTAGTTTCTTGATCAAGTCGAGAGCAGATTCCGACGGGCCGCCGATATTGGGCGGGTAGTTGTTGTTGTTGACCGTGTTGCGGTACCACTTCTCTATGCCGTGCGGACGGTTGACGGAAGGGTTATGCATGGCGACTTGTTGCAAGTTGGGATATTCTGGCATTGCGGAGAGGAGGGGCCAGTCCTTTTTGTGCGGTAAGCCGAGAACTTCACCGATCTTGCCCATCTGGTTGCGTTGGAACGGGACAGTCTTCTTAGTATCCTGCTTCGCTTCCTCGCCTTTGAAGATTGGCCGGAGGGACAGAAGCTCGGCGAAAATGCAGCCAACCGCCCAAAGATCTATGGCTGGAGTGTAGTGTCTGCTTCCGAGCAACAATTCTGGGGCACGATACCAGATTGTGACGACGACTTTGTCGCCGGTGAACAAGGCATGAAGAGGTTTGTAGAAAAGGCGTGCAAGACCGAGGTCACCAATCTTGATGCTGCCACCAGAAGTGACCATGATATTTGCGGGCTTCAAATCGCGATGTACGACCCAGTTCTGATGTAAGTAGAGCAAGCCGGAGAGCAGTTGATGCATCGTGCTTCGTAGGCAGGTGGCGGGGATCGGAGTTCGTGGGAGTAAGCTGTGGTGGTGGATGATTTGGAGGAGATCATGCTCGGCGTATTCGAAGACCATGAATATGCATTTGCTTTCGAGGATGATTTCGACAAGATGGATGAGTGCTGGATGTGACAGTTCCGTGCACAGAGCCATTTCGCGGATGGCAGATTGGGAGATGCCAGTGTACTGTAATTCGCCTTCCTTATCGGGCTTGAATTTCTTGATTGCAAAGGCGACTATGGGACGACCGGAAGGATGCTTGGCCGGGATGATGTTTGGGTTGTTGCGTTTGTTGACAGCCTTGTAGACTCTGCCATAGGTTCCGCTGCTGATGAAGCCAACGATATCGTAGTGATCGTTGATGTGCCGATTAGGCAAGTATGGGGTGCCGTTCATCTTGGCGAGCGGTGGTGTATCTGGGGCCTCTGGTCGATGTGAGTGGAGAGCATGGATGGATGGATGGATGGATGGATGGATGG
>Ga0265797_10002655_pt1 | contig 29734 bp, 30 predicted proteins | sample P2T30metagenome_FD_192433 | JGI IMG/M metagenome (GOLD analysis project Ga0265797, IMG submission 192433) | Plant litter microbial communities from East Loma Ridge, Irvine, California - P2 T30 | ecosystem: Environmental > Terrestrial > Plant litter > Unclassified | place: USA: California...
ATGTCGGTCAGCGGGTTGTGGTGTAGATTGTGAGAAGAAATTGGCATGAGGCTCTTTCGCTCGGCAACGTAGCCCCAAATTGTGCTCGTATCTGGCGTCACTGCGCTGGTAAATTGTGCCGTCAGGGAGTCGCCGCTCTCGCTTGACCAATTCGGGGCCCACGAGGGTATAGAGGAGCTTGATGATGTTCCTCCTGCATAACGCAATATGCCGATCGAATTTGAAGTGGTGATCAGGTGCGCTGCGACCTGAGTGAGCACTTCTTTGAGGGTCCAGCTGTAATTTACCTCAAAGCCAAGCGCGGAAGGGTCATGCAAGAGACCTAAGAGGGCAAAAACCTTGTCGCGCGGATCAGTCGCCAAACAGGTTCGGGTCGTTTTCAACGCGAAGAGTAGATCGATATCATTGGCGCGTTGCCGTTCCATCCACTCAAGTACTCCAGGAAGTGTAGCGTTATCTTCCTCCTTGTAAAGACAACATTCTATGAGCCTTGGCTTACACATAAGTGACCAATCGAGCGTCTTCTCGCCCACGATCATTGTGGCTCTTGCGGCAAGATATGCTTCTTGCAGGACCCAAGTCCGACGAAACCAAGGCCGGGATAGCAAGCGTGCCATAGCCCCTTGCAAGTCCCCAAGGTCATAGTAACGGTGGTGCGGCCAGATGCCCATTGTGACATGAAAATCTTTGAGGTTAGGAGAGAATCGGTGTCGGCGCAAACGTTCTTGCTGTCCCTGCAATGCCCGAAATTCTGCATCGTTCTTCGGTTCACCAAGGAAGCGAAGCAACTTGTCACTGGAGTGAGATTCTTCCCCAGCGTATATCAGAACCCTGTGTGCTCGCGAGTATATCTCTTTCATCATGGCCACTTGGTGATTTCTCTCTCCAATGTCGTTTTGGTTGATTGCCACGGCGTCCAGCCATATCCAGCGGTTCACTAGAGGTAAATGTACGAAGTCAGTGGATGTCTCACATGCAGTTTGTACATGGATCTCTCTTACTAACTGGGAGGCGTATGCGCCGTAGAGCTCGTTCACAGTTTTTTGTCACTCTCAGGGCAGTCTGCAAGCAATAGATAGTGCTTGAAAGAGTACTATCGCCTGCCTCGTCCCCCCATGTGTAAGACACAGCCTCGTAGTGAGGCTTGTCTTCAAGGGCGACGTGGTGTATGCTGCACTGTATCGGGTCGTCATATTGCCCATAGAACAAGTTGATTAAGCGGATGTTCTTCTGACCCAAGTCATGGTCGAGCTTTGTATGCTTGTATGCTGGGACGCTGGGTTGCTGTCTCAAATCTTCTGTACTGAGCCAGTCTTGTGTACGGGCAGAGTCTGTGTTGCAAACTTCGCTCTGGTTCCCTTCCACATCGTGGGATGCTTCCTGGGAAGATCCATGCGTCTGAGGCTGCACAGTACTTGAAGGTGACAAGGCCCCGCAAGCCATGCACGTCCATAAGTCGACGATGGGGACTAGATCTGGACGGCGACATCTACATGTATCGGACTCCGTATCCATCTTGTATGTATCGAGGAGCTAGAGTTGAGGCGTTGAGCAAGGAGGCGAGAGGCCTGCTAGGCTGAAGGACCACTGAGGTGGGAGCGCAGCCGACATGGAGCAGCTTATGTGTAGCCCGCACGAAGACGGATGAAGCACGATGCAAAGTGCTGCGCGATGATTCAACGCCTTTGCAACATGATGATTCAGAACAGTAGTCGTGAGACAATGAGAGAAATGAAAACCTATCCGTAAGGCTAATTCATCAGTAAACTACAATGTGTGCTCGAATCGAATGTGGGGTGATTGGGGTATGAATGTATGGTGGGGCACCGATGTTCTTTCCTCAGGCAAGAGCACCTGGCAGTCGCAACCAATTGTCTCCATTGCAGCTAACTACAGGCGCAATAAGCACGGTTGAGAGAATTAAGAATCGCTGCGCGAAAGTCCTTGAAAGTTTACAGAAGTACATGTCGTACCACCTACATCGTCTCTGCTTTCAAATCCATTCCATTCATCTCGTGACACCTGCTCACAGCTCGGCAGACTTAACATGTTTGAGATTGGGACTCGACGAGGCGTACGTTTAATTGTATTGTGAGCAATACTTGCAAATTCGCAGTGAGGCGAATGTCTTCGGAGCACTTTCATGGATCTCCTATCACACCGACTGCACGGTGATATTCCAAACCAAATCAAGATATGCTCACGAAATTACACTGCAACTGCAATGTGGGGTCTGCAACAGGAGTCGTAAGCTGCTTACTTCGGAGTGGTTGTCGCAAGCTTTGCTGAGACATTGCTTGGGGACACGCAAGAGCGACAGTCGTGTGCTGGGTCAAGCTTCTGGAACGAGTAATGCGCTGCGAGTGATGGACAGCAGAGCGACATGGCAGTTGATCATGTAATGGCCGTCAACCAATGACGCGACACTGATGGTGCAGTACCGGACAGTAAGTGGGAAGGACTTGCGCGATCAGCCTGTCCACCGCCACCTGGTAGAGCAGTGTTACGCAGCAGTCGGCTGACCAAACCGTGCGAGACATGGAGAAGGCTTGCGTGGTGAAAGCAGCAGGTAGAAGGCGATGGCGCGTTCTGTTTCTTGAACTTTATCACCATGTTGTTGAATTGTGATGGTCCAGGCGACGGGGCTAGGGCCTGGTCGGTGGGCCGTCAATATTTTTGAATTGCGACGTACCATGGAAACGCGTGGCGCTCACGTCGACTTGAAGCTGTCTCGCCCAGCCGAAAATGGCAAGACTGCAGACTAGACACCAGGGAAATGAAACACATAATAGTGACTAGAGTTCAAGCTTCACGAACAAGACACGCTCATCTGCAGACGCGACTGCCAAGGCAGTTGCAGTTGAGTTCGAAGGCGATTGCGAATGGCGTTCACCAGTCTCAGACAGCTTGCGCAATCTGGTTGTGGAGATCCGGTAGACATCTGGCGTGCGGGCCCTGCGTAGTGGCGACACTAGGATCAGCGTGCAGTACCAGTATTGTGTGTACCTACGTGTCAACCGAACAACGCTGAGGCAGAATTCATCGGGGTAGCAAAGGTGCAGAGGCAGACATGGCAAGATTATAATCATAACAATAATGGTACTCGCCGTGCTGGAAATTCTCACTGTTCAGTACAGGAGCAAGTGCGGCCAGATGTTCTACACCAAGAAGGCGGCCGCGTCAGACAGCGTAACGAGGGAACGCGTACGCTCATGAAGGCGCTAGCCACATTCGTGATGACCAGACATGCCCCAAATCTCGACCCTCGGAGTCGCTATTACCCCATCGCACCCTTTTCGCTCTGCACATCGACGAACGATCAGACGCTCGCCGTGAGCTCGTTGCGCGCTGTGAAGACGCACTCGCCAGCCCGTTGCCGCCCGTAGACGAAACAGCTCCGCGAATAAACCAGGTTGCTCCGCCTCTCGCACATCATCGGCAGCGGCTGTGCAAGACCCCCGGCCGCAGTCACTTAACACCACCAACGCCAGCACCACACCGCACCTCCCGCCCTCGATACCACGACTCCATTACCACGATCGAACACACTTGCGACGATGGAGTACCCACACGGCGCCCCGCGAGCGCCCCAGCGTTCCGACAACGACCAGATGGCCGCCGAGCTCACCGAGCGCTTTCGATCCGTCCTCAGCACAAAGCGACTCAACGAGATGACTTCGCGCTCACAGTCACGATCCGCATCGCCAGCACCGCGCGACTACGGCACACCGCAACCGCCCACAATGAATGCCCCGCCAGCCTACACCTCCATCAGGAACCTCCCCCTGATGCCTGAAGCGCCCCGTGACGCACGCTCACTACGCTTCCGTTCCATGCTGCAATCGCTATCCTACCTACCAACCAAGTGGGAAAACCCTGGCCTGCTGGACGAAGCCCTGCGAGTAGTGCCGCTCGAGCAGATCTACAACGAAGCCGAAGAGGAGAGCCAGATCCTGCAGGCCGAGGCTGAGAGTCTAGGCGCCGGCAAGAAGGCCGCCTGGGGCTATCAGGACTGCGTTGTCCGCGCACTGCTGCGGTGGTTCAAGCGCTCCTTCTTCACCTGGGTCAATAATCCCCCGTGCAGCAGGTGCTACTCACCCACCGTGAACTACGGCATCACCACACCACTGCCCGACGAGCAAGCACGCGGTGCAACGCAGGTCGAAGTCTACCAGTGCTCGCACGAGGGATGCAAGAGCTTCGAGCGATTTCCACGATACAATGACGCCTTCGTACTGTTGCAGACTCGCAAAGGCCGCTGCGGCGAATGGGCAAACTGCTTCAGCATGCTCTGCCGCGCCGTAGGATCACGAGTGCGCTGGGTATGGAACGCTGAAGACCACGTCTGGACTGAGGTCTACTCGATGCACCGCAAGCGATGGATCCACGTAGACGTATGCGAAGAGGCCTTTGACAAGCCCCGGTTATACACAGAAGGTATGTCGAGCAGTACCCCTCTTCCAGACCACGTTCTAACACCCACCAGGCTGGGGCAAGAAGATCTCCTACTGCATTGCTTTCTCCGCAGACGGTGCCATGGACGTCACACGGAGATACGTCCGTGACCCCTCCAAGCATGCTGCCGAGCGCAACCGCGCACCCGAAGCTGTGCTACTCCACATCATGGACGAGATTCGTGCCCTTCGGCGGCGAGACATGTCCAAGCAGGACAAGTTCCGACTCCAAGGCGAAGACCTCCGTGAAGGCAAAGAGCTTCGCAGCTATGTCATCTCCTCAATCGCACACGAAGTCAGCAAGCTTCGCGTCGAGGATCTCCTCAACGGTCAAGTCCTGCCCCGCCGCCATGAGCCTGATGACGACAAGGCATTGGAGGGAAGACTAAGCGGCAACTCGCAATGGATCCGCTCACGAGGTGAGGGTGGACGAGGGCGACCAAACCACCAAAACCCGCAACAGGACCCTCGACAGGACCCGCGAAACCAACAACGCTGAAGACGATGTCATTCGATCTTCTCCTTCATCAACCTCGGTACCGAATCATCCTACCGCGCCTACAACAACGCCGAGCTCTCTGTATGATGCACAGCATCCAGCTCAGGCATGTACGCCATCATGGACCTCGACATTACCGTTCCCCGCGATCCCCGCGCTTGTAAAAACATGCATCATCAACATTTCCAACGGCGTTTTGGCGAACACACATGCACCATTAGCCCTAACTCTAATGTCTGCACCATCCTCAACAGAGGCATTTCCTATTGTTCACAGCATTCATGGCGGACCGAGGACTACCCATATTCTTCACGATTTTTGCATGTCTATTTTCACTTCTCGTGCGCATGGGCCACAGCACGCTTTTATACCATTTTGCATTTGGATTTACGATTCGCGATATCTATTTCGTTTGTTGCCTTTCAATTTGTTACGAGCATTTGGACACTCTACACATGACGCGATGGCAATCACGTTTTGGAGAGGTTCGAGCACAGCATGCGCATGCGCATGCGAGGTGCGTCGTGCATGGTGGGGAACCGCAGTACCGTGGTACGCGGAAGAGGGTGACGCGTGTCTGCCAACGCAGGGTGCGTCTAGGCCGCGTGGAAGACGAAGACGAAGACGCACGAAAGAGCAGATGCAGAAGACCTAGTAAATCAAGCCAGAAAACGGCATTCTTGCGCAACACCATGACCGTGTCTTCTTGCAATGTCTATGAAGCATCGTGAATTTCGCCGACTGCACGTAAGAGCTTGCGTGCGGCGTGTCTGGTGTCAGGACGCGCGGCGCAGTTACGACTAACGTGCGTGGGCGTTCAATGTCGGGCCTGATCTTCACGATTTCCATCGCCACTTTCAACGTCCGCGAATCTTTGAATCCTTCATGACAAGTCTCGTCTTTTGGAAGACGAAGCAAACCGTGCAAACACGTCTTGGACTCCATTTTCAGCACATTTCAATGTCATCCTGTCTGATCTTGGCACCGAGCACGGCTTTTACCCTGCGCGGTTTAGTGCGAGACTATTCATAGCATCGCGCTGACTGCGCAAAAGGCTGGGGCTGGGAACAAGCGAGCCGTGGTGAGATGAGATGGGGTGAGATGAGAGGCCTGAAGTATGGAGATGGGGTGAGCTCCGGTTTGGGAATGGGGTGGAGTTTGGTTGGGGATGGGAAGGTGATGGGGTTGACAGTTTTGACGGGGAGCATGTTTGGGGAGCTTTCTACAATGACTTTTCAATCTGCAAGTGTGAAGATGAAGATGTTTGTTGTGGTGAGCAGTTACACGTACGCCTGATGATTCTCAGAACCACGGGAGCCTTTCTCGCCGAGCTGATGTGCCAACTGGGCGCGTCGTGTGGCGCTGGTCTCATCACACTGTCCTATTTGGAGTGCGAGCCTTAATCATCGCGCACGAAGTTGGTTTTAGTTGGTGTGCGGCGTGGACGGCATTCACACACATGCAAACATGGTTCACAATAACGTGCCTGCCTGCTTTGCTGTGTGGTAAGTTTACTGTACGAAGTAACCAACATGTATACGAGCGATTTGCAACGAACTCCACATCAAAATTGCTGTTCTGCGCTTAGATTCGTAGAGGTGAATGCTCTTCGGCTTGCCCAGGCTGGTTAAACGGCCCTTTTCAATCCGCTTCAGTCGCAAGCCTCGTGAGGCTTGACGCAGCCGCAGCACGCCAAAGGAGGCGTAGCTGTCTGTGCGCGTGGGACAAGCTGGGAATAAGCGGGGCCCTTGGAGGTTCAGCTCCCTGGCGTTTTGGTGCTGCGGGTTGGTTTGATACAAAAGGCTGGCTGACCCTCGTTGGGTTGGGTGGTCCACGTTCAGCCTGTCTTTTTTAATCTTCGTTATTATTGCTTCACGTTTCTCGGGTGAGGTAATTCACAGTCTCGCAGCATTTACGATCGCTTTTACACCGCACAATTGACCTCAACGACGTCACGCCTCTCGTTTTCGTGATCCGGCAAAGTAACGACACAACACCGCAAAGATGGGCAAGGCAGGACGATTCGCGTGTATTCTCACGCCGATGCTGTTGACGCTCGCGTCACTCGTCTGCATCGTGCTTGTCATGATCGGCCAGATGTCCACCGGCGGCAACAAGGCTCCAAGCACATCACTCGGACGCAGTCTGTACTTCTTCAAGGTACGCTTAACTTACATCTCCCCTCCCACCTTCCCGCACGCGACTAACAACTCCACCAGGCAGACACCAGCAACTTCGGCGACAAGCCCAACGTCCTCGACAACATCAACATCGACAACGAGCTCCTCAACGCCCTCCAAGGCCAAGCCTCCGCCGGCCAGCTCAAAGACTTCTACCAGGTCGGCCTGTGGTCCTACTGCGAGGGCACAAAGGACAAGGACTCGGGCAAAGAGACTATTACTTTCTGCTCGTCCTCCAAGTCCAACTTCTGGTTCGATCCCTTCACGGTCTGGGACCTCAAGAACTCTACTGCGCAGAATGTCATTGGCAGCGACAAGCTCGAGAAGGGGCTCAACGCATACAAGAAGGTGTCAGGCTGGATGATCTGGTCCTACGGCATCGCGCTCATCCTCACGGCCGCAGAGTTCATCCTCGGCTTCTTCGCCATTTTCTCCCGCTGGGGCTCGCTCGTCACGACCATTGTGTCCACCGCGCAATCCGTTTTCATTTTCGCAGCGGCCATCACTTCGACAGTCGTGTACAGCGTGCTAACCGGCGCCTTCGAGACGGCGCTCAAGGACGTCAACATCGAGCCTAGCATGGGCAAGCAGATGCTGTCTGTTGTCTGGCTGGCGGTTGCGTTCAGTCTGGCGTCGGGTCTGTTTTGGTTGTTCAGCGTGTGCTGCTGCAGTGGAAAGTCGGGGCACAAGAAGGTTAGTGCGGAGAAGACGCCGTATACGTATGAGCGTGTTGCGAGCCCGGCGTTTCCGGCGCAGCAGGGTGTGCAGCAGCAGCATACTGGGTATGCGGGGCCGAGCCATGGACAGACTGGTACGGCGTACGAGCCGTTTAGGCAACAGCGCGTGTAATCTTGGGGTTGTAGCTTGAAAGTGGAATTGAGGGTTATGATGAAGGGAGAGTGTGGCACAATCTGAACGATTGTGATATGTTATTGTGATTTGTTGTATAGCACGGCGTTACTTCTACTTTACGGGCGCTTTATACTGAAGGGACGCTTGGGTTACTTGCATATGTTCACGTCTAAGATCTGGCTAGATCTTGCACGAGATGAAAGAAAAATGAAAGATGCATCACCACACAATCAGTTCTTCTTCACCTTTTCCACGGTTCTGCATTATTCTGCCATCATTCATGCGGCCACACAATTCTCAGCCTCGCCCTCCCTCTCCTGAGCGCTAAACATTGCAGTGCATCTTCACACCACGAGCACACAATTCACGACACCCATGCGTACGCCTCATCTCCCCAAATTTACTATCAACGCCGATGCTGACAACCAAACCTGTGCCACGCATTACTGATCTCAGAGAGATAAGTGGCCGAGCTATTATTGCGCGGATGCTGACAGAGAGGCGTTGACCACAAAACTAGTAGTGTGGCGCGTACGCGCGCCGCAGACATGCAGTGTTCATCAGCGGATGTGATTGCAATGAGAAAATATGGCAGCGAGAATGGAGGTCTTTAAGACGAGGTGATGATTAGGTGGTGATTGGCTTGTCTGGATACTGTACGAGGTCCTGTGTTGAGAGCAAATTGCGTCTCAAGATCGTTCATGTAGACAACGACGACAGTGTGCTCTGATTCTCCTCAAATAGGACATGTACAATAAGACATTTCCAAAAGTCTGCTGGCTGCATGCGATAGTCTCGGGTGTGCGCCTTTCGCAGATGACTGGAAATGAAATTTCGAAGTCTAGTAGCACCCGGGCTGGTAAATGATCGCTCGTAGAGACTTTTGCATGGTTTGATTGGTCTTGTGTCAATTCACATGCTTCTGGGCACTGACGAGCAGGGCAAACAACTGCAACTAGTGTCGCAGCGGCATTGTGACGTATTCACTAGAGATCAATTCCTGGAAACAGCTGCCGTCGGCAAAGTGAGCCGTTTCCGATGTATGAGGCTCACTGCTTGAAGATGATGTTAGATCTTTTTCATATGGATACACAAGTATTTTGCCGAAGTGGCGATTGTTTACATTCTCAATTCCAAGTGGAGTTATCTACGCGATTATCGTCATCTATGAACCGTGCTTCGTCAACATACCTCCTGTATCCTCCATGCCTCTCCGCTAGAAGAACGAACGCTTCTTCGACTTCGAGGAAGAGTGCGGCCTCTTGTGCCAGCCCAAAACGCTGCCCACGACCTGCACAACCTCATCTGCTCGCTCAACGGCTACTTCATGACCTGCACCCTCGACAACCCTGATCCGGACGTTGTCCTCTCCAAGCACGGCCGTTGCATCTTCAACTAGCTCTTCCTTGATAATGATGGGGTCGGTCTCGCCAAGTACGAGCCAGACTTCCTTTAGCGGGCCCCGCCTGTTCTCGATGTTGTCCTTGATGACGGCCCACCGCTCGTGCTGCTCGTGGACCGGCGCGTGGCGTATGGACGAGACAAAGGCTGGGACGAATCCCTTGTGGTGCAGCACCTGCCAATCGACTACAGCCGAGACAGTGCTGTTGGCGTTGTGCTTCAATAACTGGCGGTTGGAAGAGATGAAGACGCCAGCGCCGCCATCGTGATCTTCCTCCTCGTCGATTTCTGGCAGCTCGCCCACGCCAGACACCCTGCTTCCGGGCGAGCTTTCACGCCTCTTGGTCTTGTGCTTGCGGCTGGAGCTAGTGCGGCTGGACTTGCTGGTGCTTGATCTTCCTGACCTGACTGACCGCGTGTCTGCATCCTTGCTCGTGGTGGTCTCGGCATTCTCCAGGGCTTCTGGTTCAGCCTCGATGGCCTTGACATTTGCCCTGCCGGTCCACAGGCGGTTCGCAACCATGCGATGGACCATCCATTCCGGCAGCCAGCTGCTCTGGTACAGGAGCTTGCTCTTGAAAGTGATGTTCCTCTTGCGAATGAGCCCTCCAGGGGCGACAAGAACAAGGCCACAAACCTGGTACGGGAAGTAGGACGTGAAGTCAGCGGCGATTGCTCCACCTAAAGAGTAACCGATGATGGTGAATGAGCGGTGACCAGACCAGGAAATTGGCGAGGACTGCAGGCAGAGCAGTATCTGCGAGAAGTAGAGACATGAGTCGTAATTGTGGTGAAGAGGAGATGGCGCGTCCGAGTAGCCGCGTCCGAACAGATCTGCAAACTGTTAGCATACAATCTCTGTACTCATCTGATCCTAGTTGCGATGCATAGCGCGGAATTCACCGCCTGGACCCTGACCGGTTCACGTGATTGACGTCATGCGGAAGAGACAACGTGCAAACTGCCAGCAGATCCAGTGTGTTATTCTGATGTTGAGGAGAGCCTTTGGATGGTTCGAACCAAAGACGACGTTGTTGCGAGACTTCCATGTTGGTGGGTACGGGCAAGGAAGAGGGAGACCAACCAAACATCATGACACGACACCCACGACGCACTAATTTGTGAGCCAGGTCTGCCATGGCAATTCCAGGAGTGGAAATGCCATGAATGAGCAGAATCTTGTCTCCATCCTCTGGGCCCCATTCGTAGACTCGCACGTTTCCATAAGGCGATTTCACATCTCTAGCCCCTGGGAGGGCATCTGGGGGATAGGGCAACTCGGCCACCTCTTCTGGAGAAAGCTTCGGCAGCTTTGATTCCACCGGCGACGGGATGATCCTGGAAGGTCCTGACCTGAGAACACTCGACACAGTGCCCAACAGCAGGAGACCGCCCACCGATGCGGCGCCGTAAAGCACGTAGGGGTTCTGCAGATCAGGGAGCTGGAGATTGAGCTTCAGCTTCGAGCGGGAAATGCCTGGTATTGAGGGCAGCGTAATCGACGCAGGCGGCGCTTTGGCTGGCGGTGCGCTCTTGAACCAATCCATCGTGAGGTTTGTGTGAGGTGCGACGTTCTTCCAGGCTGACCAATGGCGGTGTTGTACGGAGCATTAATAGATGGAAGACCCTGTGGTGTTGACAAAAATAAGCCGATCGCCGTGCTGCGCTAGCTCATGTACGATGATCAGTCCAGACTCGTCCCCGCGCCACACAGGGACCTTTGGAGTTGCGTTGTACATATTTCGGTCATGAATGGTCAATGAGGCACTGTGCCTGCTATGCGCGTGCTAACAGCGTTCCTGGTACTGCATTTCGTCTAGCAAAGTGCAGACTCTGCTGACATTGCTCGCTCAGTAGCCAATTCGACGCCGGCAGCATCGACCGCCGCCTGCATGTTTAGCGTCCACCGTCAGCTCCTCAGCCACCGAGTACAGCCCCGACTTGTTGGAGACATCCAATTCTCTGGGCGCTGCTGAACTCTGCGCCTGCTGACGGTTGCTTTTGTCCTCTGTCTATATACACCGACGGGCTTGCAGTCTTCTTTTCGGTCTCTTTTCCTTGCTCTTGCTCGTGCGTGCGCGTCGCTCCAGGAGAGTCGCTGTCGCCCTGTTTGATAATTGCGGACCGCCGATCAGCTGTCAAACGCCGCGCTTGACATAACCACCACCCTTCACCGACCGCTCGTAATCGCCTCGTCTGTATTCCACACCGCTGTAGACGTGCTCGGAAACCTCCCGTGTCTTTGGTGGCAGTAGCGCGGCATGGATTCGTGGACTACCAAACAGCTCCCAGAGCGCCTTCCCTTCTCGAAGAAGCGCCTGCCAAAGCGGGTCATCTTCTCGTACGTACGGCTGGACATGGAGGTGCTTCACAGAGACTGATCAGGGCAGGTACATCATCGACTACCTCATAATAATGTAAGATCGTCTACGTAAAACTTGCGAGTGCGAGCACGCGACCGCTTTCCGAGACCACCGGCCTAACGAGCGCAAACTATAGTGTACTCATTGGAACTTTCACCATCATCGACAAGATCCCACCCTTCCACCAGCCGTTCTCGCTCGAAAACTACAGCCTCCACTACCCATTTGCCCATCATGAGCGCGTACCAGTCCCCTGGCTGCTCGTCTACGTCGTTCTCGCTCCAGCCGCCATAATTGGCATCTATACTCTGGTCATCGATGGCCTGTTCTCGCACCAGACAGAGATGCCTGCTGGCCGGGCTGGTATCAAGCGCTTGAGCGGCAGATACAGGTTCAAAGATCGCTTGTGGGAACTGAATTGCGGCATATTGGGACTGGGCTTGTCTGTAGGTGCCTCCTTTGTGATCACAGGAGCACTGAAGAACGCCATTGGGAAGCCGCGCCCTGATCTAATCAGTCGGTATGTTCACACGAGTCATCATCGTGTATCGGCGCTAATTGCAGGCAGATGCAATCCCCAGTTAAACAGAAAAGACAACGCAATGTGGGCGCTTCAGACCGTTCAAATCTGCGACCAGCCCGACAAGTACGAGCTGAACGATGGATTCAAGAGCTTTCCGTCTGGGCATTCTAGTTGTACGCAGAACCCTTACATCTTTATGGTCCATTGTTACTGACTGAACTCAGCCTCCTTTGCCGGTTTGTTCTATCTCTCGCTGTATCTTGCTGCGAAACTACACGTCCTTGATGCGAAGGGCGAGGTCTGGCGAGCCTTTATTGTACTGGTTCCCACACTCGCCGCGGCAGTCATCACAGGTACACGGATCATGGATGCTCGTCACCACCCGTTCGACGTGATTTTCGGAGCCTTGCTTGGTATGCTCGTTGCATGGGCGGCATACCGACAATACTTCCCTCCAATATCGGAGACATGGCGTAAAGGGCGCGCCTATCCTATTCGCGCTTGGGGCCGCGGACCTGCGCCTCCTCCCAATGCTAACCCCACCATCATGGTAGATGAAGATGTGGAACCTCTTCGGCCGATGGGCCACCCACAGGACGTTGAGCGTGGCGAGGCTTCCGGCTTCTCATCGAATACAGCGGTCGCAGGTGAAGGAGAGACTGGACCCAACGTTTTCCGCCAGCAAATTCATGACTCTCAGCGAAGGCGCCAAAACCCTTACGCAGTTGATCGGAGCGATACGATCGCATCCAGCAATTACAGGTCCGACACCATGGGATCTACCATGTCGACCAAGGCCACGAATTACCGCAACTCGTTGCCGCAGTCCAATCCTTTTGCCGGACAGCGAAGGACAGATACGTACGACTACTCTTCCTCTGAGGATGGTGACAACTACGAGCTTCAGCCTGGCCACATGACTGACACGGGCTACCATCGACCGACAGGCATATCGCCTCAACCCACGCCCCCACCTCCATCGAACATGGTTGGTCCTGGCCCACAGGTGGTAGCGTCCCCAACTGGAGACTTGAGTGATAGGAGCGATCTTGCTCCAGCGCCTCCCCCGCATACTATCGGTACCGCTATAAGTACAGCACCTCAGCAAATATAGGAAAAGAAAGCGCGCAATGTCGAAATCTCTTTGCTATCCATATCTTGGCGTTTACGATGGGCATAACAGCACCAAGGCGTTTGTAGGACACAAAGGGGTCATGCTCTGACTGCAGCTCAGACACGTTACGTTCTATGCGAGACAGGCTCATATGAGGAGCAAGTGGTGGATGAAATTGGTCAGTGACGCGTTTGGTCACCAAGGAGTTTGGATGATCTATTTTGAGGAGCCTGCCACAAGCATCGTAAAGAGCCTTGCTGCGTGAGGCAGATCAAGAAGGCTGAGAGGTCGCGATCTCGATTGGGCGAGAGTTTGGATCTGGCTGCAGCCTAGTGTAAGTTCATTGGTCAACAGCGCACAAGCAGCTGCATGTCTACATCACCCCAACCTATCTCTGTGTGCCACTGTGCCCGAGCTGTGACCTGGCTGTGTATTGCATCCTCAGCCTCCTCGTGGTCTTGGCGATGCAAGTCTCCCTTACAGCCTGCTGTGAAATCATGGAGTCGCACACGTTGAAATCGTCACCACCGCACTTTGACCGCGGCTATGAGAGCGTGGATTCCGACCTGGATTAACACCTCGAACTTGATGCTCTCGTGAATGTAGGCGTAGCTCCTGAACGGTCACGAGGCGCGCACTTCCTCGGTCTCCAGCCTCGTGAATTACGAAAGACCTCGGCGAATTGCTGAAACACTCAGCCATTATGGCAAGGTCAGACTTTATTACTCCTCCATCGTGCTGAGTGTCCTGCGGTAGGAGCTCAACATAGTGACTGACACTCAACCGCAGCGCCTTTCCCACCGAGCTTCCAGAGCGCCCATTGCGAGCGCGCAAGCTTTCACTCAAGCTGCTATCACGAAAGCTAGCCTTTTCCGCGATCAACCCAGTCAGACCTCTCGAGCGATCAATGTCAACTCTCTCAGAAGACCGCAACTGGAATATGTCTAGCGATGCCGCTTCTCATCACGTGCTCACCCAGGACACGGCTCCTGTAACTCAGAGGCGCGAAAGCGAACTTCAAGCAGTATCACCATCTCGTGGTCTAGTCTCTCGGTTCAAGTCGTTAGCTAGCAAAGCGGAGGTGGAACATAGGCCGCCATCACACAACCTCGAACCATTTTGGGATGAAGCTATAGCGCAGCAAGATTTCATCGTTCCTAGAAAGCCTGTGCCTTCGAGAATTGATAGAGCTATCACGGACCCGCTGATCGAAACATCTGAAAAGCTGAGGTTGCCGCAGAATAGGCAGTCGCAGCCGCGATCGTTTGCACCTGCGGTGCCAGTACTTTCACCTCACCTCACTCCAGCGCTATCCACGCCACCACCTCACTCAATGGACAACTTTGCGCGTCTCAGCATGACCAACACCAATGAGCCACCGAGAGCAGCTGGAGAGGACGCAGTGATGAACGAACAACTTGGCAACGGTTTCTTTCGACGACGAACATCTCCGAAAACAAAACCAGCTCACACTGCGATAGACGTCAACAGCGAAGATGACTTCGAAGCTATTCAGGTCAAACCCAAGGTCCCCCTGCAAAGTCGTACGCAAGCTCGCAAGCGTGCATCGTCACCTCCAAGACCCCTTGGATCCCCTGCAGGTGCTTGGTCCAAAAAAATGCGTTGCTATCGTGGCATTGATAGCAGTGACTCGGATGAGATCTTGACGCCCAGCAGCTCAGAAGATGTGGAGTATCCTGCCCTAACAATGCCTTCACCGCGTCAGGACGAGAAAGACCGACGTCGATCATCTCAACGCGTGCGCGGTATGGAGCGCTTTCTGGATAGCGCGGACGCCGCACAGCTACAAGAGCATTTGGACTACAATTTCGCGCTACGATTACAGCAAGGTGAGGAGAAAGTGTACCAATCATTCTACTCACAGCTGCGGGCAGCTGCCTCTCAACCTGCGACACGTCGTCACGATGAGGAGGTTCCAACACGCCTTTTCAAAGGGACACGAGAGGACCCCATAGATCTTAATTTGGACTCAGATCACGATGCAGTTGAGCCAATGGATCTCGATCCAGACGACTGGGACCGGAGCCCCAGCAGCGACGCTGACCGCACTGAGAGATACCTCGACGCACAATTTGCTCGACTCATCCGAGAAGAGGAAGGTGTACAATCGGCAGCTGTGGCACTTCGTGCCTGTGCAGTCTGTGGCGACGACCATCCGATCAGCGAGCTGCCATCACTAGCCGATTGTAAACACCCACCTCGAACATGCGCAGTGTGCTATTCAAACTGGGTCACTGTCCAACTGCAAAGCAACGGCTGGAGCGAAGCAAAGTGTCCAGAAAACCAATGCAAGATCAAGCTATCATACTACGAGGTACAACACATCGCCACACCAGACATCTTCCAGCAATACGACACATACATCACCCGCGCCGCCATCAGCGAAGACCGTAAGTCCCAGCACCGCGTCCCTTCAGCCCTCAATATCAGTATTATACCAACATTCCATCAGCAAATTTTCGATGGTGTCGATCCTGCGACTCCGGCCAGATACACGTCAGCGGCGAAGAAGGCAACATCTTTACTTGCGCCTCTTGCCACCAAAAAGCCTGCATCGTGCACGAAAGCACATGGCACGAAGGCGAGACGTGCGACGAGTACGAGTACCGTTCATCAGGACGCCAGGAGCGCGATCAGGAAGACCAGGAAGCAGCTAGTCTTGCGGCGATTGGGAAACTTTCGAAGAAGTGTCCGGGCCCGAATTGCGTTTACAATATTGAGAAGAATGATGGGTGTGACCATATGACGTGTAAATATTGACGAGAAGCTTTTGTTTAGGGTGTGGTGCTAATGATGGTGTAGGTTCGAAGTGCAGGTACGAGTTCTGCTGGATTTGTCTGGGCGATTATAGGAAGATTCGGGCGGAGGGAAATGCGGCGCATGCAGTGACGTGTAATTGGCATACGGAAAGATTACCCAACTAAGGATATGGGATGGGGAGATGTGTACGGGTAAGGTGGAGATGATTATTGATAACTCCAACACCAGAAACAGCGTGAAGGCGGTGTGGTAAGACCTTTTCAAAAGAGATTTCGACCATTGCCCGAGACTTCAATGCCGGTTTACAACACTCAGACTGTGCCTTATTATGATTCTTCTTTAGCATCATCCTGCAATCCTAGACCCAGACAACATTGCGAAGACATTCTTCAGTGTCCTCATCTCATTTTCGATCATCTCAACTTCACACCCTCCTCTCTCTAGTCACTATACCTTCCACTCACGCTCGCTCCACTTTCGTTTTTCTGACTGCGTTACGCATCTGCACACCGATTTCAAAGGACCATACGCCTTTCATTGAGCAAAAGAATTCGTAATCTGGAACTCGTAAAGATGATCTGTAGGTGAGAAATTGTGGTTGTTTATCCTTTTGGAAATTCGTTGTACTGTCTCCGTATGATAAAAGTTATTCAAGAAGAATCTCCAAATCAATCATTTCATTCCAAGAGACTTCCTGACCCTACACCTCCCCACCTTGCACCTCCACCTCAGCCCTTTCCAACCCTCTAACCACTCCACACAGCCGGTCCAGGCGGCGTGTAGCTTGTCGGAAGTGGGTAGTAAATGTTGATTTGAACACCAGGATCAGTCGCCTCTGCATCACAATTAGCATCCATTCCCAACAACCCATCCTCACACAAGCGAAAGAAAACTTACTATACGCTCCCGGAAACGCCACCAACGGCCCAGGACTCCCATTCCCACCATTCTCAACCTACACCCATCCATTAGCCCAGTCCCAAGCACCCAGTCAGAATCCCAAAAACATACCTTGACCTGCGCACAACTAATATAAAACTGCGCCCCACCCACACTCCCCGCCGAATGCAATGCAATATGCTCCACGCGCACAAGATACTCCCCACTCGGCGTACTCTTCGGCACCGCAAACGACACAACCTGCTTATTGCTCGATGCCCACGTCATCTGGCCGCCGCCAAACGTCGCGCCTTGAGAGTACACTTTGAACCACACGGCGCCGGAGCCGTCGAAGGTGGCGGCGGTTTTGCCGCTGGGCACGCGTGCCATGTAGAATTGGAGGGGGCCAGGGTGCGAGATGGATGTCATGGCTGTGAAGCCGATTGTGTCGCCCGCGGAGATGGTATAGGTGGAGGAGGGGGTGCCGGGGGAGAGCTCGTAGCAGCGGATTTGGGAGGATGATACGTCTGTGACTGGGCCTGCGTGGAGATGTCAGTTACTGTGTAGGTGAGGGGTGGGATGATATGGTGAAGGTTTACGAACCGTTTGATTGGTAGTTCGTCGTCTTGCGGACATATGACCATTGTCCTGTTGCTTTTCCATTGACGACGAGTTCGGGGAAAGTATAATGCGCAGATGCCGTGCTGGCGATGGCAGCGAGAGAAAGGATGAGGGACTTCATGGTGGTGAGTGTAGATGGATGGCCTTGTCGTGAAGGGTTATCGAGGACAGCGGAGGTGTCGATTTATATACTTGTACACTCACCTACATTTACCTCCCACCCACGACAAAAGTCCTTTCACACGCGCCACGCCCATTTCATCTATCCTCCAATCTGCGAGCATGCAACACCAGACCCACCTCGGGTGAGTGTGGTACTTCATTCCCTCCCACCCAAAGTCTCCAAGCGAACCTCGCCTACCCAATTCCCACCGTGCTACCGGTGGATAAAAGTCAAAACAACGCCCACCGTCCTACAACCACACCCACGAAACATTCTAGCGTCAAGTCACAAGAAACAATCAAAGAAGAAAATAGATGGGGAAAAGTGGCGCTTGCGTTGCGTTGATTGGTCCGCGCACCCTTGGCCGGTACTCGAAACGCATGACCCCGGAGGATAGATTAAATCTAGGTTACGCTCGCGATCGAGGATAGATTGCGCGTGGCGGAGCTAGGAGCGTCGCGTGGACGGAGATAGATGCTGTTATATTGGGCAGCGAGTTATTGGAAATGCATGCGTGACGTAGAATCGGCAAGATGGGGAACGAGGACCAGGTCGGTGTGAAAGCTTGGTCTCGGCACACTTGCTTCTAGATTGGTGGTGGTGGTGACAGTATAGTACATGGAAGTATTGGAAGATGTGTCTGTGCCTATTTGATCGGTCGATCTGCCTCGCGAGGATGGACTTCGGTACTGCGGTCCCAGTTGTCATGGGAGGACGGAGACTGTCGTCCTTCACAACAGCCGGGGCGGAACTAAGGAGCGTTCCGAGGCGTTCAGGCGCTGCGAGAAGGGGTGTTGACTGTCCTCGCAGCATCGCCGCTCGACTTAACCTGTGTCGTCTCACCTCATGAGCGGCACGATGAACTTGAAAGCCAGCTCCATCACGGCCCCTTCCCACCCCCAAGCCCCACCCTCACCCTCTCCTCTTCCTCCTCCTCCTCCCCCACCTCATAATACAAATCCTCCTCATCCACATCCCCATACCCCACCACACTCCTATAAAGCCTCTCCCCCAGCCCCTTCTTCTGCGCCATAGCCAGCACCATCACAATCGGCAAATGCCAGACACTCGCCCAAAACAGCCCTCTCGCGCTCCCCTTTTGCCCTTGCAGCTTGTAAAACTGCCACGCCTTAAGCGCCATCCAGCCGTTGATCGCACTGCTCGTGACCACGAAACTCCAGTCCGTGACGCCGCAGTACGATAAGCCGATGCAGACGGGGAACATGAGTATTGCGTAGCGTAGGGCTACGCGCCCGTTTTGCGCGGGGTTTACCCACGCGAGCATGCGGTAGCCTGCACTCTTGTACTCCTCGCGTATCGACCAGCTCAGCGAGTTGAAGTGCGGGAACTGCCAGGCGAAGAGTAGGCCCGCGCAGAGCCAGCCGCCCGCTGAGCCCTCGCCGAAGAGCAGCTCTTCCCATGTGCCGTCGTGGGCGTACTGGCTTGCGGCGGCTGTCCAGCCCATGAGCGGTGGTATGCCGCCGACTATGGCGCCGACCCAGGTGTTGAGCACAGACATGCGCTTCATAGGCGTGTAGACACCAGCGTAGAGGACGATGTTGGCGGCGCCGAGGAAGGCGGTCGTGGGATTGACGCCGTAGTATAATGCGCCGACGCCGGATATGCCGCATGCGACGGCGAAGACGATGGCGCCGCGGGGGCTGATGAGCTTACGTACCAGCGGGCGGTTGCGTGTGCGGCTCATTTGGGCGTCGTACTTGGGCTCCATGAGCATGTTGAAGGCGTTGGCCGAGGCTGAGCATAGCGCCGTGCCGGACGTGAGGAAGAGGAGCGTGAGGGTCGAGAGCGAGGGCGTGGCTGTTGCTGCGGGCGCGAGCAGCTGTGGGACGGGGTAGAGCGAGTATGCGGCGGTCGCTGTGAGGACGACGAGGAAGGAGAGGCGTGGCTTCGAGAGCGAGAGGTACGTAGTGAAGATGCGCTTCATCGACCGCTGGGGGAGGTTCGAGGATATGCTCGCGAGCTTCGACGACGCGTCGTGTGGAATTGGATATGCTGCTTCTGCTTCTGCTTCTGCGTCGGCGTCTTCCACCGCTTGATCCTTTGCCTTCCTCCGCCGCCGGTGTGGGAGCACCTTTGCTGTAGTTGCTGTTGCTGCTGCATCTTCTCCCGTCGTAGCCGCAATTGAGCTCTGCAACTCTCGCCTTGTACCGCCAAATGCGCCCTTGAGTGTTGCATTTGCCCAGAAATAGTCCTTGCTGAACGAATTCCTGCTCTTCCCCACTGCTATCGCACCCTGTCTATGTGAGGGTATCCACGAGAACGGCTGCCGGGCAGCGATTGGCGCATTGGCGAGCTTCCTCCAGCACCGGGAACACACTGTAGTTCCATCCCGTGGCGCTGTGAATCGCGAAAGCGCCGGTCGAAAGCTCATGGCGGCATGGGGAACGGCTTGAGTATCGCCCGGCTCATGAGGTGATACTTTTTGGGTGCACTTTCGCGCCAAGAAAGCGGCGACAACCGGGCGGTCCGATTCCACGCTGCATGCACGACATCACCACACATGTACCATGCAAGTACGAAATTTGCAAATATGTTAATAGAATCAATGCTGGAATGCACCACCGGGCTATATTATACATGCTTGCGCAAGTCTAAGCAGGCTGGGAAAGTGGCTCTATCGCCTCCCGGAGCCTACAGTAATGCAAGACAGACGGATGTCCTGAAGTTGAATGTGTTGGTACAGGAAGCACGTGCTCTTCACCCCTCCCTAGCTCACGCCTTCTACTCGTCGTCCATCGGGTTGGTATCCGACTCGTAGTCAAACTCGCCGGGCAAGGATGCCTCGTCCTCGCCTTCGTCTACCATATTGTCGTTTACGTCCTGTCCACCAGACACCGCTGAGACGCCTTCAGGCGCCTGATCACCAGAAGAGCCTGTCGCGCCAGGGGCTGGCGCAGGGGCCGCCTTCTTCACCTTCAGCTCGAGTAGTGACTTTGGCTCTGAGGGCCGGGTATCTGTGAGAAGGATGACTCCCAGGGTTGGCTGGGAATATGTTAGTCTCATAAATCTTTCAACTTGCATGCAGGTCTTGACGAACCTTCTTGACCGGAACGTATCGCTCCTCTGGGAAGCTGATGTGCTTCACTTGCGCTGGCAACACACGCGACATGTTTCCGAGACTGTAGCCAACCTTCTCCTTCTCAATCTTCTTCTTTGACGTCTCCGGCGACTGAGGAGCATCCGTCTTCTCCTTTTCGTCCTTCTTGGTATCCTCGTCGAGATCCATCTTGTCGTCATCGTCCGCTGACACCTTTGGTGTAGTGGGTGTCTGATCAACATCCATGCTCTCACGTCGACGTTGTCGCTCCTTCACCAGCTTTCGCCGCTTGTCCTGTGCTGTTGTGGAAAGCACCGCCGTCTTGATCTTTTCTGGCGCCTCTTCGGCCTTGACCTCTGCTTCTGGTGGGTAGTCGAACATGCTGGGCCGCGTGTTGCTGTGGAACTCGAAGGATGGGATGTCGAGCTCCTGGTCGACACCGATGACTGCGGTGGGCGTGAAGCTCAGCGAGATGAAATGTGTCAATGGGAACCAGTACCAGTACTGGGTGAAGACAGCCATGCCAACGATCGCAGCCATGTTGAGAGTTCCTGTCGGGGTTTGCAGACCGATGGTGCAGTTCCTACCTCCAGCGTCGATGATGCCGAGGGCGAGGGCTGCACCAAACTTAGCCATAGCATCTTCGTGGCGGTCGCCAACGACCTTGGTGAGCTGCTTGCGGATAGCAACAACCTTGGGGTTCATTGCCTCGTTCTGCTGTATCATGATCATAGAAAGAGCGATGAGCGCACCCTGACGAACGAAGTCGGTAGAGTCCTTCATCATGGGCTCCAAGAGGTCGACTGCTTCGGGCAGACCAGTACCTGCACATGCAATACCCAGAGCCATGGTGGCACCGTATCGCACATGTGGGTTGTACGACTCGGCGAGAAGCTCTACCATGCGAGGAACACTTCCTGGCTTCCTGAAGAGGACGAACCCCAAGCTCATGACAGCAACTCGTCGGACATCGTCGCTGACATCGCTGACGGCAACGTGTAAGAGCCTTCGAACAGCCTTGTTGCTGCCTGTACCACAGTATGCGAGCGCAATGGTCATGATACCTCCATAACGCAATGTCGGATCTGGGTCATCGAGCAGACCGTTGACTAGCTCATCTGCAGCCTCTTGACGGGCATACATGATGAGCGCCATGCCCATGGCGAGACCGCGCACAATCTTCTCGTGCTGCGTGTCATGTGCATACTGGATCATATCTTCGAGTGCCTTGATGTTTCCGGTGCCGAGCATGACGAGACCCATGCTGAGACCCACAGCCTCGCCATTGATGGCCGAGTCGGTGTACAACACGCTTTTGAAGGCGTCGAATATCTCCTCTGATCCAGTCGCCATACCAGCTACTCCGACACCAAGGGCACCGCCGTGCTGAATCACTTCTTCGGATGCGTTCTGGAACTGCTTGAGCAGGTAGTCCAAGACGTTGCTTCCGTGGTTAGCGTAGATTAGACCGAGAGCATATAGAGAGCCACCCTGCTCATAGTGCGAGCCTGATGAAACACTGTCCTTGGGAAGGTATGGCTCCAAGAGCTTCTGTCCTTGCGTGATGTTGCCACGGTGAATGACTCCCAGAGCAGCAGTGGCCGTGAACTTTGACCAGTTGACTGCCTTGCCGAGCCAATCGAGGTTCTCGCGGAAGAAAGTGTCGTTGGTGGTACCGGCGTTCATGAACGCATTCGCGAACGTGACTCCGGTATGGAAGATCGAGTTCCTAGCCTCCAAGCTATCGCGAATCTTGTTGAGAACAGCCTTGTCGGTGTGGTTGTTCCGGTACAGAAATTCAAGGTTCAGCTCGATGCTCTTGGTTCCCCGGAGAATGTGGCGGACCGAGCCAAAGGCCTTGAGTTGCTGCTCAGAGAACGACTTCTCTTTGTTGCGTGATACCACTGTCGACACGTTGCTAGTATCCACGTTCGCAAGCAGCGAGTCTGATTCACCGCTTTCTCCTTGCGGCTTCTGCGATGCGTCGCCGTTGGCTGTTGGCTTCTCTTCATCGTCTTTCTCGGCCTCGGGCAGCTCCTCCATGACCTTTGCGAGGAACTCTTGTGTGCCGTTCTCGTAGAGATCGAATGAGATCTGGTAGGCGACCGCGCGCGACTTGTCATCGCCTTGCTCGATCAATTGCCGAACAAGCTTTGAAGCCAGCGCGTGCTGGTTGAGGTACACCACACACTTGGCGATCGAGAAGTAGTCGGGGTTTGGAATCTCGTTGTCGTTCAGCAGATCGAGAATGAGACGGAGGATCTCGTTTCTTAAGCCTCGCTCTTGGACCACATTCATGCAGATGTCCAGCACATAGTCCATCAGCTCATCGCTCTTCGAAGGCGTGCTTTGCACTGCCTTCTTGCCTGCCTTCTTCTCATCCTGGCTGGCACGGATGATCGACTCCCGCAGCACATCGAGATTTCGAGCCTCAATTGCGATGCCGACAACCTGTTTGTAGTCGCCGCTCTCGTAGCAGCTCTCGAATATCCGCCGTATTGTGCTTTGGAGGTTCTTCTGGACGTTTCGCTGTAGGACTAGCGGGGTGGGATGTGCGCCAGGTACACCTGCATTACCGCCTCCGGGTAGTGTGGGGTCGAACGTAGACGAGTCTTCGCGGGAAAGGAGCGATTTTGACGGCAGAGCAGACTGTGAGAAGGGCGTTATCGGCGAGGCAAGGCTGGCGGAGGTGCTGGCGGCGCCTGCAGAGTTCACGGGGAAGGATGTGCTGAGCTGCGGGGGTGCTTGATTTGCCTTGCTGACTGGTGACGGCGGGTTGTGCATGGCAGAGAGGGCAATGTATGTGTCTAGGCACTTGGCTGGTCAAGATGTCAGCATTGTGTGCCATTTGGCAGGAAAGCTCGAGAACGCGGATCCAACACACTGTGCATGATGCCGTGCAGGAATCGCGCCTTCGAGTGTTTGTGCATGTCTCACCCATTATTGTCTCCTCGAATTCGGCGGCCTTGTGGATGTCGAAAAGCTTGCCCGCACCCAGCGCGAAGACCATGCTCTCATTGTACTCTTGCAGCTGATAGTACACCTTTGCTGCTACCAGTGCAGCCAGCTCTCGCTCGGGGAAAGAGTCATCTTCGTAAAGAGCCTCACTATGACGCACACGAATCAGCAGGCATCCTAATAGGCGTTTGGAAGGCGAGGGCCAAAGAGTCTGCGGTGAGTACTTACATCTGACTGACAGAGCCCGCAACCTCTGGCCACAGCAGATCGATCTCCTCGTTCAGGCGGCGCAAGGCGAATGAGCGCAGGGCCGGATCTGGCTCGGCGAGAAAGCCAACGACGCCGGCGGCGGAGGTGAGGCCGACCATCGCGGTAGACTTCTGGTTGATGGTGTGCGTGGTGCAGTGATGCGGAGCTCACGAGGGTGGAAGCGAGAGACAGCTGTTGCGGAAGCCGGTGGAAGGAGATCGAGCTGCGCTGTGGCGCTTGCGGTCGTTTGATGAGAGGTTCAGGGTTCCGAGTTGAGGTGGAGCACCAGTTGACCGCGGTGAAGGAGGGACGGAAAAGGGAAGTGGCGTGGGTGATGACAGAGGAAGGCGCGGTTCTGTTATGTTCCAGGTGCATGTGTCGGGTCTGTGACGACGGCGCTAGGCTAAGGTACGCGTGAGCTTGGGAGATTGTTACATAAGCATGATTTGACAAGCACAACACCTGGGCACCGTCCTCGCTCTCTCCCGTCGGGGTCGCCTACAACAGACAAAAGACAGCATGTCAGTCCACTTCATCACATCATAGTCAATCACAAGCTTTGAGTTGCACACAAAAGGGGTATCTTCTTTCAAACAATAACACCTTACCAGCCAGCTCTTGTGGTCTTGCTCTCTCTCTCTCCGCTAAAAACAAAGTGTACAAACGTATTAATACAGCGAGTCCCGACATTACTAGGGCGAAATCTCGCGCGAAAGAACCCGCAGATTGTTCATCATGCCCGCGATCAGGCTCTCAAACTCAGTCGGCTCCTTGCGCCTAATCCTGTCCCCGTGGTCGAGCAGGACGTCCGAAGTCAATTCCAGCTCCAACTCATGGGTCTTTTCGTTTCCTTGCAGGACCTGCGTTAGATCGACCTGATATGCGCCTAACCAAGAGTATGACATGCGATCCTTTTGCCGCCTCAGGTCGTTGTCTGCCTTGCTCCCTTCCATAGCCATTACGAGGTTCTCGACAGGCCCAGTGTAGTTGATTTCGATGTTGATGCCAATCCGGTAGTCCCATGTCGTTTGTGGCGAGCTGATCTCTAGGTTCATCATCTTGACCTTGATCATGCTCCGGATGACCGCGCCCGTCTTCTGGTCGCGAGTTACGCGTATGCGTTGGCGCACACCGCTTGCGCTGATGAGACGCTTGGCCATCTCAGGCAGTGTGGCGAACTGCTCTTGACCAAGGTCGTATAAGGTGTCCACTTCTCGTGTGTGTTGGTATCTGATTGGATGGCGGGAGGAGCCAGGTGCATTCGACTCTTGAACCTGCTTGTTGAGGTACATGTTCATGCGCTTGTGTTCGTCCATGGTCATGGTGCTCGCAAACTGAATGTCCATGTTCTGGGTCTTGACTATGGTCTCGGTGTCGTGGTAGCCGCGCAGACGAGTTTTGGTTGTCCGCTCCGAAAGCTGACCCCATCGTGCCTCAATCTCGAGGTTCGTGTGCTCCGACTCGGCGATGGTGTTGCGGACAAGTTCGCTGGTGATGGCGTTGGTCCAGATGAAATCGCATACTTTGCGCGAGACTTCATCGTAGACGTGCACATCGTTGGACACGGGTCGCTCAAAGCCACTCAGCTCTCTGGATGAAATGACATGAGGAGGTGCGCCGTTGCCATTTGTGGGGGCTCCGTTGCGGTGAGGCATTGCCTGTGGAGGCTGCGCCTGAGGACGTGACGCTGGTGTATGCTGCGGTTGGGGGGTCGGCGGTGGAGGTGGACGGACTGGCTGGCGTTGTTCTTGCAGGCGCTTGAGCTCTGGTGGTAGGTTCTCGCCTTCGCGGTACGCCCATACGGGCTTCGGGTCATTACGCTTGCGCTTGAGTGGCATCTGCCTGCGGACTGGCTGTGGGGGCGTGGGGAGATGCGCCGAGGTGGTGACAGGACTGGGGGCAGAGAGTGAGTGCGCAATGGAGGAGGACCGGCGCGGTACCACGGGCGCGTCCCCATCGTGGTGCACTAGCTCCGATATATCCATGGTGGGCGATTGTAGGGTTGTGCTCGGATTCATTCACGATCGTGTACTCATGCAAGTCCAGTGCAATCGCGCTAAGCGATTAGCGCGTCGCACCCCCCTTGTTTGCCAGGTCTTCGTCTCTCACTCTCAAAGAACTTTCACAAGGAGAGAGCATTGCAGTGTTCTGCGAACAGTCATGTACGACTCTCGCTATGTCAAATGGTTGCTCCATCCACTAGTTAGTGCTGCTTCATGCAGTCTTAAACCTACCACATGCACGAAATCGTCATCGCAGATTGCTTCACGAGTCATGTTCTGAGTGCTGTGCACATGTCATATTCATGCAGTTATTGAACCCTCATATAACGCCGCGCTCCCTGAACAGTGCTCCACGACCCTCAAGCATCCTGGTCAAGGCCAAGATCTTCTTGCGCGGGCACGATGCGGATGGTGTTGGTGTGGCCCATTCCTCCCCTCCAGCCCTGCACACAGATGACTGGTGCGCCCTTCTCTAGGACACCGAGCTTGATGGCGTTCATGATACCCCATGTCAGACGGCGATCGACGTCCTCCTGCCACGGTTCGCTGTTGAAGTCGGGCTTCGCCTCGGGGAAGTAGAAGGGGTATACACCGCGGTACAAGTGGGAATACTGCGACAATTAGCTGCGAACACAGTATTGTGCATACGTTGAACTCACCCTTGAAGCGGTAGCGTTACGAGTGACCATGATGATGGGGCACACGGGTCGGTACTTGGAGACGAGGCGGGCGGTGGTACCGCTAATGCATGTCAGTATTCCGTCACAGAACACAACGCCACGAGAGCAAATAGTTACCTTGTGGTCAGGACCAAGATCGCACCGGCGTTCTGCTCCAGACTGGCGCTGACGGCGGCCATGGCGCAGGTCTCGGTGGTTGGGCAAGGAATAGGAGCCAGTTTCCTCAGCTCGTCGAATGCGTTGACGTATGGAATGGCGACCTCGGCGAGCAGGCAGGTCTCGTGCATCATGGTGACAGCCTCGACGGGGTAGTCTCCCTTTGCAGTCTCTCCAGACAACATGACGCAGTCGGCGCCATCGAGGACAGCGTTGCCAACATCGCTGACTTCGGCACGAGTTGGGCGTGGGTTGTAGGTCATGGACTCCAGCATCTGGGTGGCGCAGATGACGGGCTTGCCGGCGATGTTGCACTTGGTGATCATCATCTTCTGCGCAATAAAAACCTGGCTGGGTGGGATCTCGATACCGAGGTCACCACGCGCGACCATGACACCGTCTGTCTCCTTGAGGATGTCGTCGAAGTTGTTCACACCCTGCTGATTCTCGACCTTGGCGATGATCTGGATGTCCTTGCCCTCTTCTCCCAGAACTTCGCGGATGGCCGTGATATCGCTACCGTGGCGGATGAAGGAAGCGAAGACCATGTCGACCTTGTTCTTCACACCGAACTTGAGATCAGCCTTGTCCTTCTCGGACAGAGGTGGCAGATCGATGTCGGTCTTGGGGAGGTTGACACCCTTCTTGGAAGAGATCTTGCCGTTGTTCACGCACTTGACCTTCAGCGTCTGGTCGTCGACGACCTCGAGGACCAGGAAGGACAGGACGCCGTCGTCCACGTAAATGGTGCGGCCAACTTCGATCACCTTGGTGATGTTCTTGTAGTCGACGTACATGTTCTTGTCGTCGCAGGCAGTGGCGTACTTGTCGTCCGTGGTGATGTTTAGCACGGTGCCGGCCTTGATTGGGATATCCGCATCTCCAACAGTGTTACCTGTTCGGATCTCAGGGCCCTTGGTGTCGAGCGCAATGGCCAGAGGCCTGCCGGGCTGCGTCTTCTCGGCTTCGCGCGCGTTGTCGATGACGGACTGGTGGTATTCGTACGAGCCGTGGGAGAAGTTCATGCGCACGACGTTGAGACCAGCCTTGCGGAGGGCGTTCATCTTTTCCGCGGAGTTGGTCTTGGGGCCGATGGTGCCGATGATGGAGGTGCGGCGGTACTCCTTCGCGGGCTGGTACTCGGTGTTGAGCTGGCTGAGCCATTCAATCCGGGTCCTGCCAGCATTGAGGTGGTCGAGACTGTGGTTGTCAGCTTCGAGCAAAAGTCGAGATAGCAGACGCTGTTGGATTGTAATGTTTGCAAATGGTATTGTCTGGTGTATATGCCTGCTGGATGTTATGGGTATACGTACGCGTTAGCCATGTTTGCGTGTTTCCTGCGTGGATGTCCAGGAAAGTTGAAGAGAAGAGCAGAGGAGTGTTTATCTGGGGCTGCGCCTAGATTTGTTTCTTCGCGGTAGAATGGTTGAGCGAGCTTGCCCAGTGGAGGGGTCCAACAATCGCACTAGCGGTTTGCAGTACGTGGGGCAGAGCGCGGCGTGTTTGGTAACTGAAAGATGAAATAGATTTGGTGCATAGCGTGCAAGGCCTGTCGTAGAGCCCTTTCCTCACCCGCCGACTGGATCGCCTGTGCAGATTCCGCGCTGCAAGCATGGCGCTCGCATGTTTCTTCTGCTGCCAAACCCACGTTCGCGCATCATTTGCTCGGACATCCCGCTCTGCAGCCGATAAGCTCTCACAGCTGTTTTCTCAGGGAACTGAAAATTTGATCGTGCCGGCTGGGGGTCCGGGAAGTGTTTCTCTTTGCTTTGGTGCGCGGCCGGCTCGACCCACGCGGAGGTTGCGAGAGTGTCTAGAATGAAGCACAAGGCCGAGTCATGGGGAGAGCAATAATGGACCATGCATAGCGGCGAGCAGAGCCGCTATATATATATGCTCCACGGTAAAGGAACACAGCTTCCTACTTGTTCCGCACATGTGTTCCGTGTGCCCGTTCGTGGTGCCTTGCCCGAGGATGAAGGTTCAGATGTCGTTAGAGCAGCCTCGAGACGAGCGAACCGACATGAGATGGGAGCAAACGTGTCCCTGGTAATTAACGAATGCAGACATGGAGTGAACATCAAATTTGCCAACTTATAGAGCTCTGAAGTAGTATCCTCAGGACCTCGGTACCAAAATGTGAAGCCCGAAGCCCGTTGGACCCTGCCTTCCTTCCAAATGTCAATCACATGTGGATCACACCAGCCACACCTCAACACCTACACCGTACAATCATACATAACGCCGTCTCAGGACCCAGCACCTCGCCACCACCTCTTACGACACATACCAACCACTACACACTCTTTACACACACCCTTACTCGCCCAGCATGGTTGTACGTAGCCTATCCCCGTTGCCTCTCCCAACCGCAGTCGCCTTCACGAGGTCGCATGCTCACATAAGAACAGGTCGGCAGACTCGCACATTACGCCTTCGACGCGGTACTGAGTATGTCTCCCCAGAACGACTCCACAACTTCCAAAGCACAGCTCACACAACCACAGTATCCGCCTTCCTCGCCGGCGTCCGACGCTCCACCGGCCTCACGTACGTCCCCTTCCTCACACACCCGCAATCCTGCTTTCCCACGACCACCCACCTCCCAGTACCGATCAAAACGCACGCTAATGCCTAGCTAATAGTCCTAGCGTCAAGCCAGACCAATTCACCGAGACGCCGGGCGTCAAGAAGTGGATCGATAACTACCTCTGGGTCGGCGAGACGGTCATGGACCAGAGCGTTGCGTTTTTCGGGGCGAGTTCGTATTTTGAGCGCAAGCGATAGGAGCGTGGGACAG
>Ga0265797_10002657_pt1 | contig 29732 bp, 23 predicted proteins | sample P2T30metagenome_FD_192433 | JGI IMG/M metagenome (GOLD analysis project Ga0265797, IMG submission 192433) | Plant litter microbial communities from East Loma Ridge, Irvine, California - P2 T30 | ecosystem: Environmental > Terrestrial > Plant litter > Unclassified | place: USA: California...
TAGACATCGAACGTGTGACGGGATGTCTGAAGACGGCTGGTGGCCGGCGAGAGTTTCGCTCGGGCCTTTTGGGAAGAATTGCGTGTGGGATTGCGTAGGTAGGTGCCATGCGAGTAAGGGGGAAAGTCGTACTTGTGGAATTATGCTAGAAATACCTCCCAATGCGAGTCCATCGGCGTATCGCAAACGGGCGAGATCCGAGACCTACTCCAGCAAGCTCCTCGTGCTCTTCTCCGCCTTGCACTACTATTTTGCCGCAGGCATCCGGTGCTGTGGAATTCCGAATCACTAGTGTGGCTCGTGTTGTGGGATCGCGAACAAGGACAAACTTTCGGCAGACGGTTGAGGAACGGACCGATGGAACACGATCGACCAGGATGCCTCGCCAGTGAACCCTGAAGCTGCCCAATTTGATATTGACAGTGACATACGGTGGCTGTCGAGTAAAACAACTGCCCTGCCACCACCGCCAGAAGCCTTTCGAACGGTGTTATTATGGCCATGCACGCCTGCACTCAATCATCACACCACCCCTTCGCTCTTCACCCTCAACCAAACTTCGCTCGTCCCACGTTGTTGCCATATTATTGACTTTCACTTTTCACCCACGCACGCGTCGGCAAAGCAAAGCGGTGTAGCTGCACTCCACTCTCGCCCAGGCGCAAAAGGAAAACCGCACTTCCCTTTCAGTCCTCAGTCCGCGACCCAGACGCGCATGTGGCGCTCTTGATACTCCACCTGCGAAACTCAAGGTCTCTTAGGCACATCGCTTCCCGTCAGCTGTGATCGTTCCTGTCACGCGCGCCACCCGCTTCTTCCCAACAAGTTGCGGCCACGGCGCAAGGAGCCACCCTCAATCAATAAACATTCGCACGTCTTGCATACTCGCTACGTACCTAGCGACCAACGGCAGACGGCAGACCCTGCGAGCTGGAGTTTTAGTGCCAGAGTGACTAGGGCTAACTACACATAACCCGACGCTGCTGCTCCTGCACGCTGCCCGCACAGCACCGCACCATTTGCTGCGCGGTGTGATAGAGCTTCGACCGGTTCGCTCGTTTGCGGTCGTCTCTTATTATTACCGTCGCCGCGCCCATATCCATCCCTCCCCGCACGCCGTTCGTTCGCCTTTCTCCACTGTGTGAGTGATCGTCACGGGGCCGAGAGAGATGGATGTCTCACGACCGTTCCCGCCTTCGCCTGCTTTTAGTGATTGCGACTCGCTGGCTGGGATTGACGATTTGGATGCTTTCTTGGATGCGCAGGGGAAGTTGTCGCAATGGCCTACTCCGCCGATGAAGAGGGAGATCGATGAGGACCTAGAGGTTCCTAGCGAGGAGAGCGATTACGAGAGCGAAGATGGTGTTGACGGTATGCAACTTATGCTTGAGGACGAGAGAGCCTACGCTAACATGTATCACAGATCTTGACATTGCCACTGTTTTTGCTCGCGAGCTGAGTCTTGACGGTCCACAGGCTTGGGACGACATACTGTTGATGGAGGAGTTGTTCGTTCGTGTTCAGCTACCCATTGAAGTGCTGGCGATATCCTTCAATATCATGCATAAATTGGTCAAGCAACAAGTCATCGACCTTCTTCTTCAGGACTTTTCTCTCAACACACTCGTTCTTGCAACTCTCAGCCTTGCATCCATTCACACAAACGATCACTCTCCGTCACCATCATACCTTGCACGCCACGTTTCTGTCACACCCACCACAGGAAAGCAGATTGATCAAGCCACCATAGCTGTCATGACCGCTCTGGACTGGCGAGTCCACGACTGCTCGGAAGGTGCAGCAATTCTTTCGACTCTACGCCTCTTTGAACGGAGGGAACTACCACTTCACACGCCACACTTAGCACAGGACCTCTACGACGAACCTTTCTTGAAGCCACAACCACTTTGTTTCAATCTGGCAGTCAGTGGTGTAACTCAATGGGCCAACGGGCAACTTACTCCCGGCGCCTCTTCGACCTGTTCCGTTATCCAGGAGTTCGAAAATTCTTTCTTACCTTTGCTTTGAGACACATGGATTTCCACATCGAAAACAGAATCGGCATTGGCAGCATTTTCCACAGCACTTTGAAACCAGGATCATAAAGAGTCTCCAGCATGAGCTCTGCATCGCAGTATTGAGGAGAGGGCACGACTTACGACGAAGCGGATTGGGATGGGGAGTTGCTTTTTTGGGTTTTGCATTACATGGGAGGAGGATGGGAGGGGAAAGGAAAAGGATGGATGGATCATTGTTTCTTCGTTTTGTTCACCAAAAGTCTTTCCAAGATACCCCCCTGGATCGGATAGATCTAGAATAGTCATTCTTAATCGCAACGAGTTGCATGCACCACGAATACTTTTACGCTGCTGATGAGTGACACTTGCCGGCTTTTGAGTTATGTTCTAGAAAGTTCCATGTGTGAGTCGTGGTATGTGTCACTGTATCTGATGAAGCGTGTAAGTTGACGCGATATCCTGCATTGAATAGCGAAGTGATCCTACTGATCGAATCAGAGATATTGTCCTGTTAATGAGTGCTTCTGTTGTGCAGTCGTAAACCTGATACCGCCACAAAACGGCGCCACACGGGTACGTCATTATCTGTACCAGCAGCGCAGCGCCAGATGCTCACTTCCAGCGATTACTTGCATGTGCCATGTTCACCAGACACTCTGACATCGCATAGCATCTTTCGATTTTCCACTCTTCTGTTCCCTATTGCGCATATTTCTTGCAACATCACTGATAATATCCTGGTAGCTTCTATCAGTGCAGCAATCAATTCCATTACCCCCCACCAGCCAACGCCTTCAGCAATCCGTCAGCGACACAAAGAAGCAGCAGCTGCGCTTGACGAGTGCCTGGCAAGCACTTCACACGCCACCTTTGCCAGTCAATCAGACTCACCTCACCTGCACCACCTAAACACTTATCGCGGACACCCTACGCTGTCCCTCGCAACACACCTTCCTTCACAAACGCGAAGCTGTCGCGAATATGGATGCGACCCAGCGCGACATCGTCTTCTGCCACCAGTGCGAGAACGAGTGGTACCGCAACGAAGGCGGCCTGACATGTCCAGAGTGCCAGTCGGACTTCACCGAGATAGTAGAAGGGAACAACGACCCGAGAGCTCAGGAAGCGGAAGATGAACCACCAGCTGGCGGCAACCCCGCGAGCCATCCTTTACACGACCACGACCCGTGGAATGCGCCGGACCCAGACGAGGACGACATCGACCATTTCCAGTGGCAGCAAGGACCGAGATATCATGCGACTTTCAACCGGACAATCAATTTGGATGGGCGAGGGCAGGTGCAAGGTCAGGCTCCTGGAGCTGGAGCTGGAGGAGGAGGCTTGTTGGGTATGATTGGGAATATGGTGGGTGGATTGCTACAGCAGCAACAACAGCAGCAGCAGCCTCAGAGGCAAGAGCATGGACACGAACACGGGCAAGGACAAGGACATGAACAGGATGGTCAAAATCGACGAGCATCAGCCCCGGGTTCACCAAATGCTGGCGAGCCGCAGCCGGAAGCTCGACCAGGAGTCTACACCCGGCACGTACACGGTCCAGGCTATACCTTCACAATGACTGCGACGTCAGGCAACCTGTCACCGCGCAACGCCCACACTGCACAGGCTTTCAATCGTCAGCCACAAGATATGGATGATCTTATGCAGCAGATGTTCAACAACATCGGCGGCTTCCCTCCTCTTATGCCCGGCCAAGATCCTCATCAAAACGAACAGCCTCGCGGTCCGGGCGGAAATCCAGTCTTCCCTGCCACGCTCTTCCAACTACTCAACAATCTTGCTCCGCCCGGTGGTGTTCACGGCGACGCGGTCTATAGCCAAGAAGCGCTTGACCGTATCGTCAGCCAGCTCATGGAACAACACCAAACCGGGAACGCTCCTGGTCCAGCCACGGAAGCTGCAATCAATTCTCTCCCAAAGCGTCCGATCGTGGAAGCAGATGCCGGAGACTCTGGCTCTGCGGACTGCAGTATCTGCATGGACACAGTGCCTTTGGGAGACTTTGTCACAGTCTTGCCCTGTTCACACTGGTTCCACCACGACTGTATCCGCGCTTGGCTAGGCGAGCACGACACATGCCCTCACTGCCGCCACGGCATCATGCCGAGGGAGTCAAGTGCGGAAGGACAGGGTGCTCGCACAAGCGCCCAAGCACCTTTGAATGACCACTCCCCAGCTGCTGCGGCGGCTGCCCAGGCCACACCTTCTGGTAACAACAGCTCTGCCGGCATGTTCAGCCGCATGCGTGATGCTTTCGGCGGCGGAAATACTGGTGGCGCAACAGACCGCGACAGCTCCACGTAGCACGTTCGCACTGTTCCCTGGAGAGAAAAACGTTTGAGAAGATCTCTGGAAAAGGCTGAAGCACGAGAAATTCGTCGAATGTTCAGAATGAGGACACTGAACAGATACTACACCCTGTCCCACTGCGTCAGTCAACAGGCCCGACTACGAGCGCTGATGCAACGCGAGAATCGCAAGCTGCAAGTCCTGCACCAGTCGTGCGATGACACTCGTCTTGCGATTCACTTGGAAGAGCAGCGCCGCGAGCGCCACGAGCGAAAGAAGTACGAGAGACGGCAGAGGAGATTTGAGCGGCATTTTTTGTTGTGAGTAGCGGGTGATGACTTGTTTTCTTTTGCAAATGCATTCAGCGGAGAAGAACTACGATTATCATGGGAGTATAGGGTTATGGGTTGGATAATATCCTTTTGGGGTTCTTGATGACGATGTGTAAAGTATTGATTGACCTGAGCTTACCTAGCTCGTTGGGGTGATGGGCATGCTTTCGTATGAATAATGTGAGTTATATTCTACCACTTTATGACAAATTGATCGTATGAGCGGTATGCACTGAAGCGTGTATGCTGGGCCATGGTTCGTCAAAGCTTCTCAAATAATCCATTCTAGGTACTTAGCCAAAGCATCTCGCATTATACATCTGCTCTATCACAACCGTCTTCGAGCAGCTTGCTGCCTACAGATTGTGAGACTTCCTTTACGTCTCTCCGTTTGATGTCTTAGCAGCCTGCAGCCTGCTTGTCAATCCAGCCTGCGTCACAGGTCGGTCGCGCTGGACAAAAATATTTTTCTGTATTACAGCTTGGAATCCGGATGTATGTCTCGGGTGGCCTTGTACGCATGGAATATGGCTCCAGTGACAAACATCCTGTTCCCATACACTGCCGTATGGATAACGATGGCCTGTCTCAGACGGCTTTGTATGGGATGCGGTCTCACTGGAGGTGCGTCAAACACAAAGGTCTCTAGAAGCATTAGCAAATCCGTTTTGCGATTAATCTGGCAATCGTGTGGCCTTTGTTCGTAGCGACTATATCTTCTGATACTTCCGGCTGAACTGTAAGGAGTTGCAGAACACCATCAAATCACACCACCATCCCCTGTCAAGCAGAACGAACCAAGATGTCTCCACAGCGCCAGCCTCTCAACAAGCTCAACAAAGAACGTCAAGCCATACCACCCAATCCCAGTCCAGACGTCGCCTACATCAGGCTGCGCTACGACTGGTCCACCGAGCAAGCCATCGATCCACAACGCTGGCAGCCACATCTGCTTGCATTCCGCGGCGGCGACGCCTACAGTACCATTCTCAATCACATTGCCGACTACGTCCACGACAGACTCGCGCGCCTGGAGCCAAGGCTGTGCAACAGGCTCGATCAAGACGACAATTGCATCGTTTTTCAGCTCACGGTACAGAGCTGCGATGCGATGAAACGACATGCATGCAGAGTCGACACAAGCGGTACACCACGGCTTGGAAGCATCGAAGACCTCTACGCAGATGATGATCTCCGACCAGAGCTACGAGTCTTGCTCGTGAGGAAAGATGAGGAGACACGCGACGCCAAGAGCACTCGTCCGAGGATCAAGATCCGCACACGTGATGCCGCTGTACCGTTCGCGGAAGACGACCATACCCAGAACGGTCAATTCAAATACAAGTTCTGGGACTTGTCGCAATTTCTACCAAAGATTCCCACTTTTCCTATCAAGGGCAAGAACGGAATCCGCGTGACCGGCCGATTCATCCAGCATCTCGAACCTGCCGCAACACCGAAATTCAACTTCGCTCCGTACAAGCAGAAGTGGGATGCTCAGAGCATCAGCTATACCAGTCTGAGAGACGAATTGATGCAGGAATTGGGTCAACAGAGTGGTGCACAAGCTCTGTTCGCCGACCCGTATTTCCTCGGTGACAACTGTGACCTCGAGCTCTGGGTGCAGCCCCAGAAACGCAAAGAGTTGTTCCGGCTGAGACCTGGCGACAATGTTCACCGATTTCTTCAGCAGAAGCAGATCGATCGGAAGAATGCGGAGCTATACATGGAGGTACACATCGTGCCGACCGAGTCGATCCCTGCAGACGAGCCAAGCGACGAAATGATGAATGACGTGGGCAAAGACCACCTGCACATCAGGCTGACCTACGACATGAGAGGGATTCCGAAATTGAGGACAATGCATCAGCAATCGCAAGTGCTTCACTTTCACAGGGAGCACTCGTTCCAAGACTTGTTCCTCGAGTTGGCGGAGTTCGTTACGACGTACTTGGCTACAAATGAGCCGGAGTATTACGCTGCTCTTGCAAAGAAGGAAAGCGGACACTGTCTTCTGTTGCGGCCTGTGCTGATCCACGCCTGTCCGCTCAAGCAACGGGCCTTCACTTTCGACGACAGTGGTATTGCCCGCCTTGATGCAATCGATGACCTGCTCTGCGACTCCGCAGGTACAGCCGGCAGAGCCGAGACCAAAGTCAAGCCGCAACTGAACATCCAACTGCAACTCGTCGAGACATTGAAACGAGCCGCCAATGATCCCATGGTGGTGATCCGCTCCGGCGTCGAGACGAAAGACTCCGGCGGCCTGGCGAAATTCTATCGAATTGGTTCCATCCTGAACACAGCGGCCGAAGATGAAGAGCCTTCGATGGTTCCGACCTCAGACACGATCTTTTGGCGGGTCGTCAATGATCCTGGGTATCCCACGCTCGTCAAAGCGCCCACATGGACTGTCAGGAACCTCGACATCTGCAACCCTGATGAAGGAGAACATCTACCCGCTACAAGCGATGACCCTCACCACATCGATGAGATCCCGGATGATGAAAACGAGGAAGTCTCGCTGAAGTACAAGCGCGGCCTCATTGCCAGAGTAAAGAACAAGACGATTCTCCCTTACACCAATGGTCGTCTGCTGTACAACTTCAAGACTTTTGGTAAGAGCGAGATCGACCAGTGCCCCAATCCTGTGACCTCGTTCCCCTCGTCAAACGTTTCACTAGCTTCGCGCTTCATCAACCACCTCACTCACGAACGAGCAAGCAAACTGTCGTTCTGCACCGTGGTCGAGCTCGAAGTCGACAAAAACGACACCCATGACAGCATCCGCGACGCAATCACCAAAGGCTTCAAAACAGCATCGCACGACAATACCAAATCGCTTATCAAAGCTCCACTTCAAGATTCGTTCGACTTGCAACTCTGGGTTCTGCCGCAAATCCCGGGCGGCAGGACACTGTACAGATATGACGGCGATGGAGCTGAGCTGTACAGCTTCCTGAACAAGTCTGATGTCAAGAAAGGGGATCTGAGTCTTTTTGTGGAAGTGCATCTCGTTGACAAGGTCAAGGAGGGTACAGAGGAGAGGAAGGGAGAGGTGGCTAAAAGTGCTGGGGCTGGGAGGGGTCCTGGGTATAAGTAGGATTGGTGCGGACGGCTGGGAGGAGTTGGAGGACTTGGTGATATGTGTCAAAGATTGATCTGAGCTTAGCGCATTGGGGTGAAGGGATGGCTTCTTATGATTCATGTGAGTTATCCCATCCTTGACTGATATGACCATCTGAGTATCTTACACTCAAGAAAGACAAGAGCCCTCGTGCGCTCAATGGCTCAGAATTTCCCATACAATATCGCGGTAAGTCTCGGCTAGTGCATACAAAAATGCCTTAGGCGTTTTGATCTCGTGTCTCCAAGGGATTGCTTGACACCAAGTGCCGACCGCCCACGGCTTTGTGTCGCAGCAAAACTCATCCCAACCACCAGCTGTATGGTCTGCGGCCACTAATGACAAACAGTTCTTTTAGCTTTTGGCGCATATCAATGGCAGCCTGTGTCGAATCCTTCTGTACAGAAGCAAACCTCAAGAAATCGGGTTAGTTGTACATTCTCACATCCAAGATCAAGCATAAAGGACTGATTAGACATTGGCAAACATATCTCTTTCTTGCATACAAGCAAGCAGTGTTTTTTATGCAAGAAGTAGTATCAAGAGGGCAAACAAACGGCTTTCAAAGTGCAGGCTTGCTACGAGAGTCCTTTGAGACGCGTGCAAACATTTCCTCAGACAAGAGACCTCCAGACAGACAACGAAGGCTCGCGGTAGACGTTGACTATATTAACAGGCCAGCTATCCGTAGCATCTTGAAATATCGTCACCAACACAGCTCACACAACTCCTCCCAATCCCAACTTCAACACCGAAAACACACACAGTAACATTCAAACCCTCCGCACTTAGTGCACGTACACATTACGATGACTATCTTCACGAACTGCGATCCGCAGGAGAAAAAATTCGACATCGCCGGGGACGCAGATGTATAGTTACCGCAACCTTTGTGTCTAATATCCATGCTGACAAGAACACAGGAGAGAGAGAAGGCGCTCCGGCGTGCAGTGGAACAATTTCTACCAGAGATGGAAATCACCCCGGAGAACCTTCCGCAAGTGCGCTGGCATTTCTGGAAGGAGGAGTGCGATGAACGTTGCATGAAGCCTTTGTCTGTCCTCATGACTGGCGAGGTCGTTCCTGGCCCTGAAGACGTGGTTCACCTTCACGAGCCCATCAAGCAATCTGTTGGTGAACGAGAGCAATCGACTGCCGTCGTTCCGCAGGGCTCCAGTGTGGACGAAGAGTACGACGAGGATGGTGGCGACAATGATGGCGAACGCAGCGAGGGCAACGACGGTAATGATGTTGCCAACGACAACGAGCAACATCAAGAGGGGCACCCTGGTCACGCCCCAGAAGTTCCAGACGATGCGACCTCCGACGACTCACAAACCGACGAGATGGATAGCAGTCTGGACGATGCTTATCTGTACATTAAAGTCATCTACGACCTGAGAGCTATTCCCGGAATTTCCGAGAAATGGCGCAAGGTCGATGCTCTTCCCACGGAAGTGCTCACTTACACTCGCGACCTACCTCTGCCAGACATTTACGACGATCTTGCAGAAGTTGTCGAAAGAAGACTGAAGAAACAAGAACGAGAATGCTACGACGGGCTTGTCAAAGGCGGCGGGTTACTTCTCCTCAAGCCATCCCTTGAGCATGACTGCCCGATCAAACAGCGCGCATACGACTTCGATGACCGGGGCATCTCTCGTGTTGCTGAAGTCAACGATCTGCTCCGAGAAATCATGGATCCCGAGACAGGTGTCATTGAACGGGATGCTCAGCCTCAGTTGACTATCAAGCTGACATTGATCGACTGGGTCAAGCGAGCCAAGGCCACACATCCATTCATCATCATCAGGTCTGGCGCAGCTACAGAGAAGTCTGGCGGGAGAGCGTGCCTCTACCGCATCGGTGCACAAGCAAAACCGGCGGGCCCGCAGCATGCTGTCAAAGTTTCCGATGTCTTGTTTTGGTATTGTGAGCGAGGATCCGATCCGACTGGTGTCAAACTTGTGATGGCATCCAGCTGGTCTCTCAGAGGCCTCGAAATCTGCAACCCAAACGATGACCGTATCATCGCCAACAATCTTGTCAAGCTCGAGGAAGCGGACATCGAAGGACCGACGACAACGGAACAACTCCGTGAGAGGCTCAAAACCAGCAAGTTGCAACCCTACGTCGGAGGCAGCCTCTTGTACAACTTCAGAGTGTGGGAATCGGACATGGCTCCCGACTTTAATGTCGACCCTGTCACTGAGTGGCCAGGCCGGGACATTACAGTTGCCGTACGATACATCAGCCACCTCAAAGGCAAGGAAGCAGATGCGTTGCGTTTTCCGCTCGGCTACGAGATCTTCTGCGGCGAGAAGGACAGTCACGGAACACTTTGCGCGGCGTTCATGCGGAATCTGAAGAGAGAAAATCCCAACAATGCACTGTTTCAATCTAATTTCATAGGCTCTTGGAGGCTCGAAGTCTGGATCATGCCGCAGATTCCAAAGGGAAGAAGTCTGTTCAGATTCGAAAGTCAGGCAAAACTGATGCACTGGCTTCACGAACCGTATGTGGCCGAAGGTGATACAGTTCTTTTTGCGGAGGTGCACCTATGTCCCGTGGTTCCCAAGGAAATCATGACGAGAGGCGGCAGAAAGGTTCGGAAAAAGTAGACATGTACTTAGCGAGCGTTTGACAGCGGCTTTCACATGGTTGGCCGGCGGCGGGAAAATGGTAAGTCACACCTCACTTACTACTTGGCCCCCGGCGCTAGCCGCTAATGATCACATGCAGATGACTCAACCGAAAGCAAACACCGCCACGCACGGTCTCAACACCGCCTCTTTCACACGCAACAAATGCTCTCCTCCCCTCCCTTATATAAACACCCCCCACCACCTTTGATCGATTCACAAACTCACACCAACGATTCCCCTCCTATGTACCATACCTGTAACCACACCATTGCTACAGTCCAACCAATCCCTCCACACAACGACCATCATGGCACCTAGACTCCGCCGCCCAGAGGTCAACGCAACCATCAACATCTGCTCTCGTACCCTCGCGGGCGAGCTATCCCCGGAGATCCAGGTCGCGCACCATCCGTCTTTCCAGTTGACCCACCCAAAGAGTCAAGAGACCATCCCAGCCTGGGCTGCGGAACTCCAGCTCGACATCCTGGTCGGCTTCGGCATCAATCCGAAGTACTACGCCGTCCGCATCCACGACCTGACGCCATCCAACCAGCCCTGCCCTAAGGAGCAGGAGCTCAAGACCCTCAAGGACGTGGGCCTTGATCATATTGCCAGCGGACCGTACGAGGTTCACTTTCTTCTCAAAGAAGGCGTCAAAGCTCCCACTGTCGAGGCCCTCCGCGAGTGGCAGCAGCGCTGGGCGGACGTCAACGAAGACCCGACACCACTGCCGACCAAGAACATGTTCATTCTCTGCAACTCCGGCAACCACTTTGCGTCTCTGGCTGTCGACAGCCTCACGACTCCGCCCGAGGGCGACGCCGAGAGGAACTTCCGCCACGGCCTCGGCCTCACGCCTGCCTTAGAGACCATCAAGCACAACCTGGGCAGAGCCCTCAAGATGAACCTCGCCGGAAGAGATGTCCACTTCCACCTCAACGGCGAGGACTGTGATGCCCAGAGAGACATCTCTGAGCTGACTAGTACCACTCTCATGTCGACCAACATTGTCAAGCTGCACGTTCAGGTGCTTCCCTCGGCTTTGCCGACAGGTCCTGGCACGCTCACGCTGGGAAGCGGAGGAAACAACAGTCAGGACGGGTCGACTGATGAGGGTCGATTGATGCAGCGGGGTTGGCAGATTGCAGCACAGGCTGATTGAGAGACATGCGAAGCACGTGGCAGAGAGAAAGGTGCTCCTTCAGCTACTTTACAGCGACTTGTACTTTTAGACTTAGTTTGTCAATGAAGAGTGATTCCCAAACAGCACATGTATCTCAATGATCATCCGAGTTTGAGTTGTGTCCATTGCACATGATACCACCATACTGACCGTTGACGATGCACCTTGCAATGTGCAACTGTATCTCCACAGCAAGTATGCCTTCTTCAGTGCTTGTGCTAGCCGATAGCAGCATGTATGCCACCAGGGGATCATGCCTACGAAAGCATGTGATATCTCGTGCGCTGCATGTGCTAGACCTATTGATGCTACCAGTCATGCCAGCCAAAGCACGCAATACTGACTACTCAGATCACTATCCTTACATTGAAGTCCATCTCCTAGACACAAGTGATCACGTTAGAGGTACTACCAGCCACCATATCATGCACGTGCAACGCCGTCAACGGAAGCGCTTGTGCACCAAGTGAACAATTTCTACACCGGAATGCGAGAAAGGGGTTCACGTTTTACACACGCCTCCCGCATTGCATTACTTGCTGGTCCGAATTGACTTTCACAAGCAACGATCACAAAGGACATGTGCAAGCAGGGTGTTCTCGTAGCTGTTATCGATAGCATTGCTACTTGCTTCCACAACTGTGTCAGAAAGTAGTATTTCGTGCACAGTCTGCGACACTCGTCGAAGATGGCCAAGGGAATGTTGTACTGTACACATCCATGCCTTCTCCAAGGGCGAAGCAGAATCATGAGAGATATCTCCAAGTCTAGTTGCATTGCTGTCGTGCCCGGCGGTATCAAACCCGCATTCCGTGTAGGTCGGAGCCCGATGATCGATATTTAGTTCGTGGCGGTTGTCAGAGCATCTGCGCTCATGTCGCATTCTCCAATTACTGAGCGGCGTGTGCCATTCTGTTGATCGATCACAGCGGTCAGGATGTCTTGCATCTCGAGAGCATCGATCGAGTTGCCATCCATGAATTTGAACAAAAGCTTACCGCGTCGATGGCGTTCGACTGTCAGCAAAACAAGCTCATAACCCACGTACCAGCTAAGTAGCAGTGTTCGGCATTTTCTGTCTGTCCAGCTGGACTGGAGGTAGACGATCCTCTTGACATGCATGCCCAACAAAAAAAACAAAAAGAACAGCTGCTCTGTTGAGCTTATGATATAGGAATAGCCGAAGGTGGGGCTCGAACCCACGACCTTGAGGTTGATCTCTTTGCTGTTGATAAGAGCCACACGCTCTACCAATTGAGCTACCCCGGCAAGGGTGTTATTGATGGTGAGGTGGTGGTGGTGCGGTTCATGTAGACTGGCGCAAACAGTGGGTCTTTCCAAGGAATTTTCCCGGTCAAATTTGGTTGAGTGACGCCGAAGCAGCGGGGTTGGCTTCTGGCAGCTGATGGAGGCGTTATCGATAAGATAAGATCATCTATTGGCCGCTGCGGTCCTTGGGTTCAGTGGGTGGCAAGGAGATTGAAGATGGCGTTGTGGGAAGAAGACTTGTCCAGCGGTGTGTTGTTCATGTTGCCGAATTGGATGCATTATCGGTATTTCCCGTGCCCGTGATCCATAGGGTAAAGCTCAAGGTCGGTCGATCAAACGATATTCAAGGGCTCGTTGTCCAGAGCCAGGTGTTTCAAAGGAACCTTCGATAGCTGACCACTTCCTTGCCGATAGTTGATCCATTAAACGTTACTTATGCCATCGAGATAGAACAAACTCACCAAAAATGCTAATCGTGCTATCGATAAGCAGGTTGTAACAGATTCATGTCGAATGTGTTCTTCCGAGGCTCGACCCGCCTGCGCTGGAATATTGTTGTGGTAGTCGTTTAGTTGCAAAATATTCAGCAGAGGATGAGAGTAATCGAGTTGTTTGCAACGGAGTATACAATGGGATGGAAAGAAAGAATAGAAACGGTTGCGCCTCAGATACACGGCGACACGTTGCCCTCTAAGCCCGGGGTTGAAGTGGAGTCCGGAGTGCCAAATCTGGTTGGATTGGCTCCTGAGGCATATATGGCAGTCGTCACAATCGTGCAGTCGTACTAATCCACCGCAGTCTTCCGACTTGCAGGATTTGACCACCCTTCGACGGTAATACTGTAGTCTGTCGTCGGATAGCGCCTGCATCCTGTGACGTGACCTGCGATGGAGCTCATCACCCCAAACCAACCAACGGTGATGTCTGTACAAGTATATTACAGCATTCCTATGCTATGCTACGCCATCTCATGCCACGCCATGCTACATACAATACGCCTACGCCGTATACTGCGTTCCTGGGTATCTGTACCGAAAAGTTAAAAGAAGAAAACCAAAACAAAACGCCGCGCTAAGTGCCAAAACCAAACAATGCACCCGACAGTTCACCCAACTCCAAAACCTCCGCCCGCATCACTCCTCCTCTTCCGCCTCATCAACCCGTCCCTCACCCTCCGTCTCCACAAGCCTAACCTCCTCGCTCTCCCCGGCGCCTCTGGCAACAAGATTCTCAATCTCATTGCTAATCCCCAGCACCCAATGATCCCTCTCAGCCCGACTTCTCGCCTTGAAAACCACGCTGCGACCCGTAGTACCCAGCTGGCTGACACGAGTGAGTTTGCCGCGCTTCGACCCACTGCGGTCAGCCTGCTTCTCAGAATCCTTGACATCGTCGCGGTTCTGCGAGCTGCGGAACCATGACTTGCTCTTTGAGTGCCAGAGCACGAAAGTAGTCATCGAATCCTCGTCCGTGCTCGTCCAGCCGTCTTCGAGGTAGATTCTGGGCAAGGCGTTGTGGCCTGGGGTGTTGGAGTCGAAAGTGCGGTTTTGGTAGAGCAGGTCGTTTTCCGTCAGGAGGCCGGAGTAGATGTAGCAGCCGCGTAGGTCGACGGAGGCGATGCGTTCGTGATGAATGTGGACGAGCTGTTTGCCGGTCGTTTTGCGCAGGGTGTCTTGGTAAATTAGCAGGTGGCCGTTAGAGAGGACGACGTGACATCGCGTAAACGTGCTATGCCGGCGAGGTTTGCGGAACAAGACTCCTGAGAGGTGGATGGTGCGGCAGTTGGCGATACCGCAGAGGTTGTACAGGATTGGGGACGCGTAGGATTGCGAGACTTCCCATTTGTAGGCGTATTGGCCAACCATAGCCTCGGCGCGCTCATCAATGTTGAGAGTCTTGAGGTTCTGCTCGCGAACAGTCTTGTAGATGTCCATGTCGGCCTTGGCGCGCTTGGTCCAGTAGATTACTAGGGCGTTAATGCGTGACATCCATTCACCGCGAGCCGCTTTGTTGTATGCCTGGAGTCGTACGACGAGGCCGTTCTTCATCACTAGCTCAAAGATGCGATCTTCGTCCACTTCAGTCGTACTGCCATCATCGGTGCGTTCACCTCCGGGGATGTTATTGTCGGGATTGTGGAAGTCGACATCGTCGCCATCCTCCAAGTTAGCATCAGCTGGTGAGGCCCCCTTTTGCATCTCCCGAACGCGGGTAACATCGCAGAGATTGATGAAGCCATCAGAGGCGAGCAACATATCGACGTTGCGCTGAGCCTCTTGCGCGGCATCCTGGTCGTGTTTGACGAGGTCTTGGACCGGCAAGTCATTGCTCTTGAGCCAAGACAGCTGATCGTTCTCGACTGGGTAAGGGCTCACTTCGTATGTCAACGGTACTTCCTTGGTGAATTGCTCCGATGTTGGCACGTCACCATTCGCCTGTGCTTGCATTTTGGGAGGCGGTGGTGGATTGGCTTTGCCGGGCTTGACGAAAAGCAGATAGTTGTCCAGAGTGGAAAAGTACAACCTCTTGAATAGCATTTTGCCCAACCGGCGATCCTGTCCCTTTTGGCTCGTCAGTCGAATGAGGAAGCCTTCCACTGGAGATGGCTCCTCAATGCTCTCCGCCTCGCCGCGTGGCTTCACACTGAGTGGATAGTGGTCTTTCGGTCGTAGTTCGAGGTCATGCGTCTGTTGCATCGCGATGGTTCCATACATCTTCGCTTCAACAGCACCATGAATCCATTCAATCCGATCGTACCTCTTCCAGGCTAGTCCCACCCGGCCAGTCTTGGCCCAGGCTTTGAGCACATCGGCCCAGTCGGATGAGTCCTTCAGCATTTCCAGACAACGTGATACTATTATGCCTGCAGCTCCCGATTCGTCTGTAAGTGCTTTCACGCAATCTTCCGTGCCGTATGTCTTGTGCTCGGCTGCCTGTGCCTGGGCGGTCTCAATCGCCTCAAAGGGATCATCAAGGCGCAAGCTGATACTCAAGTCAGGCACGTTGACAGTAAGAGTTTGAGCTCGTTTCCACCCCATGATGCTTGTGAGGAAGGTGAACCACTCTACAGCCGTGGAAGCGGTCGTAGCCCGGAAGTAGTAGATCGTTGTTCGAGATCCTTCCTTAGCCCATACGCACAGTGTCTTGTCTAAAGTCGAGTATAGAGAGACTCTGGCGTGGCGCGTACTTAGCAGAATTTGTGCCTTTGGCTTCTTCTTGATCTTCCCGCTCTCCGACATGTCGATCACTCGCGTTTGATGTAGCTGTAGCACAGCCGTAGCACCATCCTCGCTGTGCTTCCTGCAAACAATCATGAACTCACGCCACTTGTCCAGCGATCTTGTTTCAACACCCTGACTGACTCTTTCATCGAATTGTTCCGGCAGCTGTTGCTGAGTGATATCGATCCGCACCAGCATCTTGTCCGTCTTGATCACCTCGCCATCCTTAATTTTGCTGCTTCGCAAGAGTCCCTTGGCAGCCAGCTTGTGTGCCCTGGCACGGATCTGAAGTCGTGAAGGTTCATCAAAACGGACTCGAGGGACACTTTGACGCGCGCGGTCAAACAGCAAGCCTTTGCTGGGTCGAGTGTTCAGGACTGGGCTGTCTCGTCCGGCAGATTCTGCTCGTGACAATTGAGGGCTTTCAGCTCTTTCCACGCTTGTCCTTTGGCTTCGTAACAATGAAGTAGTCGACTGTGCATTGTTGTTGTTTAGCGCCGACTGTGAAGACAGCCTTGGAGTTTCTTGCCGTGGTGAGGTCTGCACGCTCTGTGTGGGTTGGTTCGAGGCGACTGTGGGTTGTGGCTTTGGTGCGCCGTCGGCATGAGGTGTGGTCTCTTGTCCTGCCTGTACTGGCGGTGCTACAGATGCGCCGTTGGCTTGCGGTGTTGTCTCTTGTCTTGCTTGCGCTGGCGGTACCACAGATGCGCCATTCTGAGTCGGCCTCTCCGGTGGTGGTGCAGGCTGGGCGGCGATGAATGTGTTCTGCCTGCTGTCGTTCTTGCCGATTGGAAGGTATTGCCTATACCACTGCTTTCTATGGCTCTTCAACCAGCCCTCTGGGATGGGTCCCACAAAGGTGCGCTTGCTGGTGTGGTGGAGATGTTCCGGGGTAGCATGTTCGAGGCGGCGGGCCGTATAGGAGTCGGGTGGGAGCCTGCTCATGGTGTTGTTGTGGTGGGTATGCTTTGGTATGCGTGCTCGAGTGCTGATTACATGCTGTCACAGGGTTGAGAGTGTTTGTGTATCGGGATTATCATTATTAGGAGTGTTGTAGGTTCGAGGGAGCAGCAACGACCTTCGAAGCGTATCCACTCTCAAGTCTAGCGTCGACTTGGATGATGTTGATCGGCGGCAGTAACGGCGCGCACGTGCAGACTATTGCGGGTCGAGCTTGGTGAAGATCCTCCCACCACAAAACTGTACCCTCAACTATGCCGAAAACAGATATCATCGTGACATGAAAATGTCCAAATGCATTCACAATCTTCCCATCGTTCTTTAATTACTATTAGTTAATACATAATCTATGGGCGTCTCAAGAGATGGCCATCGTACCACTCTATCAACATTATACCCGTCATCATTTCCAGCTCTCATTGTCCTCCTCCTCAGCCAACTCCGTATACGTCGCCCCCAACTTCTCACCCTTTCTTCTCTGCCATAGCTTGAACAACACCATCCCACCCGCACACACCACAAGAAACCCAGCCGTCGTCAAACTCAGCACCACCGCCCCCGAAACCCCCGTCTCAGCATCAATCCTCCCTCCCAACCAAGGATAGCACTTCGACTTAACCACAATCCCCACCCCCAACACCATATACAGTACCGGCACCACCCTACTCGCATACCTCTCCACCACCCTCAGCACGTCCTTCTGCTGCATCACCAGCCACGCGACCGCGCACCACACTCCCAGCAGCACGTAGTATGCGACCAGGTATATAGCGATATCTCCTTTGCTCGCTTGCGCGAACAGTGGGATGTAAGTGCCCATGTTGTCCCCTCCGTTGACCACTGTCACGGCTGCGACTTTGCTTATCGCTCTCCATCCTCCTACTCCAACCTCCACTCCATCATTGTCGTCTTCCTCTTCTGTCCGCAGCAACAAGTCCAGCAAGCCCCAGAATCCGAGCAAGATAGGTAGTAGTCCGAGGAATCCGATCGGCTCTGTGGGTAAGACGACTGCGATGCCAAATCCAATCATGCTGATCGCGAGCACAATGCTGAAGCCCACATACTGGCCCGCGACGATCGTGAGCGGCGTCAGCGTCTTGCCTGTCGTCGCTTCGGCGAAGAATGTTACGAGGATGAAGAGGTCGTCGATGTTGGTGATGGCGAAGGTGCTGATTGCTGTGAGGAGGGCGTTGCCATTTGGCATTGTTCGTATTGCTGTGTGTGCGTATATGTGCATATATTTGTGTATTTGTATGCGTATGTTCTGCAAGCGTTCCCGATGTATCGTAAACTTCTCAGGCGTGCGTGCTGATTCGATAAATTGATAAATTGATTGATTGGTTGGTATAACAAAAGCTACAGTACAATCCAGAAATGCGCCTCGTAGGGCTGTAGGGCTGAAGCTATAGTGCAAATACTGGAGGGAAACCATGATTACGACGAGCCAAATTACCGAGCTACGACACCCAACCCGCAGCGTCCGCCTCATCCGGACGTTTTTCGAGCTAAGAAATGGGGTCTCGGTTCGTACGGCATCTCTTAGCTTGGGGGGAACCCGAAGGTTCGTTGATACGAGAACGTGGACTTCGCTGTACGAGTATTACGTTACGGCGTTATTTTGCTGATCGACGAATGGATGTATACCTAAGCAAGCTAGTTCCTCAACTGGGTCGAAATGGTTGTCGTCCAGGATCTGCGCATTACTCTACGTACGAGTTGAATTTGTTAGCGAAAATATTCCGTACGTAAACCTTTGGAAAGATATCTGATCATCGCCCTCGTAGACCCATTTGCTACTGCCTCATCACAGCATTCCTCTACCACCCCAACCTCGCAAGCAACAGCTTCGCCGCATCACTCTCAGTATGCGTACGCTGCAAATGCATGTCTCCCCGCTCCTCCCTCACAGGCTTATTCGCCAGAACTTCCAACAGCGATCTCAGCTCCACGCTCAACACATCGAATCGACCCTCCTGTTCCGCGACCGAGCTCTTCCCCGTCGCATCGTGCACGACAATGAGAGCAGTCTTGATAACGATAGCTGCCAGCTCTTCTAGCACTAATCGTAGTTTTGCGTGTTTGTGTCGGAGGAACATCTTGCTCCGAATGTCGTCCAGGCAAGTTTCGTGAAGACGTGTGATGGTGTGGAGATCGACGGATTGGGGAGTATGTTCTACTTCTTCACATGGCTGCAGCTCGTCCAGGCGCTCGGAGAACACATTCCATGCTTTGGCGATGACGGTGTCGGTGTAGTGAGAGAAGATCGTAGTGGACAGCTGCCGTGCTTTCCAGGCGAAATGTCGGATGGTAGTTTGTCTCCCGACGCTAGAAGGACTTTGCTGCTTGATGCAAAACATCGAGAGCTGTGACGTGGCGTGGAGGACGCGAACGTGTACGAGCAGAGTGCGGAAGATGGAATCATAGTGCTGGGCGATGGTTGCGGTGAAGATGTCGGCTATGGGAGCGGGCGGCGTGTACTGCAGTCGCAGAAAATCAAGTGCGTATATTGATGTCGGATCCATCACTCGATCGATTTCAGCATCCGTCAATTCTCGAATGGCAAAGCTCAGCCCGCCGGGGAGCTGGATATTGTCTTCGTGGGGAGTGTTTGGCGCGTACGATTCGCTGAGCACGTTTAGCAGGGTCAAACGTAGCTCAGAACTTGCCGGTGGCCAGCGCTGGCTTTCCCTGCTGTCCAATCGAAGACCCATGGTCTCGCTTGTGGGTATATTACCGCGTTTGCGCTCGGCAGTCTGCACATCGCCACTGAAAAGCGCCGTGGCAAGGCGGGTCACAAAGTCACCATTTCCAAAGAGATGGTAAGATCTGTGGAGCTCCAGGTGGTCTCGAAGCTGATATGTGTTGAAAACGTACCTCAGTACAGCACCATTCACCAATGCCGCCTGTACATCGATGAAAGGTCGCAATGGTGCCAACAAGTCGCTAGTCAGTTGGAGCACATCACTCACGAGGTCTTCTTCGTCAGCTGCTAGTATGACGTCCAGATTCCTCCGGAGCCTTGAATACACTTGTGCTTCCGAAGACGTCTCATGCGCCGTGTCGTTCTCTAAGACAGCAAAGTCCTCCAGGGTTGATAAGGCGAAGGGACCATCATCTTTAGAGGCCGTCATCTCGATCTCCATTGGGTCTTCGAGGACGGGTGTTAATACTCTGTCGCTTCTTGACCCTCGGCAGTGATGCGATAAAGCAGCAAACATTCGGCCCTTGTAGTCGTCTGCTTCGTGCACGATATTTTCAGGATCGCTGCGTGATACCATGTGCAGGACGTCCTGCTCAGGCATTGATGCATCAGGTTTGACAAGAGGGTGATTTGGTACATGCTGTCGGAGCAAACGTATGCTGTGCCTCACACTTGATATGGTGCGAATGTCCTCAGCCATGAGGAATTGCGCTTCGGGTAGACCACGTTGGTTCGTAGAGGCAGTAGGATCGAACGCTGTGGAGGTCCTGCTGGTGTGAGGTCCTGATGCGAGACCAACATCTTCGGCCAGAAGATGGAGCCACGGCATGCTTACAAGCACTAGAATTTCCTTCATCGAACCAACAAGCACGCTACCACCTTCTGCTAAAGCAGTAACTTCGTCGGAAAGCATAGATATGAGTGCTTCGTCAGTGCGAGCGTGACCGAGCTTCGGGATCAATGACCTGATATGCTCCAAGATATAGCAAGGTCGATCTATCACTTGCTGCAGCTGCAGTAGAGACCGGACGCGGACCAGTTGCCCACAAATACGACGCTCAACGTGATCGAGCAAGTCGCCAACAGACCGTCGAAAAGCGACCATTGCCGTACAGTCTTTAACGCTGAACTGGGTTGCGAAAGTGTAGAGTTGACGGAAGCTGGTACCGGTATTGATGAATTGTTCTATCAGGCTGATGGAGCCCGTGAGGCTTAATCCAGAGAGTGATACACGTTCCAGCACCGGAGCGAATGATGTCTTTTCCGGGTCCCACCGAAAGAGCGTTGAAGACCGTCCGAGCACCAGACTGCAACATGCCCGTAAAGTCACATCATGTTGGATGATACCAATGGATTGCTCGCGCTGCTGATAGACAGCATTGAAAGCACTGTCGCCAGCTTCCGATAAGTAGATAGGATTCGTCGGCTGATCTCCCTTGAGCTGAAACGCCTCCCATGTATGTAGACGAGGCTCATTTGGAAGCGTGAGCGGCTCTGCTTCGAGTCCCCACACATCGTGCTCGTCTGCTTGTGAATCTTGGGAGTCGTCGGTCTCAGCCTGAGGCGTGGCGTTCAGATTGGGCAAAACATGATTTTGTCCCAGACCGGCGTGATTTTGGATATCCCCAAGAGGTGGAATATCGAATCCGTCCAGTAGACCCTCGAACAAATTGTCATTGGGGTGTTTTGATGCCAAGCCAGAGAGCTCGTTGTTCAGCTGTAGGCCCTGGAAGATCGTGTCTTCGGGATTTGAGTCGATGGTGAAGATTGAAGGCCGCCAGAGGCCTTGTGTGCTGAAGACGCCATAGTCATCCATGGCAGTACGGGCAGAAAAGTGTCATGCATTGTGCCTTTGATGGTTGTTTCGAGGTGTAAAGCCGCCCATGTGCTGCAAGGCAAGTCGCGTGTCCGTCGCGCTTCAAGGAGCTAGCGCCAAACCTGAGGCATCAATCCACGAGAAACCCTCTGTATGGAAGCGGAAGCGATCGGTGACACAAACGCAGGCGCATACAAGCAACAAAACATGATCAACAAAAGCATACTAATTGGCGAGAGGCTGAACATCATGGTCATAAAAAGCACCTGCGTCCTCCTACGGTACCGTACTAATTCCATGGTTCACGTGTTTCATACATGAGCTGTAGTATCCGGACTACAACTTTGGCTTCCTTTTAGGCTGCAGCAATTTTTATAGCAGTCCTCTGGATTCCTACCACATTGCTAACTGACATAGCGTCGCATATGCTCAACCCGTAATCTAAAGCATAAGACCAGCGGCCAGAGCTCCCAGACCTCCAACAAAGGCTCCCATGCCAGCTGTGGCGATGGCGCCCGCGGCCTGTGAAGAAGCGCTTGTCGCAGCAGCGGCGGTCTCGCTACCTGATGCAGCACTGGATGTGGCGGCTCCAGAGTGGTCGTGGTCGTGGTCTCCGTCTCCGTGGTCCGAATCTTCGCTTTCGGTGCTGTTGGTCCACTCGGCCTTGAAGTTCGAAGTGCTGTTGGAGCATGCAGAACCAAGGGTGTCATTGGTGCCGGTGGCGAAGTTGACGGCCGCGCACTAAGATCAAAAGTCAGCAGCATTCCTCAAGACGGGCACCCGCCTGGACATACCTGGTACAAAGTGCCATCGCCGGAGTAATCAATGACTTGAAGAATACCAGCGTTGCCAGCGAAGTCCTCGGGTGCGCTGAGGTAGTTCAAGCAGAAGATGCCAGGACCCTCGGTCTGCACCATTGACAGGTTGGTCCAGTTGTACGGCTCTTGGGTGTCGAGGGTGGCGCGGAATTGCCAGTTGCCAGTCGGGTGAGAAGATTGGATCTGGGCTGCGAAGCGGCCGACCTGAACCTCAGGGCTGCTGCTGTTCACGGTGACAGTGGCACCACCACAGGGGCCATTGACCTCCTCATCATCGAGGAAGCCAGCGGTCGGCGGCCAGTTCAAGACGAAGTGAGCGGATGTGGTGGCTGCGGTGGCCAAGGCGAGGAGTGTTTGGGAGAGCATGTTGACGATTGGTGTTGTGAGCGAGTGAGTGTGTTCAGGAAAATGCGAAGATGGTTTGCTCTTGACGAAACAAAGAACTGGGGGACGTCGTGGGTATTTGGGTGGAAATACTTTCTGCGGCACGCTTACAAGGGATTGGGCGCTGACCAGGCAATATAGGTTTCAAGTGGATTGGAAGCGAACTGAATTGAGCAAATAAACTCCGCGACAACCGAAGCAACCCTCGCACAGTCTCGAATCGCCGTACAGATGATCGGCAGCAAACATCCGTCGCGTGTGAGTTGTGGTCTGGAACCGTAGACGCGACCTTAATATCGGCCCAAAGCGGTTAGAGCGTGGCTTGCCCTTGAGCAAGTTTAAGCAGATTGTCTCTGCGAGCTACGCCTCGGCATCACCCTTGGCCGTCTTCGCTGAGCACGTTGGCGGCACATGGGAATGCGAGTCGTCAAGCTGCGAGAGTGCTGCAGTAGCTCGTTGCAGGTCAAGTATTGCCTTCTCTCTGCTGTATAACATTCTCCCTTTCATTCTGCGCCAAGCCCGCCACTTACTCTCATCTGCCTTTACCCCATACTCTACTGGACGAGCGCCGCTCGCTTACCTATACCTGCTATCATCGTTGTCGACCAGCAAGCCAGCGTCTGGGGATCGCTGAGCACGTCCTTGAGAGACACTTGTTCACCACCGTCTGTGGCAGTCTCGAGCACGGTCTCGCAAGGCACCTCATCAACAGCGCGTGTGGCAATCACTGAGCAGCACGTCCTTGCAAGACACTCGTTCACGACACACAGAGCGAGCCGTCTGGCTCCATCCACCAGTCGCCACCATGAACGGCATGAGCATGAGCATGGGTGGCATGTTCACCCCGACCAACAAGACCATCGCCCGTGACTTCTGGTATATCATTATTGCCATTGTCGCCCTTCTGACCGCAATTCGAGGCGTGTCATGGCTCCAGAGTCGAAGACGACAAGCCGCACACAAAGCCGGCCGTCAGGCAGTCCCATCCAGACCTCGAGGCTATCTCGCTCAAGTATGGGCCACTGCGACAGCGACCTTCCGAGAGCTCGCCTATCCTCAGCCGATCGTGTTCACAGGCAGATTCAGCAGATATTTCACACCGCCACCGGTTGGCAGGTGTCTGGTCCTGGCTGTATACTGGATAGTCATCCTCACAATGCTCTGGAGCAACACTATCTTGACCAAGAGCAGCTCGGAATATATTTATAAATGGGAGAAAGTCGGCTTCCGTGCCGCTTGGGTATCTGTCACTCAGCTACCTTTCATCTATCTGCTCTCCTGCAAATTCAACCCCATCAGTATATTGACAGGAATTTCATACGAGCGCCTGAACTGGCTACATCGCTGGACAGCTCGCACGATATTCCTGACTCTTATCGTGCACTGGACTTTCTTTTATCAGGAGTGGGTAGAGGCCGACTTTGTCAAGCTTCAACTGAAGATGATGCCCATGGTGAAGTACGGATTCGGTGCATGGGGTGTGATCACATGGATGGTGCTTTCGAGCTTTGGCTTGTTCCGGGCAGCCAGCTACGAGATCTTTGTAGCGCAGCACATTGTGGCAGCTGCAACCTTGCTCTGGCTGGTCTTTATCCATGTTCCTCAATACGCTCGATACAACGTTTGGATGTGCGTGGGGTTCTTGGTATTCGACTGGGGATGTCGCCTCATCCATGGCCTGTTGCGCAACACACACATCTTGAGCAAGTTCTCGTCCAAGACACCCGGCTACTCAGCATCGACAGAAGTCCTCCCTGGCGACATGGTCCGGCTGACCCTGCACAATGTCGACTTCACCTGGAAAGCGGGACAGCACGTCTACATTCACATTCCAACATTACGCCCTCTGGAGCTCCACCCTTTCACTATCGCAAATACCTCGAAAGTAGACGCCTCGGCTGGCGGACGAAACTTACAGGTACTCATCAAAGCTCACGGAGGCTTCTCTCGAAGTCTACAAAAGGCAGCTATCACGGATGCGCAAACCTCCCGAACACGACGCGTCTTTCTTCTAGGCCCATGGGGCATTCCACCAGATGTCTTGCACTACGAAACAGTCGTCATGATCGCCTGCGCGAGCGGCGCATCTTTCATCATTCCCTTGCTCGAGAACTTGGTGACCAAACGAGGATGCGTGCAGCGGGTGCACCTCCACTGGATCGTTCGCTCTCAAACTTACACAGCCTGGTTTGACGAAGAGCTGCGAGCCATCGCCGCAACCGCCAACTCAGCTTCCATGCAGCTACACATCACCATCCACATCACCCAATCAACCGGATCAGACAGCGACTCTGATTCCTCGCCACCACAATCAAGCTCTCAGGCCAACCGCCCGGAGGTCACACTAGAATCATCACCCGAATCCTCGAGATCCGTCAGCCTAGAAGGTGCATTTACCGAAAAAGACGAGAAGTCCAACATCGCTCCAGCAGCCCACGAAAAAGAACGCTTCTTCACGCAACGCCCATCAACTACCATACTCTCCGGCTCGCGCCCCACAGTCGAGTCCATGATCCGACCACCAGTCGAAGCAGCAGTAGGAGAGACCGCAGTCGTCACCTGCGGCGGCGCCGAAATCACAGCACAAGCAAGGACGTTTGTTGCGAGATTGAGCGACGAGAGAGCCGTGCACAAGGGCACCGGCGCTCAAGGGATATATTTGTTCACTGAGACTTATGGATGTTGAGAGAGCCGTCAGGGCAATTACGAATTTAAAATTGTATATTTGGATATAGATAGGATATCGGGATGACATGATCAATGAACATTGGAAGTTGTATAGGGTTAAGGTACAGAAAACAACCAAAACAGTCAATCTAACCGAGACCGCATGCCAAGTAGTGATACCTCACAGTTAATAGCCATTTATATGTACGGGATGTACGGTATGTACAAGTCTGTAAGATATGAACACCTATGTGCAAACTTGCCCAAAACTCGTAAAGGTATGAACATGGAAACCCAACAATTCTCGCATAACTCGTCAATCCCGTCGTATCGCTTCATCCCAGGTCCAATCCCGAATCTCATACCCATCGTTAAATCAAGTATAAATACTCTCCGTGTAAGCATTAACCTGCAGCCCCTTCTCCGCCAACTCAACATCCTTCAAGAACTCCAACGGCATCCACACCAAATGGCCCTTGATCTTATCAAGCTCCTGGCGCACAACCTCCACCGGCTGGAACAAATCGTACAAATGCCCGGCCTTACGCGAGCCTTTAGCGCCGAGGAAAGCGTCGTAGTCCTCGAAGTTCTTGACGTTGTTGTCCGGGTCCGCGTGGAACAAGTGGCGGAAGACTTTGGTGTTGGTGGTGGCGCGCGAGGTCCACATTTCCCAGAGCTCGTCGTTGAGCGGGTCGCCGACCATGGCGTCGTGCTCGTCGCCGCCTTCCCAGACGTTGTCGCCGTCGCCGGGCGGTTGGGCGTTGGGGTCTTCGGAGGCGTCGAGTTGTTGGGCGTGGAGCAGGCCGAGGTGCTCGCGCCAGAGCATGCGGCGGAGGGTGGCGGCGTGGTGACCGGCGGTGTAGGGCTGACCGTCCATCATCGAGGGGAAGGGAGTGGTGTCTTCCATTACGATGGCGAGCTCGCTGTCGTGGAAGCCTAGTTGGGAGCGGTCATTGATGTTGCTGCTTCCGCAGATGGCGATGCGGTCGTCGACGATGAGGAGCTGAAGGGATTGAGTTAGCAAATTCTCGGCCCATGGGAGTGTATAAAGACATTGAACATACCTTTCCGTGAATGTACAGTTCTTCTTGGACGAAGTTCTGCTTTTCCAGCTCGCGCTTCTCCTCGGCCTCAACATCTGTGGGATCTTCGATCTCACGGCCAGGCCAGCGCTCCTCAGAGGGCTTAGGCTCACCAAGCATAGCATCTTTGGCGATGGAGTCGACAGTGCCATGTGCATCGTCGACACCCATGGCGGTGCTACCAGGGTCTCCCGCCTCCGACTGCGCGTTGCCCGAATCGCTTGCCTTGGCCTGACGCTTCTCCTCGAACTTGCGTTTGCGTTCCTTCATCCTCTTCTTTTCTCTCCTCTCTGTCTCGTCGTCGTCACCTTCGCCATCACTCGATGAGCTGCCTCCCTCGCCATCCACACCGTGAACACCGCTGCTCATGATCTCCTCAGCTTGGGCACGCTGTACTTCTTGATATGTGACGCCACTCTCCTCTTCTTGCTTCTTCAAAGCGGGAGTCTTGTTAAGTCTGTCGTAGCTGCGAAGGTTGAAGACAAAGACGTGTTGCTCGGGATCAACACCTGCAGCTCTGATCCTGCCGAAGATAGAGTGCTCGCCACGGTTGATGGACTTGTACTGGTAATCCATGATTGCACGAGTACCAGCAGCTGCGTTATCTCTGAGGTCGCCAGCAAATCCAGGAATGGCCGGAATCACGATGATGACTCGGAATTTCCTGCCTTCCTTACCAGCACGAATACAGGCATCTGCGATAGCTGCACCAATCTGGTTGTGGACTGGTGCTTGGTGCTCGCCAGTGGCTGTGATGAAGAACTGGTTCTCGATGTAGACGAAGTGTTGCGCGCCACGAATGACTTGACAGTAAGCGTTTTGAATGCTCTGCTCGGTGAGAATGCCGCTGGACCAATCGGCCGAACTGCGCACCAGTTGTGCGTGAAGCGATCCGTAACCCCGACCTGGCATGGTCGATCCATCTGCATCCACTCTGTTAGATGTGTACTCGGCAGTCTTCTCGGCCTTGCCACCTGATGCGGTGATGACACCCTCTTTGTTGGCCTTGTTGCCAGTATGCTGAGGATTCTCTTGGTGGTTGACTTGATGTTTCTCCATCTCTTCGGCAGTGGCATCCTTGCTCATGCCAGGGAAGTGCAGACCGTGTTCGCCGAGTTTCTTCTTGTATCGCGTCCTTGTGTGCTGATCATCAGTGTAGCCATGCTCATCAACACCTGGGGTAGCATCATAGTACTCTCCCGGAGTAGATCCTCCCGAAGCATCCGGGTTAGGTCCGAATGGGTTGGCTGCCTTGGTGTGGATAGGAGTAAATGGATGGTGGACGTAATCACCGACTGGATGCTTTGGTCTTTGAACGCCAATCAGGTCCTCGTCTTCGCCAGTGCGTCCACTCATGGTCAACCAGTCATATCGGTCATCACGCTTGTATTTGTCGCGCTTGCAGAAGTTCCAGCGCAAGACGAAGTGCTCGGCAATGTCGTAGATACAAGGTCCAATCACTCCCATAGCCACATCGTGCCATGGCATGCGACCGTATTCAGCCTTGGAGAGTTCGTTGGTCTTCCAGTCTTCCACGGATTGGAAGTCCATGATGCGGTTGTTGTTGAAGTCTTGTCCGGGGAAGACTTCGTTTTGGACACCAGATGGGTGGGCGTCCGAAAGCGGGTGCTGCCTCGAGTCCCAGCGTCCGAAACACAAGTCTAGACCGCCAATGAAAGCCATGTCGTAGTCAATGACAATGAACTTCTCGTGATGAGCCCAGTAGAAGGTCATGTCGCCGGCGTTCTCGAACACATTGTGGTCCGGGTGGCGCATAACGCGAATGTTGCCGTAGCCCGGCTCGCCCTCCTTGATGAGGCTGTGGAAAGCATTCTTGGTGTGAGCAGAGTTACAGGTAAGCGCCGCCGAAACTTCCTTGTATACGATGATGTAGACCTTTACGCCGCGCTCGGCGGCGCGCTTCAAGATTTTGTCGAGTCGCCACTCCTGGTGGAAGTATGGAGGGCGTCTCAGGAAAAGCTCAGGGCTGATCCACCAGTCGGCCAGGTAGATGGACTCCTTGGCGCGCTCGAGAGCGACTGAGACAGCGTGGAAGTAGTCACGGCCATCAATGTACCACTTGATCTGGTTGCCATCACGCTCCGGCGCAAAAGACTGGAAACGGTGCTCCTCGGCGATAGCAGTACGCTTAGCGTCGGTCAACTTCTCGTGCTCCTCGTCGTGGCGATGATTGGAGTTGATCAGGTTCTGAAACTTGCCAATGCGATGTTTGAGGTGGATCGCTCCGACCTTGGCGTCGTAGAGGTGGGTGTCTTTGAGCTTGTTCCTAAGCTTGCCCATGAACCCACTGTTCTCCTTCTCGGGGCTGTTGGCATCAGCGGCACGGTGTGCCGGAGTGATCTATATTGTCTTAATAAGATTCCTGAACCCTGAAAGGAAAGATGGTGATGAATACCTGGTCCTCCGGGCTAACGTGGCTGGTTCTACCCAAGACCATGGTTGCGGCGGCGTGTGGGTCGAACCCTTCACAAGCTGCTGCTGCTTCTTCTCGATTTTCACAGGGATAGTATCAGAGAGCTGTATAGACTCGGATAGTGCGGCGCCGCGGGAGACACGATTATGTAGAGCGGCAGAGTGAAGGTGTAGTTAGCAGGCACCAATGGCTACAAAACTGGATACGTTCAGCCTTGGAAGGCAGTCCAAACGCGTCATGGCAGAGTGGGTCAATCGGACCATGGTGGGGTCAATCTCAATCTCTAGGGCTGAGGGGCTGGGCTGGCGAGGCTGGCAGTCACCGGATGCGCGAAATGGCGCTTGGAGCAGGTTTTGCAAAGGCTAGATCTGGTCGAGATAACTTGCCAAACATGCGGCGTTCGCTTCGCTCCACTTCTAAACGCGATGCTCTGACTCACGTGCTGCGGTTGAGCGTGGTGAACCACGTATTCGGCTGAAGACACAATTCATTGTGGCAAGTGGGTGTGGCTTGAGTCGGGGGGTCGGAGCGGGGACCAATGTTACCTTATCGATTACACCGATTGCCCTGTGTCCATCTCGTCACGTGCTGTGTTTAGAAACATCCTTCGTGTCGACGAATACACTCCGCTTCACGCCTTTTCCTCAAGGCGGCTTTCTTCACTGAAGCTGTGGCGTCCATGTCTTTGCCGAAGACCTCATCCTCAGCAGCCTGCTCATCAAGCAGAATGGTCGAATTGTTGTTCGTGAAGCTTGGGCATGGCCG